>Ga0181473_100244_pt1 | contig 12101 bp, 10 predicted proteins | sample In2P11_FD_119089 | JGI IMG/M metagenome (GOLD analysis project Ga0181473, IMG submission 119089) | Clean room microbial communities from NASA Spacecraft Assembly Facility at Jet Propulsion Laboratory, Pasadena, California, USA -... ... | reverse complement strand
GGTCTTTTCATTTGTATCATCGAAGAATTGTTCATTTATGTAATGTAAAGGAGGTTGCCCCCTCGAAGAGGCTGAATTCTAAGGCGTTGATCTATATTTTCTATCTTTTCTTGAGCTGGTTTCATAACAGGCGCAACATGTACAGAGAGATGAAACTGTGCCAGTATAAGTAGTCGACTCATCTGAACAATTTACATCAGGTAGATAGGGTGAGCCATCACAGGAGCAGGACTTTACTCAATAGATTGAACAAGCACTTGAGCATATAGATATAGACATGGAGCAATAGGAGTTAGAGCAAGACATCGACTTCATACCTCACCACCGAGAGGTCGACCCACCAACTTCACTGGATCTAGAAGCAAAGCAAGTCCCGAGTGACCATGGAGACACTGAGATCCTTGGAGACAATCTGGAGTGAGAAATGCACAACATCTCATTCGACGAGTCTCAACATAGAGTTGTGCAATCTTGTAGAGAATCGACTCCAGATGATCACACATCTCCTACGTAATTTGAGGAACGAGTGATCGTGTCTGACGTGTGCAAACATCTAGCAACATTGGCTGATGCTACCAGAGCATATGCCAAAGCCACTAGCTCAAGCGTTCGCTTCCTAATAGCTGAGAACGAGTGAGTGGCTAAGGAGCTACAAACGACCAAGCAGGGAGGAGAATTGGTTACAACCTCTGCCCGATCAGAGTTGAAGAAAGCAATACTAGATGATGTATTGTCCCTGGACACAGTCATGTGAGTGTTGTATTCCAAGTTTGGTACCGTGCATAAGGTAGTTGTCCATCTCAAAGGTTGGCAGCAGCGATGTGCAAGGAGAGAACGTGTCTTATCGAACGTGCATGTTTTTGTTGATTACATGCAAACATGGACAATGAGATACAAGGGAGCCCCATTACACTTACCTAAGATGATGAAGCCCAGAGCGGTCGAGCTAAAGGAACGCATCCAAAGTCAAATCCAAAACTATGAAGATCTCTCGTAGCTCATCACTAGTCTACAGGCTTCCCATGCATGGGTATTCAGGAGTATGGATGTTGTTGTGCATGTACATGCGATCCCATTTATTGGGACACTCACTGAGGCGAAGACAAAGGCACATTTCCGACTGGAGCTTGAGTCGTACTTTGACGAGTCGATGTGTTGAGAAATGGCAACAAGAAATTCCAGTTTAATTTGTCCTTGAATTAAACTATGAATTAAAATAAAATTCTTTTCTCATAGCAATATGAAAATAATTAATTAAGTTTAATTAACTTAATTAATTTAGGAAATTCAAATTGGAAGTATTTTAGAAGACATGTATATGTTCTCCCTAACTTATAGGAGTTAAGGATGAGTTATGAATGAGTTGTAATTAGTTAACTCATTTTATTGAGTTAAGTCCAGTTAAATTAGTTCCAATAAGTTTCAGGGACTAATAGTGAGTAAACAGTTAGTTGGGACACTAGTGACCTAATTAGTGTTACTCTAGTTAACTGAAGATTCCACCATCATAAACTCATGCATGTTGATTTTGAGAAAGACCCAGTTGAGACTAGAGTGCATGGACAATGTACTATTTGTTTTAGATTTTTCTGAGTTGCATTGTCAGTGCATGCAATCAGGAACTGATCCTTGAGGGATTGCGCTATTTTAATAGGCTTTATTTCCCTTTAAATACAATCTATCCTTCATAGGAATTTCACATTGGAATAGAGACTTGGAGAGCTTGTGAATTGGCTAAGCTTTGGCCTTGAGCTTGCTTATGAGTTGGAGATTGAATTTGCTGAGTGTTGGGATTTTTCTTGAGAGAACAAGCATTGTATTTTCATCTTTATTTTCTTGATTAATACAAAACAGATAGTGGGGTTTTGAGTTGTGGCTTTCCCCGGATATTATTTTGTTATGTGCCTTTGATTCTCTTCCTCTATTGATTATTGTTTTCTCGATGTTTATGGGCTTCTGCTGTAAAGAGTAGAAGTATATTCTTGTCTCTTGTTTTATTAGATGACATGAGCTTGTGAATCTACAAGATTTTCTACATGGTATCAGAGAAAGATTATTTTTTGGGCCAAGAGTTTGCAGAGAAGTTCTGAGAATTTTTGTGCAAAATTTTTAGAAAAAAATTGCAAATTTAGATTCCTTGGGAAAAGATATCGAAATTAAAAAAAAAAAATCGACTGAATCGAAGTTCGAATGAGGGAGATATCGTTGATTTAAAATCAGCTCTCTAGAGGAGATTTCTAAGTTTTGAGTTTCTGGGTTACAGGTGAAAGTCGAATTTTCATGCATATTTCAGGATCAACAAATGGTGTTCCATGGGTTGAGGCTTGAGTATGCCCTGGAAGGCAGCTCAAATTTCATATCCTGGAGGGACATGATGGAGGTTGTGCTAGAGGATAATGGCTTGAAGGAATTCATTGATCAAGAAGTCCCCAAGCCATCAACTACGGATGCACAAAACTTGGTTGAATGGAAGAACTGTGTGGCAAAGGCAAGGTGGATAATCCTTGAGGGAGTTCGAGACCACATTGTCTCGAGTCTCCATGGTAAGGAAACTCCACATGCTATGTGGAAAACATTGATGGACTTGTATCATAATAGCAATGATCAAAGGAAGTTGGCACTGAAGGATAAACTTCGTAAAATCAAGATGGAGAAAGGCGAGATGATTCCAAAGTACTTGACCAAGTTCACTCAATGTTGGGATGAACTTGGAAGTGTTGGAATCACAATTTCCGAGGAGGATATGGTGAACCTTTCTCTTCTTGGACTCCCAAAGAGTTTGCATATTTATTAGGACTCTGTCAATGGTCAGGAGAAGCTACCAAATTGGAAACAACTATGGTCAAATTTGATGCAGGATGAGATTAGGAGGAACACCAAGGATGGATCTTCATTAAAGACTTATGATGAAGAAAATTGTGCCTTAGCGATTAAGGCAAGGAAGGGGACAGGTAAAATTTCTCTTTCCAAATTATATTCTTATCATGGAGGTAAAAAGAAGGACATGATGAAAGTTAAATGCTTTCATTGTCACAAGATGGGTCACTTTGCTACAAATTTTCCATTGAATAAGTCCAAGGAGAAGTCCTCAGGATGAGTGGTGGGTGAGGCTTTGGCCTCCCAATTCAAATTGGACTTTTCCCTCATTGCATGCATGGTGTCTTCAATGATGGGAAGTGCTTGGTATTTAGACAGTGGAACTTCTTTCCACATGAATGGTGACAAAGAGTTATTCAGTGAACTAGAGGAGAAAGATCTCAAGATGCATATCGAAATGGGTGATGACGGTAAGTATAGTTTTACTGGTGTGGGCACTATTACTTTTCAGAGGGAGCATGCAACTCCACTCACCTTGAAGAATGTTATGCATGTAATCGAATTGACGAAGAACTTGGTATCCATTGCCATGATTGAGAATAGAGACTATGATGTGATATTTTCGAAAGGAAATGTGTTCCTTCGACAAATAGCTACTAGTCAAGTAAAGAAGATAGGGATTCTAGTTCAGAATCTCTATAAGATGGAGGTAGAGGATTGTGTTGCTTTGAGTTCAAAAGCAGAAAAGATGTTGAGCGAGACGTCAGCAAGTTGTGGCACAGGCGATTGGGTAACTTGCATCATAGGGCTTTGATGATATTACAACAAATCTCTATCAGTCTTCCCAAAGGTACGCTTGAGAAAGTTGATACATGCAAGTGTTGTACTTTGGGAAACTACACCAAGTCTTCCTTTGGAGATAGAGGTAGTCGAGCAAAGTCTATTCTAGAGAGAGTCCATTCAGATGTGTGTGGACCATTCTCGATAGTATCCACTGCCAAACACATGTATTATGTTATATTTGTAGATGACTATTCTCATAAATGTTGGAAATTTTTCATGCAAAGAAAGGATCTGACATTCACAATTTTTTTGTGAATTCAAAGCATTGGTTGAGAAAGAGTCAGGTAAGAAGGTTAAAGCTCTACGGAGTGATAACGGTGGAGAATATGTCTCCAATGAGTTTAAGAACTTCTGTGCAGCGGAAGGGATTAAACAAGAGTTGACGACACCTCATAACCCTCAACAGAATAGGGTCGTCGAGAGGAAGAATAAGATCATAGTAGGGGTAGCAAGGGCGATGTTGCATGATCAGGGCTTACCACTACACTTATGGGCTGAGGCATGCAACACAACAGTTTATGTTCAGAACCGAAGCCCACATTAGATACTTGAGAGTAAAACACTAGAGGAAGCCTATTCTGGTAAAAGGCTAGATGTTGGTCACTTAAGGATTTTTGGGTCATCGGTTTATTGCCATGTGACCACAAATGCATGGAAGAAGCTTGAGCCAACAACAAAATTGGGGATCTTTGTGGGGTACATTGATACTCCTCACAACTATCGGGTGTACACGCAAATCAGTCGGATGACATTGGTTCGTAGGGATGTCAAGTTTGATGAGGAGAAGGCCATGTGATTATCCCTTGAGAGGGAGCTTGAGCTACATGTGGAAGAGGAACTTTTAGTTCCTAAGGTTGAGGAGTGTCAGATTGATGTGGAAAAACCACATGCAGAGGTTTTGGGAGTGGAGACATCCACTCAGGAAGAGTCTCCGAGAGAGGGAAGAAAATGCACTAGTGAGGCTGACAGATTGTTGGATGATGCATGGGAGAATGTGGGAGCACCCTCTTCTCAGCGTAGACAAAGGAGGTCACCAGAGAGGTACACTGGATACATGGCACTTATGGGTGCATGTGTTGTGACAGAGATATCTTCCTTTTAGGAAGCAGTGCAGCAGCCAGTTTGGATTGATGCGATGGTGGAGGAATATGACTCCATAGTTCGAAACACTGTTTGGGATGTGGTCCAGAGACTGGAGGACAATTTAGTAAGCACCCTGTGCTTGGTCACCAGGATAGATAGCTACTTCACTGGGTTGGGATTCTCGAAGAACCTGTATCACACAGTGGTGGAAGGGGAGCTTTTGATCCTTGTACTTTATGCAAATGATCTCATACTGATAGGTGATGAGAAGCTCATCAAATCTTGCAAGGAGGACCTTGCAAGAGAGTTTGAGATGAAGGACATGGGGCTCATGCATTACTTTCTTGGCATGGAGGTATGGAAGGGAGATGGGGAGTTGTTTGTTTCTCAAGGCATGTATGCCAACGAGATACTCAGGAGATTTCGCATGGAGAGCAGTAAACCCATGGAGACTCATCTAGCTGGTAACTGGAGGAAGGAGGATGCTACTTCAGCGGAAGTAGTGGAAGCTACTGTTTATAGGCAGCTTGTGGGTTCACTAATGTACTTGGTGAACACACGACCGAATATGTGTCATGCAGTTAACCAGCTTAGTCAAGTGATGGTTAGGCCTACCAAGTTGTATTGGAAGGCGACAAAGCATGTATTGAGATGCTTCAAAGGAACTATTCAGTTTGGGTTGTGGTACAGACGGACTGAGGGAGCGAAGCTTCAAGGCTTCACCAATGCAGATTGGGTGGGGAGTCCATCTGACAAGAAGAGCACATCAGGAGGGATCTTTAGTATTGGGTCAGTTGCAGTTCTTGGTACAACAAGAAACAGAGATAGGTTGCACTTAGTTCGGCAGAGGCAGAGTACATGGTTGCAAGTTAAGCAGCATGTGAGGCTATCTGGATGAGGAAGATACTGGTTGGTTTGATTGGTCAGTAGATGGATCTGACAATGATTTATTGTGATAATCAGAGTTGTATCAAACTCTTTGAAAATCCAGTTTTTCATGATTGGTCCAAGCATATAGATATCCGGTATCATCATCTCAGAGATTGTGTATTGAGGCGGATCATGTTATTAGATTACATTCCCATAGAGGAGCAAGATGCTAACATCTTGACAAAGGCATTGCCAAGATGTAAATTTGAGTTTCACAGAGACAGGATCACGGTAGTGGATAATTCCTTTCTTGTTGAGAGGGAGTGTTGAGAAATGGCAACAAGAAATTCCAGTTTAATTTGTCCTTGAATTAAATTGTGAATTAAAATAGAATTATTTTCTCATAGCAATTTGAAAATAATTAATTAAGTTCAATTAATTTGATTAATTTAGGAAATTCGAATTGGAAGTCTTTTAGAAGACATGTATATGTTTCTCCCTCACTTATAGGAGTTAAGGATGAGTTATGAATGAGTTGTAATTAGTTAACTTGGTTTATTGAGTTAAGTCCAATTAAATTAGTTCCAATCAGTTTCAGGAACTAATAGTGAGTAAACAGTCAGTTGGGACACTAGTGACCTAATAAGTGCTACTCTAGTTAACTGAAGATTCCACCATCAAAAACTCATGCATGTTGATTCTGAGAAAGACTCGGTTGAGACTAGAGTGCATGGACAATGTACTATTTGTTTTAGATTTTTATGAGTTGCATTGACAGTGCATGCAATCAGGAACTAGTCCTTGAGGGATTGTGCTATTTTTAGAGGCTTTATTTCCCTTCAAATACAAGCTATCCTTCATAGGAGTTACACATTGGAATAGAGACTCGGAGAGCTTGTGAATTGGCTAAGCTTTGGCCTTGAGCTTGCTTATGAATTGTAGAATGAATTTGCTGAGTGTTGGGATTGTTCTAGAGAGAGCAAGCATTGTAATTTCATCTTTATTTTTCTAATTAATACAAAATAGATAGTAGGGTTTTGAGTTGTGGCTTTCTCCGAATATTTATTGTGTTATGTGCCTTTGATTCTCTTCCTCTATTGATTATTGTTTGCTCGATGTTTATGGGCTTCCACTATAAAGATTATAAGTAGATTCTTGTCTCGTGTTTTAGTAGATTACATGAGCTTGTGAATCTACAAGTTTTTCTACATGATGCGCATAGCCACCATCCCAGACCTAGTGATCACTGCAGACACCATGCACAAGTATGTTGCTGGTTTGACCGCACTCAAGACAGTGATGCGCATGCTATCAGACAAGTTGGAAAAAGGATCCTGAATAGTGCACCTGGATGTTATGGAGGCAAGAGTTTGTTTCCAGAAAGATGTCACCTTAGAGTACACGGACACCATCGCAGACTACCGAGCTTGGCATCAATTCGCTACTGTCAACCACCATGAGGATGTCGAAGAGCTAGTCTTCCAATAGTTTTCCGAGTCATAGTGATGTATTGCATGGCTTTCTCAAGCCTATTTTGTCTCACATGGGTACATGTGCAGATTGTATGTAATGTTTTGTCAAGTGTAAGTTCAAGTGTCGATAGTTGGATGTAACACTCATAGAGTAAATGAAGAGTCACGAGGGTAGATGAACTGTCATAAAGGGGAATGCCAAGGGCCACCCCACCCTTTGCTATATATAGTCCCTCATAACTCATTGTAGAGGCTTTTGGTCAGCCAAGCTTCCAATAGGAGTATCTTAGAGAAAGCTTGGTCAGTATTGTAACGAGCCTTGGCTTCTCCATTATGCAAAGCTAGTATATCTCTTTGGAGGAGCAGACGGTTGTGACTGTAATGTTCCACTATCAGAACTAGTGGTTGGAGATGGATGCATTGTATGATTGGAACTTACACTTCTTAATATAACAAAGCCAACAAGTTTTATGCATATGTCGTATTGTATTCTAGCTATCTTGTTTACTCTAAATGATATATGTATTTGTTTGCTTACGCATGCATGTATGGACTATTCTATAGAAGTATGTATGAGTCTTATTGAAATGTGCTGATTGGTTTAACCATCACTTTGGTTTTCTTGCTAACTTGTTTTCCAGCTTGTGATGCATCTTCGTTTGTGTGTTCCCTTCCAATCCACGTACTATTACAGGTTTCCAAGGGGCACACTCACCCCACTTTTCGTGTGTTAGAACCGTTCATGCACCTTCCTTGACATGCTGCAGCCGTCACACCCTTGCTACCAACAGGGACATCTTACTTGCCTCTGTGCGAAACTGCGGTCAAGGCGACACCATACGACCCACTGCTGGGACTCCTACACCAAACGGTCTGAGGTCTAATTGGGACTTCTTACCAGGGAGATCCCCTGACATGTTGGTGGGTCCAACACCATCAACAGAACCATGTGGTGGGAATTTTATAGGCAAAAGAACTGCATATAAAATACTTAATTAAGGATACTATTAGCCATCCTTATTCTAAGATGTAAACTAATATGTTTGAAGTTGTGATAGCTATCAAAGGATGGACTAATCAATAACATATGACAAAATGCCATTGCAATCACAAGTTCTGAACCATTTGAAAAATAGGCTCTCAGTTTCGTTGGTCTAATCAACCCTACATCAAAAGGAAAGACATAAATTCTGGTTGGTATTGACTATGTTACCAAATGGGCAGAAGCTAAAGCATTATCAAGAGTTTTCAGGAAATTAGTGGTAAATTTTCTCTTTGAGGACATCTTTGTCAGATCTAGAGTCCCTTAAGAAATTGTCATTGGCCAAGGAGCATAGTTCACCTCCAAATTAGTATAAGAAGTAGTGGTGAAATACAAGATCAAGCATAGGAGATCCACTCCTTACTACTTGCAAGCCAATGGCTAAGTACAGATAACAAACAAAAATCTAGAAACAATTATGAATAAGATAGTCCAAGTGCATAAGAAGGATGGGCAAATAGATTCCAAGAGGTTTTATGGGCATGTAGAACAACTTGGAAAAGTTCTACTGGTTTTACTCCTTATGAACTGGTATTTAGTAAGCAAATTCTCCTTCCTATTGAATTCCAAGTCAAAACATACATATTAGCAATAAAACTAGGGTTAGATTTATGAGAAGCTCAAAAGTAAATCATGAAATTAAACCCATTAAATGAAATCAGACAGATGCATTGCAATATAATACGATAATCCAATATCAAAGATCAAAATGGTACAAAAAATTCATTAGAAATGAGGAGTTTAAAGTTGGTGATTGGGATTTGCTCTTTGTTTCCAAATTTAAAGACTTCAAGGGAAAAATCATCACTCATAGGTTTGGTCCATATGATGTAGAGGAAGTGTTCAACATTGGATCAATAAAGATAAAGACAATTGATGAGGAAGGAGTCTTGTTTGTGGTTAATGACTATAGACTGAAGCTCTACAACAAACCCCCCATCCATGAAGACTTTATTTCCCTAATATTTTAGCAAGTCGAGATGCAAGTTGTCGGTACTGGAAACAATACTCCTACCTCTCCTCCATCGAGAAATTTACTTTTCCCATAAAAATTTAAAAAAGTAAAAAAATAAATAATAAAATAATAAAAAGTTTAGTTGTGAAAATATAGGTTCGTGGCACAACCTTAACTTGAATTTTTATCGGAAGACCAAGCAATTGGATGATGAAAATTTCATATAAAAAGATCCATCCTATGGTTTTTGTTTCAAAGTTGTAAGTTATCTCTAAGGATAATTAGATGATAATATAAGGGGAATACCTCACGAAAAGTTTTTCAAATTCTTGTATAAACCTTTAGTTTCAGAGATTGTATATAAGTTCAAGATAATGTTCTATATATGATTTGTATGCATTACTATCTTCAAATCCATAGGTTCTAATATTGTTCTACTATAGATGTGTTATCAACATTCTATTAATCTCCAAGGCAACTACTTCCATCATTGAAGAGTTTTGCAAATGGCCTAATCAAGATGGCCAAATCATTTCAAATCTCCAGCAAAAGACAAAATCAACACTACTAAAGACAAATAAATCATCAATAGTAAGTTAGTTCATCTACAACAACAACAATCAAAGTAAACAATTCAACAATATAGGTTGCACCATTACAATTTTGATCTTGAGCTATGAGTTTGCTTCCTATGCTTAGTGATATTACAACTTTTGGAGAAATCATAGGCATTATACCTCCAAATTTCAAAGCCTAGAATGAAATACTTTCAAAACAAAATCTAGCTTTGATAAAAGAAGTTGAGTAGTTGAAGGAAGAGAATGAACAACTGGAAGAAGTGGATTTGAAGCTTCATCAAAGAAAGAGGGTACTCAAATTTAAGAGTAAAAATATGAAGGTAAAACTGCTTCGGTATAAGCTAAGGAAAGAAGAACTATAACGTTAAAGAAGGTGAATACAAGTTGGTAAGGTTTATTCTTAATGCTTCCAAATTTATTAAAAAATTCATTTAAGAGGATTACGATAAAAACATCCTTTTCATGCCACTATTCAAAAATTTTGACGATTAAAAACCTTAAATTTTTTCAAACTTCAAAAGCCAATACTACATCCTACTCACATGTTATTATATCATTTGCCATTATAGTTTTTATTTTTCCTACTTTACAAACTTATCCTAGTCTAATTTTCTTACATTCCTAGCCTAGATTTATAAATATTGAACATTCCACCTTCAAAAATCCTAATTTTCCTTTAGGTCATCCAAATTTGTGGGAAGGCAAAGCATTATGGATATCTTGAATTTGATAGTCATGAAGTAATTCTACACTATCCTCTCATTATAAGGAAACGAGTTCAAAATAAATCTACATGAGCGTATCATAAAAATGCACTAAATATGATATGAGAAGTGGCAACTTCAAAGATAGACCTCGATGAGGATTGCTTCATTTATTTTTTAAGCCTACAAGGACATTTTGTTTTGAAGACTATAAGTATACTATGTCCATTCTTGAGAAACAATACTTTATTTTGGGGAACATAAATATACTCTCTAGTCTTTGAGAAGAAGTATGCTAAATTTTGAAAACACAAGTTTATCTAATTTTGAAACACAAAGGTACTCTAATTTTGAGATAAATAAGGTCTCTAAAATTGATAAAAATGATACTATGATTTTTAATAAATAAGAGGTCATGGAAATGCTCTATTTTTAAAAGAAGTGGTAGTCTTCAAATTTGACAAAGTATAGTGCAATATAAGTTATAAAGGAATACCTAGTTTACGAGAAGAAAAATGTATCGTTTTGAAAAGGGAATGGTGCCCTATTTTTGAAGTGGAAAATATCTTCCTTTCAAGAAGGATAATGCTTTGATTTTGAGAAGGATGATACCTTGTTTTCAAAAAGGAAGGATAGTCTACATGATGTTAAAGGAAATATTGTGTCTTGAAGTAGAGATACTTCATAACAATGTCCATAAAAATGATAAAAGACTGCTCTGATGGCGATAAAAATGTGACCTACAAGATTGCTTTGATGGCAATGAAAATGTGATTTCCCTGAATTCTCTGATTGCAATAAAAATGATAGGCTACAAGAATACATAAGCATTGAAAAAATTCTCATTAAATCAAAATCCTTGTTTTGAAATGGAGGAATATTGTATGAACAAAGGTTTGATGAAATGAAATTATCATTTTATAAGTCATACAAAGAACATTGTATAAAAATACTTGCTTAGATTTTGAAAAAGACCAAGTGTTTCCACCTACAACAATGATGAAAACAAGTTAAAGGAAGTGTTGTGTGTCATAAGTTTTGTCTTATTCAAGCTGAGTTCAAATCGAAATCTATGTTGAGAAGACATAGTTATCATTATTCAAAGTTTTGAAACGACATGCTTTAAAATCCACATGGTTCTGTTGATGGTGTTGGACCCACCAACATGTAAAGGAAGTGTTGTGTGTCATAAGTTTTGTCTTATTCAAGCTGAGTTCAAATCGAAATCTATGTTGAGAAGACATAGTTATCATTATTCAAAGTTTTGAAACGACATGCTTTAAAATCCACCCCTGTACGCTCACATTTTTAAAACCAAATTTTGAATTTGAATGAACTTGTTTATGAAATCATTGTAAAGATATTTATAATGAGTGATAGGAGGGTGAATGGTGCCAAGAGAAGAGCTTTGAAGCTTGTCGAAGTATCAAGTAAGCCATCTTGAATCCACAACAGTCATTTAAACGCAACAAAGTCTAAGTTTACACTTAATTTTAGTCCAAGCTATGAGATAAATAGTTGTATCCTCGTAACATTTAAACCAATTTTTGCTCCTAAAATTTGAGTTATTGTGTGATCGAATGGAAATTGAAGGAAGATATGTGTTGAAATGGTTGAGAGGCAACGAGTGATTTTCAAGACAAATCACTAATGGACACAATAGTTTTAGTTAGAATTCACCATCGTTTCTTTGCCGAATCCGTAAAAGTAATTTGTAGTTAGAATTCATTCCTTCTG
>Ga0181473_100241_pt1 | contig 12127 bp, 14 predicted proteins | sample In2P11_FD_119089 | JGI IMG/M metagenome (GOLD analysis project Ga0181473, IMG submission 119089) | Clean room microbial communities from NASA Spacecraft Assembly Facility at Jet Propulsion Laboratory, Pasadena, California, USA -... ... | reverse complement strand
TGTACGTCGATCGCCAGGAGCTGCAGGTCTTTTTCGACCAATCAGCGGCCGTTCCCGATGGCTATGAAAATGGTTGGAACGTCAAGTACATCATGGACTTGACGCAGCCCGTGTCGTTCTACTTGCTGTCGCTGCTGACGAAGTCTGCGCGCGAGTAAGCAGCCGCGAAATCGGGGTTGCGCTGCAGGTGGTAGAGGTGGTCAGGGTTGACGGTGAATAGGGTGCCTTCGTGCAGCCTCAACAGAAGATCATCCATGGTCATGCTGTCGACCCACGCATTTAGGATCCGACACTGGTACGTGGGCTCAGAGCTGTCCCAGCGCCTTGTTCGACGATTTACCATTGCGACCCTCATCAGCGCCCGAACACCCGACTTAGCAGAGCACGAGGTCTCTCTGGCGGTCGCACCTCGGGAAGATTCAGCATCCGCCCTGCGCGGATCATCTCGATGCTGGTGTCCGTCTCCGCTGCCGAGCGAAAGTCGTTCCTCAGGGCTCCCCTGCAGTCCTGGATAGCTTGCCCGAAAGCCTCAAGCTGAGCAGAATATTCCTCACCACGCAGGTAGAACGACACGGGCTGCGTCAAGTCCATGATGTACTTGACGTTCCAACCATTTTCATAGCCATCGGGAACGGCCGCTGATTGGTCGAAAAAGACCTGCAGCTCCTGGCGATCGACGTACAGCTTGCCAACTTCTCCCCAGATAGACAGCCGGGTAGTCATCTTGCGCACTGACGGATCTGACCAGTTCACCGATAGATGAGCGCTGGCCGCACCGCTGAAGCGGAGCATGGCATAGACCTCGTCCTCCACCTGCACAGAGTAGGTGCTCTTGAGGTCGGACGAGAGGCAGGCCTCCGGCACACCAAACATCCAGTTCAACAGATTGAGCGGGTGTGCGGCATAGTCGTAGAGACAGCCACCCCCTTGCTCAGGCGTGCTACGCCAAGTGGCCTTAGACGGCTTCAGAACAACTGGTCCGTAAGCTTCCGCGAGCACGTGCCGCACGCGGCCAAGCGCCTGAGTGGCAATCAGCTGCTGCGCTTCTTGGAACGTGCCAATGAACCGATTGTGATAGCCCACCTGAGCAACCAGCCCCTTGGCCTCGGCTAAAGTCGCTAGCTTCCCGGCCTGCTCTCCCGACAGGGTAAGTGGCTTCTCACAGAAAACGTGAAGGCCCTCTTCAAGCGCTTGGCTGACCATAGTCGCATGCAAGGCGGTGGGAGTTGAGATCACCACCGCATCCAAATCGCGCCGCCCAAGAAGCGCCTGAAAATCCTCAACGAACTCGATTCCGGAATATTTCTCAAGAACTTTGCCCACAATACGCGCGCTATCGCACATCGCCCTGACATCGAAGGCATCAAGAGCCCGAAGAATGGAAAGGTGGGAAAGCCCCATTTTGCCTAAGCCGACAACAGCAACCTTGATTGGCAAGCTCTACTCCCCTGGGTGCTGGACATGAAGCCGTGAGACAGAAGTTCTGTATCACTCAGAACAGTAGAAAATGCACCAACAACATCAGCCAGTAGGCACTCAAGAAAGGATTACTCCTTTGGGAAATTCACATCAGGTTGAAGCAGCTCTAGGGACTCGCTAAGCTCTCTGACGAGCGAGAAGATTCACGTATCCGTGTATCAAAGTCCGGGATGCGAGCCTTAATTTACCTTTTGAGCCGAAAGTGTCGTAGCATAAGATCCGCCAAACTTTGCTAATTCCTCAGCGTCTTAAGATTTATGACTGGATCTGCGCTTCGCATATGACGTTTGACGAAAGTGGAACTTGAATGATTAATTTTCCTAAAGACGCCAGAGTTTATATAAAGCCAAATCGGCGTCTTACAACACTGTTTACAGCCACGAGAGTGTCGAAAAGCTTCGTGCCATTGCAGACGGCACTGAATTTGCAGCGACCAATATGAAGGGCTCCCCCGCAAACATGTCTACTGGTCTTTCATCTACTCTGCGTAACATAACTCGAGGATGCTCGAGACGCAACATTCGGCTAGTCCTTGCAGTGGATGCCCGTCGTTACTGCAGCCCAAGAAGGAGCGTTGAATATGCAATCGTCGCAGGCACCGGCCAGTATGCCGCGAGATGAAGACTTGCGCTAAGCCGACCAAGGGCAGATTTGCCGTATGCAAGGTCGTCCATACCTCTCTCCACATAACAGTGCTTCGCATAATGCTGCCTGTAGAGATGGGAAGAGTCCGCATATTCAAAAGCTAGGAAACGAAGGAATGGAAGCGAAGATCGCCTACAGAGCCGGACACGACAAAGAGCTTTGCATTATATTCGTTCCCAGACGCGATCTCGTCTTCACTCACTCGTGCCGACTCGTGATTTGTCTTGTATCCGTGACATTTTGGAGTCCGCGATGTTCACTGATCCGCAGGCAAGCTAGACCCGCAGAGAATGTTCATCCGACAGCATCTCGCGCCAAACTTAACCTTGTCCCACAGAAGGAATAACCGATGGCAGTAAAGGTTGACAGACGAGTGGTCTTGGCGGGCCTTCTCGGGGCATGGTCGCCCTCGCCTGCGCAGCCAACTGGCAACATCATCTACATGTCAGCGACGGGCGATGACGCCAACAACGGAGCGTTTGACACGCCTGTTCGGACAGCAGGCAGAGCAACAGACCTGTGCGCTCCGGGTGGTACCGTTTACGTACGTGGCGGGATCTACTCAGGCAATCAGACTATTTCGAAGAATGGACTCGCCGGGCAGAAGATCACCATGCGACCATATCCTGGTGAGACTGTGATCTTTGACGGTACTAATAGCGACGCAGAAAGCAATCTTATCACGATCTTTTCTGATTACTTTATCTTTATGGGGTTCACTGTCAGGAACGGCAAGTTCGCGAATATATCGTGCTTTGATACACACGACACAGAAATCCGAAACTGCATCATTCATGACGCTTGGGTCAACGGTGTCCAGATCAAAGCGCTGAATAACAATAAGACGTCGAGTTATGCTAACATTGTTGAAGGCAATGAAATCTACAATTGCGTTAAGGAAAATGCGCCTCGCACACAATCGGGCGGCTGGGGGCAGGCCCTGTCCTTTGGCGAGTCCAATAACAGTGTCGCCCGCAACAACTTTGTTCACAACAATATGGGCGAGGGCATTGTCTCGATAGTCTCGAAGGGCTGTCTTATCGAAGACAACCATATCCGAGATAACTACAGCGTCCAGATCTACTTAGACAATGCACCGAACACCACGGTACGGCGCAACCGAATTTGGCACACCCACGCCGAACCATGGTATCGCTACTTCAATGGTATTGGCTATCCGGGGCAGGGCATCCAAATCGCCAATGAGGATTATGGCGAAGGGAATTATTTGCCCTCGGACGGCATCGCCGTCACCAACAACTTCATCGGCGGCTGCGGTGATCCTGCTGTCAGATATGCCGGATACCAGTTGGGCGGCGGCTTAACCAATTCCACGATCACGCGGAACACGATCTACAGCAAGCCTGAACCCGTCAGGGACATGACCCCGGCGTGGTCCCGTCCGACAACGTAAGAGGCTAAAGGATAACGCTATGGTATCGTCTTGCGGTCTTGGGGCGACTGTTTAAGCCTGATCCTCGCGCTATGCTGAAGGCGGGCGTTCTCTCAGAGGGCATGCACCACAAGACATGGTTCGTTACGGGCGTGCTCGATCCGACGCCGAGACGGCATGACGTGGCCTATGCGGTTGCAAAGTGGCTGGAGTGTCACCCAGTCATGAACAAAATGCGGATGTCTCTTGAGGCGTTCTACAAGGAGCGTCAGAGAATGACAAATGAATCGGAGGGACTATGGCGGAACATCAGCTCGACCTGCCTTTATGGTACTTATCCAGCGACTCCCGCGCGGCTACGTAATTACCCACGCCCTATACAGAATTGAGATTCAGGCGGATACGGTCTGAAGGATTGTCTTGAACGCGTTGGTCCCCGGGCCGAGACGGGCCGTGTCGACGACGGTGCGAATGTCTGCTTCGCCCTCGGCCACCCACATGGCCCGGTAGCCATTGGTCACCTTGCGCTGAACGACGGCCGGTCTGAGCGCGCGTTCGCAGGCGTTGTTGGTGGCCTCAACCAGTCCAGGCCACTGGGCGAAGGTCAGGAACTGATCACGGGCGCGCCGGACCTTGCTCTGCAGGTCGCGGGCGAGATCGCAGGAGGTCGGCGCAGCCAGGATCGCCTCCAGACTGTGTTCCAGGGCGCGGCGCTTGCGGGCCAGGGTCGAGGCGGCCAGCGTTGCGACCTCCTCCGCCAGGGCAAAGGCCCGGTGCCGCCACAGCTTGAGGCGGGAGGGCAGGACATCGTCGCTCACCTCATCGGCATAGGCGACGTCGCGGGACAGATGGGCCAGGCAGGTCTGGTGGGTATCGGCGTGGCCCTGCTGCGCGCTGTAGCGGTCGGAGCACCACACCTCAGGCCGGTGCCCGTCCATCATCGTCCGGACCACGATGGCGCCCCGGGTCGGCGAGGCGTGATGGACCACCGCCTCAGCGCAGCGAAACACCCAATGGTAGGCGCTGCTCCCCTCGATCCGCACGCCGGTCTCGTCGGAGGCAATGACCCGGGCTTGGCGCAACGCCGCAACCGCCTTGTCGCGCTCGCCCGCGAAGGCGCGCTGCGCCCGGCGCAGCAGGTTCATCAGGCCACCCTGGCTGAGCGTCAGGCCGAAAAGGTCGGCGAATGCACTTTGCAGCCGCTCGTACGACAGAGCCTGGAAGGTCTTGAGATAAGTCGCCATGGCATGGATGCGCGGCCCGAACGGCGTCTCCTTGGCCGCCTCTGGCACGGGGGCGACGACCCGCGTTCCACAGGCCGGACAGCGCACCGCCAGGCGCCGATGGCGCTCGATCCACGGCTTGATGGCGGGCAGCTCGATCGTGTCGTGTTCGCTCACGGTCTCGGTCGGAAGATCGGTCGCCAGCCTGATACGGCAGCATGGGCAGTGGTCCGGCTGATGGTCGATGAGGCGATCCACATCCGGGCTCATGGCGCGGCTGTGCCCTTCATGCCCAGGCTTGGCACCGCCGGGTTTGGCCTGATCCCGACGCTCCTTGCGATCGGTCGAGGGCGGCTTTGAGGACGTGCGCGAGGTCTTTGGCGGCCGCTGCATTCGCAGCACCAACTCAATCAGCTCTTCCTTTGTCAGACGCTGCAAATCAGTGCGATCCATCACCCCATGGATTCAGGAATTGTGCCTGCTGACAAGTGCCTGGGTAATTACGCGGCTACTGTGCCGAAACCGCTTTAAGTATACAAAAGCCCAAATGGCCGCGGAGTTCGCACGCACTTGCGTCCTCTATAAGTATCAAACCCGGATTACCCCCACGTGGGCAGGCCAACGCATGTATGATAGTTGTAAACTTCTAGATCGTTCTCTAGGGTGAAATAGTTGCCTCTGCCTGTTTGGCGCAAAGTGCGGCATTATTAATAAACATCCGGAAGCTTAAGTTGGTGGGAAGCTATGACTCCGAATGAACCGACCGCTATCATTGTTGTGAACTACAAGAAGGAGGGCGTGCGCGACACGTTGAAATGTTTAGAGTCGCTGCTGAACCTCGAGACCGACAATAATGATGTTTTCGTTGTTGATAACGGCTCGGCGGACGAATCCGTTTCAATGATGCTTGAATGGAGCAGGCAGCGCTTGCCTGCCTTGAATGCTGCGCGTCTTGAACGAGGCAAGCACCCAGTAAATTTTGTTTACTATGAGAATGAAGCACGGGATGACCGAGATACACTGTGCGTTTCTGCAGGCAAGAGCAAGCACGCGATCACATTAATTAACGTAGCGAAAAACCGTGGCCCCGCGGCAGGAAATAATATTGGATTGCGATATGCTCTGCGTGAACAGTATCAGAGCTTCTGGTTGCTGAATAACGACACGGAAGTTGCACCTGACGCATTGTACTGGTTACTTCAGCGCATCAATGAGGATCCAAAGATCGGAATGTGCGGCTCAACACTACTGTATGCTGACGAACCTGAAACCATCCAAAACCTTGGCGGCGCCGGCTTTAGTCGCCTAAAAGGGAAGGGGTATGGTCTCGGTCAAGGCACTCACAGATCAATGCCAGTGAGCCGTAGCAGGGTTGAAGATGAGTTGCGCTTTGTTAGCGGCGCCTCAATGCTCGTTACACGAGAATTTTTAGAGAAGGTAGGACTTATGCAAGAAGATTACTTTCTCTATGGGGAGGAAATTGATTGGGCATTTCGCAGCCGAAATAAATTTCGACTGGGCTTCGCCCCCGAGTCAATCGTTTACCACAAAGTGGGGGCAACAGTTGGCACCAGAGTTCAGTCACCGTTATCGGATTACTATATGACTCGGAATCGCATAAAAGTCTGTGTTCGCTTTTCAAAAGTGTCACTACCATTTGTCTTTTTGGATTTGTGCCGTGTGATTACACGTTACTGCGCTAGCGGTAGTTGGGACCGGGCAAAGCTTATCGCGCGTGCTGTTGTTGGGCTTCCTTTTCAGGCAGGTGTGACAATCAGGCCCTGACCTGCCATCAATGGAGAAGCAGGTATTCTTTTCCGTCGTTGGAGTTGATCTAATTGTCTGGATGCGAGATCTCTTTGGCGGCAGCGACAACCTGAAGGGCGTGGGGCAAGGCGCTTGAATCGAGCGGTTTGGAGCGCCGGTTGGCCAGCTTCGGCCCGGCGGCCAGGCGGCTTTTGACCTGCCACTGAAGTTTCATCCGGTGGCGTTTAGAGCCTCGGCCGGTGATACGCCATGTGGCGCGACAGGAGCAAGGGGCCAGCGCGCGGAGCCTGTCCGTGGCGCAGCGTGATGGTCCCTTGCGGTTCGTAGGGCATGAGAGAACGCTTCCGGCGTCCGATAGCCCAAGGAAGAATGGGGCCTCGCCGTATTGTAATCCTCAACCCAGGACACGATGAGCTCGCGGGCATGATCCAGTCCGAAGAACAGGCTCTCGTTCAACAGCTCATCGCGCATGCGGCCGTTGAACGACTCAATGTAGCCGTTCTGCATCGGCTTGCCCGGGGCAATGTAATGCCACTCGATCCGATGCTCGGCACACCAGGTCAGAATCGCGTTCGAGGTGAGCTCCGTACCGTAGTACATGGGGAAGCAGCGCGGCGGAGCCGGTCCGGGTTGCGCAGCCGCGCTGCGTGGGGTGGTCATGGCCAGCCAGCAGGTCTCACAGTGATGTCGCGGGACTATCAGGAATTTCGTGTGGGGCCATTACGATGATCTGAAAGGAGACATCGCATGGTACGCCGCAAGGAACCCCGGATACCCGACCACCTGCTCGATCAGCTGCTGGCCGGGGCTGACGCCAAATCCGCGTTCGCCAAGGATGGCCTGCTCGACGAGCTGAAGAAGGCGCTCGCCGAGCGGGCGCTCAATGCCGAGATGGACCATCATCTCGACCAGGAGAGCGAGGCCGGCAACACCCGCAACGGCTATGGCCGCAAGAGCGTGCTCACCGACACCGGCAAGATCGACCTGGAGATCCCGCGGGACCGCTTGGCCACCTTCGATCCGCAGCTGATCGCCAAGTACCAGCGGCGCTTTCCCGGCTTCGATGACAAGATCGTGTCGATGTACGCCCGCGGCATGAGCGTACGTGAGATCCAGGGCCACCTGCGCGATCTGTATGGCATCGAGGTCTCGCCGGATCTGGTCAGTGCCGTCACCGATGCGGTGCTGGAGGAGATCTCCGAGTGGCAGAACCGTCCCCTGGAGGCACTCTACGCCCTGGTGTTCTTCGACGCGATCCGGATCAAGGTGCGTGACGAGGGTACGGTGCGCAACAAGGCCGTCTATCTGGCTCTCGGGGTCCGTCCGGACGGCGCCAAGGAGATCCTTGGCTTGTGGATCGAGCAGAGCGAGGGGGCCAAGTTCTGGCTAAGAGTGATGAACGAGTTGCGGACCCGCGGCGTCGAGGACGTGCTGATCGCCGTGGTGGACGGCCTGAAGGGCTTTCCCGAGGCGATCACGGCGGTGTTCCCTGAGACCCAGGTTCAGACCTGCATCGTGCATCTGATCCGCGCGTCGCTGGCCTTTGTCTCCTACAAGGACCGCAAAGCGGTGGCGGGAGCCTTGAAGGCGGTCTATCGGGCCAAGGATGCTGAGGCCGGCCAAGCGGCCCTGGAGGAATTCGCGCACTCCGTCTGGGGCCGCAAGTATGAGGCCATTGCGGCCGCCTGGCGGCGCAACTGGGCGGCGGTGATCCCGTTCTTTGCCTTTCCCGACGAGGTGCGTCGGATCATCTATACGACCAACGCTATCGAGGCGCTGAATGCCAAACTGCGCCGGGCGGTGCGGGCTCGAGGCCACTTTCCCACCGACGAGAGCGCGATCAAGCTGCTGTTCCTGGTCTTGAGGCAGACCCAGAAAGAGTGGAAGATGCCGCCACGGGAGTGGGGCATGGCGAAAGCCCAGTTCGCCATTCTCTTCGAAGGCCGCTTCAGGCTGGGATGATGAACCCGGCCCGTACACGGAAATTCCGGCAGTCCCGCATGAGAGGTCGACCGCTGCTCTCTAAAAGTGCAACAGCCTCTCGTTTGAACTCTGGGGTAAAATCGCGTCTCGTCTTCGTCATCGAACACCTTCCAACTCCCGCAGGAGCTTAGCAAAGGTGTCCACCAACGCGAGGGAGGATCACTACCACGCCGCAGCCGAAATTCCGCGGTCGTCAGCGGATGCGTACTGAGCGGATTACGGCGCAGGATCTCCTGCACCTGCAGGACCAGACCGGGAAGCCCTTTCTCATGACGGTGTGGTCGGTGGCCAGCCATACGCGCGTACCGGTAGGTGGACCGGGATCATCGCAGTCCTTCCAAGAGGCGCAGAACCCGCATCAGGGCCTGCTCATCGCACTCCCGGCTCGCCAGGACGGCCATTCGCTTGGACTGATAACCTAGACGGGATGACAGACGGGCTCTGGCTTGGTCTGCGGCGGATCCGGCACGATATGCGCTGGCACGAACCCGGGCCCGTCACGGATTGGCCCCTCGCGAGAGGCCTTGTGCCAAGCGAACAGCACCTGGTTGGAATTCCGACGCCGGCGCGCTGCGGCCGAGGCTTGCCGGGGAGCCGACAGGCTCTCCTCGACAATGCGCACCTTCTCGCTCTCGGACCAGCGCCGACAGCGGCCCGTGTCGACGATCTCGAGCCGGGTGATTTGATGATTATCAGTAAGGATATTCATACCGACAGTCAGCGTGGAGGCGATCATCTCCGCAAAGCGGCTCTCGGCGGATGCTTACAGACCTGCAAACTGTGCGGGGTGGATCCGCAGGCTTATCTCACCGACGTGTTGAGCCGCATCGCCACCGGCCATCTCAACACCCAGATCGATGATCTGCTGCCGTGGGCCTATCCCACTACGCCAGGCCTCAAGGCCGTGGCCTGAGAACATCGCTAACAATCAAGATCGCGCGGGTCGCATTCGGAGCCATCGTCTAGACGGATCGTGCGAGGGCCACCATATGCGCCCGCGACCCGCTCCAGTGTCGCGACCACATTCGCGCCGGTGTCCCTCGTAACTCTCAAGCCCAAACTTTCCAAGGCGCAGCCCCTCCCGCCCATTCATTCTCTAGAATGATCTTGTCACGAAGCGAGTCCATGCTTTGCCAGTATCCCTTATGCCAGTGTACTCCAAGCTTTCCTTTTTCCGTGGTCCGCTCGATCGGCTGTTCTTCCCATACAGTGCTGTCGTCATCGATCAAGCCAAAGACCTCCGGTTCGCAAACAAAGAATCCCCCGTTGATAAGGCCGCCATCCCCAGCCGCTTTCTCTTTAAAGGCTCGGACCTTGCTGCCGTCCTCCGACAGCCGCAGCGCTCCATAGCGTCCAGGCTGTGACACCGCTGTTAATGTGACCCAATTATCACCCTTTTGATGCGCTTGGACGACTTGGGATATGTCAACATTCGAGACGCCATCGCCATATGTCAGCAGGAACCGCTCTTCTCCGATAAGATGCCGGGCACGCTTCAATCGGCCACCCGTCATAGTTTCAACACCTGTATCAAGAATTGTTACTCTCCAATTTTCAGGCGACGGTCGGCTCCATATGATTTCTCCATTGCGAAGGTCTACCGTGAAATCACTGCTTAACCTAAAATAATCGGCGAAGTATTTCTTAATGAATTCAGCTTTGTAGCCGGCAAGTATGATAAAGTCATTAAAGCCGTAGTGTGAGTACAGCTTCATGATGTGCCAGATAATAGGCCGGCCGCCGATTTCAACCATTGGCTTAGGTCGTAAGGATGTTTCTTCCGCGAGCCTGCTACCATAACCACCTGCGAAAATGACAACCTTCATTGGGCCGTCTCCTTAGTTAAGTGCCTCGTGTACTTCTTTTTCGCTTGGAATCTGATGCCTTTGGTGCTCGTCCCATGAGGCTCTACTAACGGGAAAAAGGACGTCCTGTTCACGTCTCAACCTATGTGCCACGTTCCCGAGCGGCACCTCAACATCGCTATATGTCAGAACCTGATCGCGCCTAACATCTGCCACGAGGCGACACCCTTCAGCAAGGCCCATAGGAAGGAGATTCTCACCGCGCGACGCTCTATAATTCTCCGCCACTCCATACGTCATATACCCGCCGATACCGTCGATCGTTTCACCCTTTTTGAGATCTCTTTTGGCTGTGGCTACAACATCAACTGAAGGCGCATTTGTGGTCCCGATGATTGTATCTCGGCAGAGAACTGCACGAGCAATTGAGATCCCAAACTCTAGAGTCGTGAGGTGCCAGGCGGTATAGAAACTGTAGAGCGGACCTTTGCCGAGCTTTCCAAGATTGAGGAAGAACGACTGGTTGTCATCCTGTGCTTCCGCGATCACATAGATACCTGGGCTTGGCCTTGCACCCACGACGTAATCAACAATGCCGCCGAGCGCCCGGAGCTCATCAACATCATAAAAATCAACAAGTTCATCAACATGGCCATCGAACGTCCGGCCTATCATCCCGCGCTTTGACACCTGCAGTCCAACTGCGTTCGCGACTATGGCCTGCTCAGCTGTCATTTTTGTGCCGTCAGCGAAGCTGGCGACCATGCTTGGAGTCTGATTCCACTGCTTCGCAAAATTGGCCTGCGTTGATGGATTCCTATAAGGATCTTGTAGACCTTTGATATTTCCGCAAACCAGCGGACGTAATCCCATCGCTTTCACATGTCGGACAAGGTTCATTGTCACGCCCGGCTGATCGCCATCTGCGCCTGTAAATATAACTCCTACTTCACGCGCTTTCACACGGAGGAGCTGGCCTACGGTGGCGTCCAACTCTACATTCAAGGAAATAATATCTTTGCGGTTCTCTATGCAATCAAGCGTTACCTTTGCACCGTACTCAACATTTCCGGTCGTCTCGAATACAGCGTCGATCAATGGTGAGCGTGCAATTAGTGTTGGATCGGCAGTGACAACCCTCTTGCCGAGACTTAGCGCTCGGTCCACCATCGCGTCATTCGAGGTCTCAACGATGTCATGACGACTGACTCCAGCGTCCATGAACGCTTTGATCGCTCGGTCGACATCCCGATTGCATATAACGGCTACATGCAACACCTTCATGTGGCGCTCGACGTTGATTAGCATACCGCGCGCCATAAAGCCGGCTCCGTACATCCCAACAACGATTGGGCGTCCTGTTCTTAAGCGCGCCTCTATAGCGTTATCAACAATAATCATAATCTGGCTCCATCAACGTTAGCTGTGTTCCGGCTCCGATTTGAGCGCCACAGCTGTCCGAAAGTCATCAATTCCATGCCAGGTAAGATCCAAGAGTTTCCACGAACCGTCTTTGGCTGATATCTTGGAAGGTGCGCGCGGCCACTCAATCCCAAATGCTGGATCATTCCAACGGAGACCCCTCTCATTTTCGGGAGAGTACGTCGCACTCACGAGATATAAAGCTTCGGCGTCATCACTCAATGTAATGAAACCGTGTGCGAACCCCTGCGGCACGTACATCATCGATCTGTTATCCGCCGAGAGAGTTGCGCGGGACACCGGCGCGAATGTGGTCGCGACACTGGAGCGGGTCGCGGGCGCATATGGTGGCCCTCGCACGATCCGTCTAGACGATGGCTCCGAATGCGACCCGCGCGATCTTGATTGTT
>Ga0181473_100139_pt2 | contig 12136 bp, 7 predicted proteins | sample In2P11_FD_119089 | JGI IMG/M metagenome (GOLD analysis project Ga0181473, IMG submission 119089) | Clean room microbial communities from NASA Spacecraft Assembly Facility at Jet Propulsion Laboratory, Pasadena, California, USA -... ... | reverse complement strand
GAAAGAGATCGCCTGATTACCAGCCAATGATGTAAGTTGTTAACAAGCGCGAGAGGAATCACTGATAATGATAATTACCCTCAAGGTACTGCAGTACAATTCACGTGGTGTGAATAAAGGACTTGGCATCGAACACCACGTAAAATCTTTCGGTCGAAGGCCATTGATGTAAACCTTTCGCTGGAAGTGAGAAACTTGCCATTGAGGCATGCAAGCTTCAAAGTACTGAAGAGGTGTTCCTAGATCGACTTCTTGGATAATGATCTGATGTCGAAAAGAAGTGATCCATCATAGGAGGGCCTTAATGAATCCCACATCGATGACATGGAACGGAGAAAATTATTTTAATGGAGGTGAAAACGGTCTGGTGATATAAGGTTCAAGGTGGCGGTCATGAAAGAATGGAGCGTAAATGTATTGCAGCGGGTGAGACACAGGTGAATTCTCTGAGTGACTTCTCTTGAACATATCAGCGACACTGACATGATGGATTGGTAGCATTAACCCCAAATGTGGATGGTGTGATGTGACCATGGTGATGTGACCGGTGAATGAAACAACCCAACCTGACTTGGATGCGGAGTGAAAGTGTCATGTTCAAGAGCGACTTGCTACCAACAAAATTTCTTCAAATTTTCTTCCCAATTTTTCCCCAGTCATTGCTCACCAGTACCTCTTTATTTTTGTCAAGCTTGAGGAGGATAACATATGCTTGTTCTATAATTTTCCCTTCGGGAAAAACCATCGCCATGTTTTAACGAGTCTAGCAATAGTGAAACTCATCGTTGTCTACTATGGACAAGTTTGTTGCTATTAGGTTTTTTAACGAGTTTAATGACAAAGATAACTCGGTCCTTTTCATTTTTAGAGAGCCTGAAAAGGGACGTAAAGGGAACTCCAAAACTCCTTTTTCATCATCTAATCCCTTAAGTCTAAAAAAGTATAAAACAATATAGAAGGGATGAATTTTTGATACTTTTAACGAACCGAACAAAACAAGCGCTCGATATTTTTGTGTAATAATCCCTCAGGTCCAAAAAGATTAAAATCTAAAGGAGGGATAGCACTTCCGGTCATTTTAACGAGCTGGAGAGGCCAATGGCTCAGAAATCCTTTCATATTTTACGAGTCAGTTGAAAAGAGCTTAAAGGAGACTCGTCTTTTGAGGAACGAGAGATAAAATTGGGTAACAACGGATTCCAGGTAAGGTTTGGAATTTTTCCAATCACGACAGTGTTACAAGGATGGCTAATATGATCACTCTTCGCAGCTGTTCCTCAAAAGGGGTAAACAATCAAATGGAGGTGAATGATCGGCCAATGCAAAGTGGAGGTGATGGTGAGAACACGACCAAGGCTTTAAAGGCTGAAGTACTACATTCATGATGGTTATTTACCTGTTCATTTTTTAATGAGCTTAAATGCGAGAAGAAACATTTGCTCATGACTTATGCTTATTTTTTAACGAGCTTGAACTATGTGCTAAAACTGCTCGATGCGGGTTTATTTTTTAACGAGCTTGAACCCTGCAGTAACACTGCTCGTGATAAGTTTGCATGCCCCCAGCATAATAATGCAATTCGAGGTGCATGCCCCCCAAGCTTCCTTGCATTCAACACGGTGGTTGGAATGAAGGTTTACCTTTGAGATCTTTAAAATATTCAACCTAGATTTCACAGGATTCCAAGACTCGATTTGGAAAGGGAGTTGTTTCATTTTTTAATGAGGTTGACATGGTAAAAGAACTATCCTCCTGACTCCTTGTTTCATTTTTTAACGAGGTTGACACGAGATAAGAATTTTCCTCGGAATTCACTGTCTTTACAGTATTTGATAGAAAATCAAAAAACTGAAGGATGGTTAAGGTCGCTGGAATAATCTTCGTGGTAATTCGAAAGATGGGAACGATGGTAGTGATCTTCCCATGGTGTCTCTCCTATCATCATTGACTGAATCATTCCTTTGTCTGTAGAATTTACATGCGACTAAGGATCTGAAGAGGTACCATATTCCTTAGACCTATCTATCCAAACACTCGATGAGTGTTGATTTGAATTTTCCCCCCAGGCTAAGAAAATTGATTGCTACAATATTTCTATTAGGGCGATGATCCATGATGTCAAAATGTTTAGGAATCTTCTGAATCCATTAGATATAGAAGATTTCATATTGCAGGTTTCCACTGTGGCCACTTCCGCCAGATTCCTCGGAGGCGGTAGGGAAAAAGTACTCATTAAGGCAGGGTCTTTTAGGAGACCTATTCTGATATTTTGAAGTGAATGATTGCTTCCATGTATCATTGGAATGCTTCCCGTAACTTGCGAGCTATTGGGAAGAAACGTTTGTTGGTCGACGATTGTAATTCCTCCTTGAAAGAGAAATGCAATCTTCCTGAAGTAGGTCGACACAACTGCAGCCATGGCATATATCCAAGGCCTTCCCAGTAGGATGTTGTAATCGAGGTTTCCATTGATTACTTCAACATCAATTTCTACTGTTTTGCCCCCTAGTTCAACTTGCAAGTTACTTAAAATCCTGTATGGAGTGTATGATCGTCCATCAAATGCTTTTAACATTGTTGATGATAGCGACAAGGGTGGTGAGCCTAAATTTTTCCAGCAACTCATCGACATAATACATGTAGATGCGCCCTCATAAATAATTGTTCGATGAACAATTTTGTTGAGGGCTTTCACTTGAATAAGGAAAGCTAGTTGAGCTGGTAACTAAGGGTCATATCCTTTGTGATTAAAGGATACAAGATTGGAATCCATTGGCACAACTTTGGTCAAAGTTGTTGTCGAATTACTAGGTTGTTCATTAGCCTTGTTATTCGACAGCTGTGGATTCCCATAATCTTTACTCCTTGTCAAAGCATTATTTTGTTGCTTTGAGATAGACAACATAAGCACTTGGGATCAGGAAGCATTTTGATTAGCAACCAGTTTGGTTCCCGTGTTTGGAAATGGATCAGTTAATACTGCTGAGGTTTTTCAACTCTTAAAGAGTTTCTTAGCTTCAGCTTTATGTGGACAATCTCTCATCTGATGATCCTCATCACATATATGACACCCCGCAGGGGGTTTCCTTTACCCAGAAGGGTTTGCAGAAGATTTTTCAGGAGATGACTCTTCGTATTTTTTCTTCTTCCCTTTATTTTTCTTCTTACCTCCTGGTTGCTTCAGATGTTTGCCCTTGTTAGTCGACACGACACTTACCCCCGAGGCAAGAAGTTGTTCATTTTCATTTTGATCAGAAATCTTATGGGCTTTCTTAGATGTAGCCTTTGTCGATTTTGTGTTTGTCGTACCTATCACGCCATTGCCGGCATGAGAGTCTTTGTTTGATTTTGGAGGGGGAGGAACGGAAAATTCCCGTCTAGGAGCATTAGGTATTTTATCATAGAGCGTGCCAGACTGAGTATAGATCAAGTCTAGATATTGTGCACAGGAAATAACTTGCTCTTCAGTGACGACTCCTCCCTTTGCCACATCTTCTGTGATAGAAGGTAATAATGACTTAATAAACCATTCAACTAGCAGCTGATCAGGAACATATGTTTTTACCATTCTACGATGACGTTGCCACTCATGAATATGATCAGATATGTGAGTGGTCATTGTCTGTTTGAAATTGGTAAGAAGATTTGTTCCTATTTCGTACCTTATTGGTAACTGAAAATGGGTTAAAAAGGTTGTGGCTAGGCTGCTGAAGTTATCGAATGAAGCTCTAGGTAATTCAATATACCATTTTGCTGCCGGACCAGTTAACGTTCTCTGAAAAAGGTGAAGTCTAATCAAATCATCATTTAGAGTGTTAAATGAACACCACAGATGAAATGTCATCACATGATTCGATGGGTCTTCACCCGGATTTCCATTAAATTTAGGAATATCTAACGGAAGTTTATGCGGAATTGCAGGCCACCAAGGGGCGTAAGCAATTGGATCATTCGTCAGCCAGTTTAGATCTGGTAATTCTAGAGTTGCTACAAAGGGCAATTGTTGATTCAGGCTAGGTGAAGCATACCCAGGATAAGATGGAATCACCTGAGCAGTGGGTCTTTGCATACCAGCATAATGTATTTGATGCTGGTAACCTTGATAAGGTTGATGGGTGTAACCATAATAATATGGTTGTTGATAATTTCTTTGGAAATGCGGTTGCCCATTACTTACAAAGACTTGTTGCTCAGGTCCTTGATATGATTGCTGGAATTGCGGTTGTTGAGATTGAACCATCCATGGTTGTTGGACCATTTGCTGTTGTCCAATACTGGACGATTGACCAAGATGAGGAGTCATAGTACTTGTTTGAGCCTGAGTCGCTCCAGATAAGGAGGCACTAACCTGAGGTCATGATTGAATCGCTGAGACGAGAGGTTGTTGTATTGTAACCTAAGAAACTTGGGGTTGACATACAACAGGTAGCGCCTGTACTTGCGATGCAGTCACAGTAGCAGGTATAGTGGGAGTATTCGACACAGGATGGACTAGTTGCATTGAATATACAACCCTTGGTTGCTGAGGCAGTATTAGTGCCCGACTGCTAGATGTCATTCTAGTTTGACCTAAACTTTGTTGTAAAGTCCCATATGGTTGTTCTCCGGGAGGGAACAATGAAAAGGCATACTGTCCTCCATATGGTGGAAATCCAGTACGTAAAGGGTAGATTGGCCTTTGAAGACACATTGGATCAATTTTTTGAGTTCCAACATAAGAAATACCAGATGAGAATCCGGATGAAGAAATAGGAACTAACCATGTCGTTGAAACAGTCCCTGATTGGACTCTGGCTTGTTGTTGATAACTTGTCGGGATAGATGGTATACTGGTGAACATCATTGGAGTAATAGCAGGAGGCTCTGCCACTGCCGTGCTGGATGGCACAGTCCTAGATGTCGACAGTTGTTCAGACATATCTAGTTTATCCAAAAGATTTCCTATCTATTCTACAAGAACTTGCGATGAAGGGAGACTAACTTATAAGACCAACGAGGGAACAATGACGTTATTCCGATTAAAATACATTTTATGACGCTTTGACACAACTTGTTTTTTCAATTTTTAAGAGTCGAGAAAAAAAAAAGATGACTCTAGTCGCCTTCGATTTTTAATGAGCCTGAAGTGACAAGTGCTCAGATGGACCTTTTCCGTTAAAGAGTCTGAAAATGAATGAAAGGGACTGCTCTGGAAATCTAGACAAAGGGATTACCAAACCAATCACAAAACTGCAGAATACTTTTTACGGTACAATAGTCAATCTTCCCGAATGCTGTGTTCAGTGCATTACGATCGATAGGGTGGCAGACATGGATTCTTATGGATAAAGGATAAAGCCTATTGTGGTCTCCCAAAATATACTCGGCGGTACGTGAGAGCACAAGTCCGTATTGGCACTTGTCGTCTCAAAGTGGAGGAATCACCCAACCAACAATGAAAGCAACAGTTACCACATTTTACGACGCCGGAACATGTCTCTAGCCTAGACTTCTAGATGTTGTGTGTTAGGTTCCAAAACGTTGTTAGATTCATTAAATTTATTTTATAGTTGAACTTGTTTAAGAAATTTGCCTTTCAGGTTCACCGCGTGATGTATATATACAATTCCTAAAATGCAATCTAAGATGATAAACAATCGTTTTATCTTCTTTAAGCCATGAAAATACTAGCTACTAAGGAAAGAGAGACAATATTCTTTCAACAAAGAGCAAAGAGAACACACTATATGCACTGTCCTAAATCAAACCAATCAAACAGTCTAAATGCAAATGCACATGCATGTATTTGTTTTCAGCCTTCTTAATATGTAGATGATAAAAAGAAAGCTTATGCGCAAATCTGAATTACTTTTAAAGCGACATTACTTAACAAATTTCTTTCCAAAACGAAGTGAGGGTAAGAGAGACACTTAGCGATTTTGAAATGAAATATTGCTTTTCAACACTTTAAAACTCACAAATTCAAATCATATGCAATAGTAACTTGTATAATCAACTACCAAACAAGGGGATTGTCTTCCATGGTTGAAAACAACAGCTATGACACTTTCAGATCAAAGAACGATAGCTCGATTATGTCACTTGCAAAGGAGAACTGAAAATGACTTAACAAATACACAAATACATTTACAATTCTTTGCACAATGGAGGCGGAATAACAGCGAGGAAAGGGGTTTCAAACAGAGGTGTACTGATTACAGGCAGAAAAACTCATGAACAGAACTGAAAAGAATGAACACAGAAACCAAGATTCAGGAACAAGGCCTAGCCTGATCAGCACACCTGTAACACAGGGAAACTGAGATGCAGCGCACCTGCTACACTCGGGAAGTGTGATGAAGGTCAGTTTCACAGAACAGAGGATGCGATGGACCAGCGGCGAGACTTTGAACGGGTTGCGGGTCACAGTTTGTGGTTCAGTTTAGGGATTTTGGCCAAGCAAATGGTAATTAGTAACTCAAAAACAGGGGTAGATCTAAAGAGGTTACTAAAGCTACCACAAGGGCAATTAGAGAGCTTGTAGATCAAGTGTTTAATTCATAAACAAACCTGGATATTGATTGAAGCAGCATTGATCTACTTTGCATTCGTAAAACAAATGTAGTTCGAAGGCTAGTTTGCTTGGCTTCAGGCTCCGTCTGTAAGTTTATAAAGTAAACAAATGCAGATAAACAAACAATCTATTCGCTCCCCAGTGGAGTCGCCATTTTGTTCCAGGGAAAAGTGTCTACACAGAACTACTCATCCCACTAAGGTGTGGTAGCTACCTTAGAAACAAACAAAGTAAAGTCTACTTTCGTTTTCCTTTGTGAAAGATAGATGAGAGAAGAATAAAAGAGACCAACCTCTGTCTTGCGCTTGGCTCCTTGTTCGGTTCCTCTCTCTTCTGATATTCCTTTGCTACTTGTCTTCTCATATACCCAGCTTCACAAAGTACCTGTAGAATCAAAGCAACATAAAACTATACAAGAACATGGATCTATTATCATAAACAATCTAGGGTCAGATGTAAATTGACCATACAAATGCACAAAACATAGATTACACAAGAGTATGGAGGAAAACTTAAATAGCTTTATTGATAATCAAGAAAGAGCCAAGAGAGTTACAACCAGCTATTTTGACCCAGCAGCATCCTCTCAGCAGGTAAGCCCTTCTTCACCTCATACAAAGCTTAGATCACCCAACACACACTGATGTTACCTCAAGAAACTAACAGCAATTCCTTACAAGATGCAAAATTCCAGCCTCTGGATCTCTGGGATGAGGGATCGATATATAGATATCTGTAATGGAGATGAGTCAGCTTGTTATTTTATTAGTGTCTTCCATCTGATAGTTCTTGCTTCCACTTGGAGATTGATGATCTCTTACTCATCCTTGGTCGAATTCAGAGAGGCAAGTGTCACAGGAGAAGTTTCTGGAAGATTCCATGCTTCTCCACCTTGCAGATTGACATTGTCATTTGTCTCTTGTTGCCCATCGCACCCCATCGAAGGGCTTTTTGAAATGCAACGCTCCCACTGAGTGTACTTAGGTGAGATGCATCGTACCCTGGCCATGGAGCAAGTGTAATGATCCTGTTTTGACTAGTTCTGAGTAGTTTTTCATGGAGAACTTCTGGGAGAAGATGTAATCAGTTGACCTTGTTCCTTTAGGAGTTGGAACAACACTTTTAGGGACTTAGGAGCCCTTAGTTTATGGATATTTTATGCTTGGGGTTGTAGGGCCAAAAAATATCTATAACAGGTAGATTTGTGTTTCTTCTTTCCTCCTCTCTTAGCATTCAAGCCTTTTAAATATTATCACCCAAGAATCAGATCATGAGCTAAAAGTCATGGTCTCCAAAATTTCCATGATAGAGTTCTTAAGGTGCCAACGAAAAAGTTTCTCCAACATACCAAAAGTATGTTTCTAATAAGTACTAACAACTAGTTTTGTTTGGGTACTAAGTGGGTTAGTTCCTATGAAGTGTTGAATGATACTTTTCAAGCTAATAATTGAAGAGGAATTGAGGATTATTCCTTGTAGGGTACACCACACCTTGACAAATCATCATCTATATGACCCAATATCCAAGGTCTCTTATGAATATGGGGTTACAACAACCTCTTTTCCTCAAAGTAATCAAATTAGAAAATCAATGCTACCATCTCTTTCACTTCACCAAGAGCTCTATGGTGATATAAAGTTTACACCAATATATGTCATACACAGAAAGATATGCCCCTCAAAATTTAGTCAATTAAAGAATCCATATCATCGAGAGGAATCTATGTGGAACCCATGTGGCCATTCCTGGCCAAAATGGTGCCACACCACTACCACATGGGGACCACATGACACACACATCATATTGGTATCAAAACATTCTTTTAGTTCCCTAATATTGTGTTTCTAGTACTACCTTTCCCTAGGTCGATAGTCCAACAATTCCCCAAGGTTGGTATAACTACCTTAGTATAATTTCCATGAGATCACTTCCCCTAGGAGTTCTTCAACCATTGTCCTAAACTTGGATCCTCTTAGGGGTTCAAAACATCGAATTTTTTTGAATATTATTGTGAAAAATACAAACTCTCTATCGATAAAAAAAACTGCATAATTCTAAAATCTACTAATTTGTATGTTGTGGCATCCATGCACTGGAAGTCCATTTACCCTGCATTAGAATACAACTATATTTTCTTATCAAAAAATAAAAAGCCATGGGAAAAGCCTCCATGCACCACAAAAATTATTTTAGCAAAAGTCATGTGTCAAAAACTACCAAAAATGAATAAAAAATCACCCCTTGTTTTAGGGATGTTTCCCCAAACCCTCATGTAAAGGGGCTTTTACCACCTTGCAAAGTCCCCAAATAAGTGGGGATATCTTCCCCTCTATGAATTCTAGCTACACATTGCACATTTTGTAATGCATGAGGATAGTCATGTAAAGAATATAAGATATACCCAACAAATATAAGTTCTAATTTTACTATATTATTGTACTCTCTAAAATATCTCTATGTGTATCTATCTATATTTATATATTTATTTCATTAATGTAGGGGCTTGTTGACGGTGATGTAAATTCTTCTACCAAGGGGGTCTCCCCGATGTGAAGTCCTAATTAGAACTCGCACAACTTGGAATAGGATCCCCATCCGGAGTATTGACCTGGTTGCCAGATATTCTTATAGATTTGCCTTGGCTTTAACTATCAGCAAGAGAGAGAAGTGTGTATGTGCCTTTACGAAAAGCAAGTAAGTGTGCCTGGTGAATGTTCGGTTGCAGGTGTATCAAGGTTCTTCTACTGCAGAGGGAGGAAAGGTGAGCCTCTAAGAGAGAGGTAATAGTACCACTGTAGTACAGGCATACACAAGTGAAAAGAGAATATCCTAACATCAAGCAAAAGAGTCCACACAGATGTGATGATTGTTACAACCATTACAACACATTTTCAATTAGATAAGCACTAAAATAACTGAAATAGTTCAACTACTTTAGTACAGGTGAAATAAAACATGAATCATAAACATTCACAAAACATGTCTTGTAAATATTCACAATCCATGCATGAAAACATGCTAGCCATCAGACTTCAAGTATTAAGTAAAGGTCCCAAGATACATGAATATAATGAACATCACTAGCTCCAATAGTACAACGTTGGAGCCACAACTTGCTCCCCAAAAGTATATACTCTATCTATTTGATGCCTTATGATCCATGTGCATACTGGTGGCCACCGACGTATTCCACTTGGACCCCCATCATTGTTTCTTTTATTTTTTTAGTTTCCCTAATTGTAGCACAATTTACTATTTTTGGCATTTTTCAGGTCCTGAACTTTTGGATCTGTTTTGAAGCCCTAAATGATTTTTTTTGGAAAATGGTCAAACATGACGCTTCTATTGATGGTTTTAGTCCAAAGTTTTGGTCCCTGGATAGATATTTCTATCGAGGTATTGTGCACATCAAACGAAGATCATATGCCAAATTTAAAACCCCAGTAAGTGATGTACCAATTGACCCCTATGGGGTCCACAATTTTGGTGTTTCATCTCCTAGGGTTATATTTTTCGATGTTTATGAATTTCCATTATTTATCAATAATAAATAGGCCTTTGAGCCTCATTTTAACATAGTTAAGAGGCATGTAGCCACCACATCTCTTCTCAGAGATAAGTTAACAACATCTGAGCTAATTTATTTCCATTTTGTATGTAAGCATACTTCAGTTCTTTGATGTTAATGAAATGAAGTTTTATTTATGTTGCATCTCTGTTTTTATGTTTATAAATGCATTTTGTTGCATGCCTACATAAGTTTGGACCAATGGTATCAAAGAAGTCTTCTCTTTCTTTGTTTTTCTTTACTTTTCTTTGCATGTGCCCAACAAGGTCAAGGTATATGGATTTAGGGCTTGAATTATTTGAACCTTTTGATGATCGTTCTCACAAACCATGAAGAACTCCCATGGTGGTAGAAAAGAAAGACAAGGGAGAAGGACATCCTTTCAAAATATTTTTCAAACAAGCCCTCAAGTGATAAAGGAACGCGGTGATGGACAACTTTTTTCTAGATCTTTAGGCGACTACCATAGGAAGCACATCTTCATCCAAAAACCACTCTAGAGGTGGCATTCCATTTAAGGTACAAATCAACTTTGACATTTGCATATTTGAAGGCCAGATATATGCAAACATCATAGATAGGTGGTTAAATATGTTGGAAGGATATTTTTTGGTTCATGACTTTTCCATCGGGAAAAGATTACTTTTTCACTCCTCAAATCCACCCCCCATGTTAAGGACTGGTGGGAAACAAATTGTGAACAAAAGGATGAGAGGGAACCCTTATTTTTTTAGCCACACACTCTTGGAATTCTTTATGAGATGTAGTTAGAGAATAATATTACACTATCGAGAGATATGAAGATAAATACATAAAATGGACCATGTTGCGGCAAGGAAGGGACCAAGACATGCCAAAGTTCACAAATATTTTTCATACCCTTCGGACGAAGTTGGGTATCAAGGATTCTAAGCAAAATTTGGTACTTTAGTATTGCATTTGTCTACACAAGTACATCAAGGACGAGATGGAATTCCTGGACATATCCTCCCTTGGCATCGCATATCACTACGATTTCAAGATCAAGCAAAAAATTAAACAGAAGAAGTGAGAATTTGGATCTATGAATGTGAAGCAAGGGAAAAGAACTCCAAAACCATAGAACAAAGGACAAAGCAAGGGCAGACTGACCTAGGAAAACCTGCGAAAGCCGCAAGCGAAGAACAACACCACGAAGACAAAGAAGGATTCAAGAAAATTGTGTGAGTTCCAAAAGAAACCCACTAACATCACAAGTGAGTGTTGATCTAAGTAGTCACTCATGCCTGAGCTGAAGGCTTCTGAATCATATGTATGTTCTAACTTTGTGTTAGAACCTGATAAGGGGAATGCCAATGGGAAGCATATTGATGCACTGACTAGTGCCATCATTTCCACCACCAAGACCCAAAAGATTGAGCCTGAAGATCCAAAGGAGGGGGAGCGAATCTTCCACTCATAGATGTGGGTGAAGGATTCTTCGCTGCAGTTCATTGTCGATAGTGGAAGCCAAAATAACCTCTTTTTAGTAGAGGTCATGAAGCGGTTGGGCCTACCTACCACACCGCATTCGCAACCGTACACCATCAGGAGGCTTCATAAAGCACATTATCTCTGCATCATCCAATAGTGCTACCTTCCCTACAACAACAATCCCTTCACAGATGAGGTATTATGTGATGTTTCTCCTCCTGAATTTTTTGATGTATTATTAGGCCAACCATAGTTGTGGAAGCATCATGTTGTGTATGACTCTAGGCCTCATGCTATTATTATTACTTTGGAAAATAAGTTATATAGGATACCTGAGGTAGCACCTCCTACCACCATCTCTTCGATCTCTGTGAAACAATGGAGTAATATCATTTCCTGGACCGAGTTGGTCCAAAAGGTCATAAATCCATGGGATTGGATACCTATTCCAGACATTGATCTTATTCAATGCTTGATAGTTAATACAAAGTCTCTAAGTATCGTCCTTCTTTTGTACCAACATGATCAGGTTACCACAAGGTTATGAATTAAGCCCAGGGTCA
>Ga0181473_100238_pt1 | contig 12147 bp, 19 predicted proteins | sample In2P11_FD_119089 | JGI IMG/M metagenome (GOLD analysis project Ga0181473, IMG submission 119089) | Clean room microbial communities from NASA Spacecraft Assembly Facility at Jet Propulsion Laboratory, Pasadena, California, USA -... ... | reverse complement strand
GACAATGGTGTCGGTCTAAAGATTCACCAGGACTCCACTCGGAAATGTTACTCGATCTAAGCACTATCTCAGCCTCATCTATAGTGGCGTTTCTCCACGATTCGCCCCTGGACATCTGGACGCTAACGAGGTACAAGTACGAAATACGTAGTACGAAAGCAATGATTCTATGTAACCAATCATTGTACTCTATTGCTGAGTATCAGGCCAAATTTGTACCTGCTAGATGTCATCAACATTGCAATCATTATCATCAGGTCCGTCAAGCATTCCACCACCAATTGATCCATCACGCATATTCCGCCTTGCTCGAGCAGACTGATTCAGCCTCCGACATCTTCGCTCAATGTATCCTCAGCTACCACTCTCTTGACCCAGATCAACCGCCGTCATGTTCGACTATCCAATGTAGTGGAAGGTACCAGTCCAGAATGTGGAAGGGTGATCCTTGCGCATGTGCTTTAGCAAGCCGTCAATGCCGACCGGAAAGAAAATGTATGTCGAGTATGGGCAGCGTCTGCATGATTCCATGGCGAGCTTGTGGAAGTATTTGTTCGCACGCATTTCCTGCGCCATCTCGGAGGTGGCCGGATAGTTGTCATGATCGTACGGCACTAGTGGGAGTGGGCGAAGACCAAGATCACCACGCAGCTTGATCAAGCCACGACGTGGATCAGCTTTGGAATTGTACGTTGAAAGATGCGGTGGGAAAAACTCCATTTGCAAGGTCTGGCCTGACATGAGTTCTGCCTCGATACGGCTTTTGTGGTACTCATTTGCTGCTTCGATGAAGGTAGCGACGTTTGAGCCGGTCAAGTGCTTGCACTCAGAGCGAAAGTCAACGAGATTGTGGAGCATGCGAAGTGCCATTGATTCAACCACCGCATCACTGATCTCAAAGTCGGCTTGCTTTCGATAGCTAATCGTGGGGTCGTCTAGCCAATCTCTTTTCGTCTTGCTATCCTGATCAGGTGTCGACAACTTTGTAGGCTGACTAGTCAGACGGCATGCGGGGAAGAGAAAGGTGCGTAGTAGATGCGTAGGCGCGAATCGGGCGCGGAAGGTACTGAAGATTGCGCAAGATGCTATCTCAGAGCCATGGTCGTCTGTGCCTGACCACAAGCGTTCGGCAGCGGCTACGATGCGCAGGCGAAGGTGTACGCGTTGCTGCTCAACCTTGGAGTTCTCTAAGAGCATGCACTTCTTTTGGAGCCTCTGAGTGTAATGGATTAGCTCATAATCGAGCAAGCCTCGACCTGTTGAGACTCGTAGAAGGGTATCGACAAGCGGACGATAGTGAAGTCGGCCGGAGATCGAGATTGAGCTGGAGATGAGCTGGGTGAGGATGGAGGCGGGAATGTCCAAAGTGCATAGCGAGGCGAACGCTGGAGCGGTTAGTACTGCGCACGGATGTGGAACATATAGATATAACTTACTTATGGTATTCTCTTCATAACAGTCGGAGCACAGCTTGATGTTCCAGAGAACTTTGTGATCCTCACTTGCCTCGGAGTCCTTCAAGCAGAGGCAGAGAAAACAGCGTCTGTTTGCAAGGCAATGCTTGATGAATTCGCGTTTGTACTTGAAAGTTGGCACGTACGGTCCACCTAGGAGAGCCAGCTCCTTTGAGGCCGATTCGAGTGTGAGTGCAGCAGCAGGAAGAGAAGTATACCAGGCCATGTTGCCAGTTTCGAATGACAGGAGATCATTGAAGACATGACAAGTTCGCGACAGACTAAGCAAGGATAGAGGCGGTAGATTGGCAGCCACTTGGTAGAATATTTCTGCTGGCAATTGGGCAAATTTGTTTGAGCTTGATTTTGTGCGTTTACTGACAACAACAGGCTCTTTCATTGCTTGGAGGCGTGGTCTCCGACGTGCTTGCTTGATTTTCTGGATTTTGTTTGTGAGTTTGGCATCTTTCCAGCGCGGCATGCTTGCTGTCTTAGTCTTGCGCCTTCTGAGTGTTTTGGAGTAATGTGATAGGACAGGAGAAATTGTTGACTTGAAATGGAGCAGTGCGCACGATCCAGCATTGCGGATGAAGGCCAGGAGTTGGGCCATCTTATGTTGACTGCTGTTGAAGTGCAAGATTGGTAATTGACCTCGAGAGCTTTCTTGAAACACCAGAGCGGGCTTCGATAGTGCTTAGATCGAGTAACATTTCCGAGTGGAGTCCTGGTGAATCTTTAGACCGACACCATTGTCACGTGAAGCCCTCTCTAGGTAACCTGAATGTGAAACAACTCAGGACAATCGTCGAGTAAGTCCAGTTTATTGCGCAACATGTTGATTTGATGGTCGGTCGCATCCGCGTATTGTTCTGTACGCTCACTCATCGGAAACCCATTCCCAGATGCATGAAATCTTTACGACGATAAAGTCTCCAGCTTTCCCTTGGCATAGTTGTTCTTCAATTTTTCGATGTATGTCACTTTTTGACCATGAAGTAGTGCTAAACCATCCTGCGCAAAGCCGTAACCCACACCAGCATATATTCCAAGCTTGATCATACGTGCGGCAGTGGCAAATGGCAGACGGTCTGTCGTTCTGTTAATGAAATTTTATTGACGTGAGCACAATAACAACATACTCCATAGACTGAAAGCCCCAGCCACACTCATGCCCGCGCAGAGGCTGCTGAACATGTCTTTCTTGCCTCTGTTCTTGTCCACAGCTGCTTCGACCAGGAAGAACAGACCAGTCCATCCTCCCAGCTTCACTGCCATCCGTAGACCTTCTTTTCCTGCACCCTGCATGACTACGTAATTTTTCGTCTTGTGATAGAAGTACCAACCCTTCTCCGTGGTTGGCAATCGATGTGAATTTTCGGCACGGAACCGGTAACCAGCATTCTGAGCACCCAAGGACGACCCTAGTGCGCCTCCAAGAAGTGCTGCAAATAGCGTAGCACCACGTACTCGGGACGATGTACTGAGCGAGAGTCGATCCAAGCGTTCCTGGGACCGCCGGAGTAGTTCTTGTGTTTCAGCTGACAGATCTAGGTCCACGTCATCGTTCTCCAGGGTTAACAGTGGCGCCGACATGATGGAGAGCGATGACAATGACTGGGAAGTAACCTTCGTCCCATTGACTGCTGTTATTGATGGGATGATGCATGCACTAGCAGCTTTAATGCAGAAAACGGCAGGCTGAAACGTGGGGCGGATGAACTCCGATTTAGACGAGGTAGTTTTCAAGACATTACTATTTCACGCTTCTGCTGTCACTGCTACAGTGCAAGCAGGAAGGAAGAGAGTAAGGCCATTATCAGGGCACCGTACTGTCAGAAAAGTCTTTCGCTATGGCTTCGGTCACTCCCTCACCTCTCACCTTGACCTTGCGCTTCAAATATCAGAAAAGCACGACTCTTCTCCATGTCGACCCCCTACAATCCTTAGACTCAGTCAAAACCGAGCTTCTCCGCGCCTTGCGCGCAGTACATCCCGATGGCAGATTACCAAATGGCTCGTCCATACCCTCAAAGTCGACAGACGTGTCATTCGGCCTACCAGTTGACGTCCACGATCTGAGTCAAGGTTGGAAGAGCATGGAGGGCTATGAAGACGAGGTGGACGAGGACATGGATCTGGGCAGCAAGACATCAAAGAATAGCAAGACCGCACGTTCGGCAATTCGGAGAAGTACCCCTACGGCTTTAGGTCTCAAAGATGGGTCCGTAGTGGCATACAAGTTCACGACAGATGAGGAGCTATTGGACGAGGGCATTGGAGGCGTTGAAGATGGGCAATGGGGTGTGGTTCTCCCTAGTATGGATTGATCCTCTTGAAGTGGTTGCATGGAAGGACTTTGATGAAGGGCACCACTGCAAAGGAGCGAGATTTATGCATAGCGCTGGCGTTCTGGGTTAGACGGGAGGATGATCATGGCATGCGTGACGATATATTGCAGATACGGCAAAGAGAACAAGATTTCCGGACATCTGACGATATCGTCTTAGATAATTACTGTCAAAGCATTGCCAAGTCCATATAATGCTTCAGTTTACGTGCTCTTCCATTTTCATTATCCATTGGGAATTTAACGGCAACTTTAACCGGCGATTAACCGGCGATTTCACCGCGGCAACTGAATCGTTTACAGACAACGCGAAACCCCGCACTTTGAAGATCACAATTTGACGACGACAACATTGCGGTGGCTCTACGTACTGGACTCGGCACGATTTCAGACACGGATTGTATGTGCTACTACTAGCATATCGGACTATAATTTCTCAGGTTACGCGACCGTGACTTAAGCCACGGGATGGCCGGCGCAGATGGCGCAGCCAATTCCATATCCGTCACTGTTCGAGTACGACCTTTTACCATCCGGGAGGCAGCACAATTGACGAAATGTGATGATGGGCCTTTCTTTCTCGGCGATGGCTCGCTGGCGGGCGCCCCTACTCCAAAGGTCGCACAGAAAGGAATCAGACCTGTGATCAAGGTGGTTGATGACCATTGCTTGTAAGTGTGTTTACCAAGGTTATGCGCTCATGTTCTTACTATTACATAGAGTATTTGACCCTCCTGAAGAACACAATGTTCAACGTTTCTCGAAGTCCTTCGCACCACAAGGGAAGAGAGCAAAAGATCAAACTTTTGCATTCGACAGAGTATTCGACGAAAACACAACACAAGCTGATGTCTATGAGGCCACCACGAGAAGTCTTCTGGACAGTGTTCTGGATGGTTATAACGCGACGGTATTCGCATACGGAGCTACAGGATGTGGCAAAACACATACAATCACGTAGGTCTCGCGGCATATGGTTGAATAATGCAGACGTACTCACACACTCTGCAGAGGCACACATCAAGCACCAGGAATTATATTTTTGACCATGCAAGAATTGTTTGAGAGAGTGAATGAGATGCAGGGCGAGAAATCAACGGAGATATCCCTGTCATACTTGGAGATTTACAATGAAACAATTCGGGATTTGCTTGAACCTGGAGGGCCCAAAGGCGGTTTGATGTTGCGAGAAGATGCCAATCAGGCTGTATCTGTGCCTGGCCTTACAACACATCATCCTCACAATGTATGTCATGCACTTATTCATGGAGCAGGACTTCGTCTAATCATATCATCTTAGGTGCAAGAAGTCCTAGATATGATAATACAAGGCAACGAGCGTCGCACAATGTCACCTACTGAGGCCAACGCTACTTCGTCACGATCGCATGCAGTACTCCAGATTAACGTCGCACAAAAAGATCGCAATGCTGATATCAACGAACCTCACACCATGGCAACTTTCAGCATCATTGATTTGGCCGGTAGCGAGCGGGCAAGTGCCACAAAGAACAGAGGAGAGCGTTTGATAGAGGGCGCCAATATCAACAGATCACTTCTTGCACTTGGGAGCTGTATAAATGCACTTTGTGATCCACGCAAAGGCAACCACATACCATACCGCAACTCGAAGCTAACTCGGCTGCTCAAATTCTCCTTGGGTGGTAACTGCAAAACTGTCATGATTGTTTGCGTCAGTCCATCCAGCGCTCATTTCGACGAAACACAAAATACTTTGCGTTACGCAAATAGAGCGAAGAACATCCAGACGAAAGTGACGCGTAATGTTTTCAACGTTAACAGGCACGTCAAGGACTACGTGAAGAAGATTGATGAGCAAATGGCGCTCATCAACGAACTAAAACAACAGCACAAAGAACTGGAGAGTGTTGCAATGACCAAGTTCCGACGACAAGCGTCAAAGCGTGAAGCGATTGCAAGAGAAGGAATTGAAAGACTTCGAAACGCATATGAGCACTCTGTGACGGAAAGGCAAGACCGCATGAACACTCTTCGAAAGCTTCGTCAGATCGAGCGACGGCTTGCTATAATTCGTGCCTGGTCGTCTGCATTCGACAGTGTGTGCGAGAAGCACGACGAGGAAGAGCCACAAGCAGCATTGGTCGCACTCCAAAAAGATGTCACAGGAACTCTCGCCGAGCTCGAGGAAAGTCGTCAGCATTGCCATCGACGCCTAGTAAAGAACAATTGGCAGCGTGCTGTAGAAAGTGCACTGCAGATGGGATTGAAGCAGTTGCAAGATGCGGATGACACACCAAATAGTGCAGAAGCCTCATCATTGGCACGCGAAGCAGAACTGCTAAAGTCTGAATTCGAGAAGGAGGCACAAACTGCAGTGGCGCAGGATGAGGTTCAAGGAGAAGCGGCGGTCGTTCAGAGCCAGATACAACAACTACTGGAGACGGTGGTCACGCTCACACAACTTGCCTCTATGGACGAAGGAGAAGTCCTGCAAGCAGCGAAGAGAATTCTGCCAGGACTCATCGCAAACTGCATCGCCGTCACAGCGAATGCTGTTCGTCAGGATGGAAGCTTAGCAAGCGCGGAGGCATTTCCACCTACGAAATCAGGAACACCCAGACGGCGAACCCGTATCAGTCTTCTGGGTCCATCACCTGCACCCAGCAGGGTTTCATTGCTTCCACCGACTTCAATTCCGAGTTCCTCTTCGCCGATGAAGCAGAGCTCGCCGATGATACGCCGCATCAAAGTCGCAGGAGTGAAGAGCAAGTTGGGCTCACCTCGCAAGCGGTCTCCGAAGAAAAGACACGTGGGCTGGGCGGACCATACCGAAGATGGTCAGTTAGCTGAGTTTTCACAGACGCCTCAGAAATTCGATTCCTCAATCGAGCTTGGCGTGGGCGATCACCTGGAAGTACCCTCAATCACAGAAGAATTAGCCGACTCCGATGATCTCTCCTCACCTATTCCGGCTCCTCCACAAACCTCTTTCGACATGTCCTCAAGCGCTGATCGATTTCAAGCTGGCTTTTTAAGCAGAAAGCTCGATTCTCCCCCACCACCGACACTTTCGCATATGACCTCTTCTCCAGAGCCGTCACCACTTCAAGAGATGGCTGGAAATCTTGCTGCGGGCAGAAGGTCGACTAGTAATCCCCAACCTCACTTGAGTACGTTAGTGGAGGACGAAGTAAGTCAGGACAGAATATCTGACTCGGAGTCCAACTGGGTCGTAGACAAAGAGGAAGCCAAAGAAATCAGCACAGCAAGAAAGCGATTATCAGTATCTCGACCAAGTTCGATCAGGGACTCTATGGCGAAACCCCTTGCGCACCGACGACGTAGTCCTCCATTGGTTGGGGCCAGCGTCTTCAGCCCTCGACCAGGTTCGGTTGTGAAGACTGGCGCAAATGGAGCGTCTAGGCGTATGACGAGCGGAGAGGTAGCCGGCGTAGCTCCACAGAGACCTGGCAACCGGGTAGCTAGTGGTGGAAGGCTCAGCGTGTTACCTCCAGTGGGCAAAGGCGTCACAGGAAGCGGCGGGAAGGTTTCTTGGAAGGTTGTTTGACATGGGTGTAATCTTGGACATCAATGACTGGTCTTGGTTTTGGGCGAGCGATCTCGGGTTCAATGCCACATTGGCATAGCATGGCATGGTAAGGCATAGCGTGGCGTTGGGATCTAGGGATACTCCTGTGTACATTAAAGGCTAGAACACTGTCCGTGCTGAGAACCAGCTCAATGGAGGCAAAGTAACATGACGAAGGTATATCATTTGTCCTTCTGATTCCTGAGGATGGTGCTGAAGTGAACACGGACTTTAATTGTCTTAAAGCCGGTCCCTGGTGACTCAATCATTGTCAATTATTTAGAAGTGAAAGCGCCATTGCAAGAACACCTCAAGACCACAGGGAAAACCCCGACGTATAATAGTCGTCGGCAGCAAGATGCCAGGCACACGGGGTCCAGTACCTGTGCCTGTGAAGAATGGAGGTCAAGATATCACCCAACTCATCCTCGACACACTCCATGAAAGAGAACCGATCAATACTACCGAAGCCTTCCCCACGATATCCCAAGTAGAGATCAAGGCCGCCCTCGACAGGCTAAAATCCCGCTTAATGGTAGAATATACCACAATAGACCGCGAAATTGTCTCTCTCACCGCCGAAGGCCAAGCAATTTGTGATGAGGGAAGTCACGAATACAAGGTGTGGGATGCTATCCACAAGGAGGGAGGGATCAAGCTGAAAGATCTAGTGGTGAGTTCTATCCTCGCCCGAATGTGATCCATGGTGCGAGCTCGCGCTACGTTATAGCCTCTGCAACCGGGCTCTAATGCTTCAGCTGGGCAGTCTCTGACATGATTGTCCGTCCTAGTCAAAAGTCGGCGAGTCCGCGAAAATCGGCCAGGGAAACGCAATGAAGAACAAGTGGATCAAGAAAGACGGTGACACACTCGTACCAGCAGTGACAGAGGTACAAGACACAACACGAGAGCTTTTACAGGGAGTAGCCAAGACTGGGTCAATAGCAGATTCGAAAACACTTGCAGATTACAAGAAGAGGAAGCTAGTGGTGCCGACGAAAGTCTTCACATACAATGTTACCAAGGGCTCGAAATACGCCAGAGAAATCCCAGTTGAAGTCACAGACTTGACGGCAGACATGCTCGCAAGTGGTGAATGGCAGACCGCAAACTTCAAACCCTACAACTTCAACGCATTCGGCGCGTCACAAAATCCCGGCGCTCTGCATCCCCTCAACAAAGTCCGAAAAGAGTTCCGCGACATCTTCTTCCACCTCGGTTTCGTAGAAATGCCCACAGCACGGTAAGTGCCCTTCCCCTCCACCACACAATCATGACGACACTAACACAACACAGCTACGTCGAATCCGGCTTCTGGAACTTCGACGCCCTCTTCGTCCCCCAACAACACCCCGCCCGCGACCTCCAAGACACCTTCTACGTCGCCGACCCCCCCTTCGCCGACAAGCCCCGCGCAGACCCCGAAGCCGAAGCCGCAATGGAAATCATGGAAGCCGGTCTCGACAAAGTCGCCGGCACCACCGGCTCGCGCGAACCCCGCGACTACGAGACATACTGGGACAATATCCGCAAAGTGCATGAACACGGCGGCTGGGGCAGCATCGGGTACAGGTATCCGTGGTCAGAGAAGGAATGTCTGCGTCTCTGTCTGCGCACACATACCACTGCGCTAACGTCGTGGGTCCTGCATCGTCTGGCCAAGAACCCGCGGCCAGCGAAGTACTTCAGCATCGACCGCGTCTTCCGCAACGAAGCCGTCGACGCAACGCATCTCGCGGAGTTCCACCAGGTCGAAGGTGTCATCGCGGAATGGGATCTCAGCCTCGGCGACGGCATGGGTTTCCTCGAGTACTTCTTCGCGCAGCTTGGCATCTCCGGTCTACGCTTCAAGCCCGCATATAACCCCTACACGGAGCCGTCGATGGAGATTTTCGGCTTCCATGAGGGCCTGGGCAAGTGGATTGAGATTGGGAATAGTGGTGTTTTCAGGCCGGAGCTGCTGGAGCCGATGGGTTTGCCGAAGGGGCTGAGGGTGTTTGGCTTTGGGTTGAGTGTGGAGAGGCCGACGATGATTAAGTATGGGATTAGTAATATTAGGGATTTGGTGGGGCATAAGGTGGATTTGGGGTTCATTGAGAGTAATGCGGCGGTGAGGTTAGATAAGACGTGAGATGGGAACGTTGGGGAGCATGAGCATGGTGTGGACGGATATTTGAGGAAGATGATGGGGTGTCACTCTGAGATTTGATATTTGCTCAGATTCTATAAACAAAATGTCAAAGGCTTGTGCATCGAGCTCAGCCAAAGTTCTCTTCGCTATGCATGCGTTGAACACCACAGCAATTCCACCTTGTAATTTGCCCCGGCAGCGTCCCTAGCTCAAAATCCACGCCAACAGGACCTCCTAGCAGCGGTGTGCGCTTCAGCATCAGCGTCTCTTGTCAACCAACTTCTTGTAGTCCTTCCAGGGCCTGTTCGCCCCAGCGGCCCAGCCGATGAAATCAAAAGCACGAGGTCCGGGCTCAAACCCTCCACTCCTTTCCTTTCGGCGACGTTCGCGACTATAACGTGGATAGTAGCCAGGCATGCCCGTAGCGTATGGTAAATACCCTCCCATCATGCCATGTGGATAGACCTGTCCCTGAGAGATTGCATTGTACGGTCCGGGTGCTCCGCCATAGCCAGGATAACCGATTGATGGGTATGCGTAGCCTTCGTAGCCCGGTGGAACACCATTCTTGGCATTCAACGCTGCTAAAGCGTAGCCTCCGTCCTGATAAGGCGAATATCCATAACCACCATGACCGTAGTTGTAACCAGGCCCTCCTCCATATCCTCTCTTGACGAGCCTCAGATCACCATTCCAACCCCTATCCACACGACTGAAGGACCCAAATCCTGGCACCGCAAACCGCACCGAAAGGCCATCGATCATTCTAATGAAGTGTCCGTCGTTGACAAAGCCATGGCGGTCTCCCCAGTCACACCGAGGACAATTGTGACGCTCTGCTCTTCGCCTTTTGGGCAGGTCAGATATGGAGTTGATGACATTGTCGGATAAGTAGGGACAGGTGAGGAGGGTCGAGTGGTGAGGGTAGGGGTAGTACTGAGTACAGGGTTTGTCGAGCTTGAGCCAGGAGTGAGAGCAGGTTGGGGATTTGTAGTGAGTGATTTGACACATGATTCTGATACGGCGAAGATGATGATGAAGTGGTCCTTGAATATATTGTTGTTGTGAGACTTTGGTCGCGGACTGGTAAAGAGATCCTGGCGAGAAAGTGTCTAGTGAGGTGAGTGTCCTAAGATAGTTGTGGTGAGAACCGATTTTTAGGTGAAAGATCTTTTTGGCGTCCGGGATAGAGATCGTGAAAAGGTAGGTAAGAAGGGAGAGCAGAGTCCAGAGCAAGAGCTAAAGCACGACGTGTTTGGCCTTGGAAACGCGTTAAGCGGTAATCTGCGGCCAAGTGAAAAGTGAGGTGACGTCACTGAAGGTGGAAAGGTCAAGAGGGTTTCAAAGAGCCAGGGAAAGTGCTGACAGTGCTTTCGCGACTTGGGTCCTTCTGCGAAGCCTGAACACAACTTCCGGAGTGACTGCAAATTCTTCTTCGGTGTTTGTGGTGTCCAAATCTAGGATGAGCGGACGTAGCGAAGGCAGGCAGGACGTTCAGAGTCGATTGCCGTTGTGATCGATGGGACTGCTAGTGAGTATACTGCCCACGATCATAGCGGATTCCTTAGCTCATCGAGCATGCTTCGTGCAGGATCAGCTTCGTACTTTGGTTGTAGAAGCAGGTAGCCGACTTTGACCAAGCAGAGATACACGATGAGGGAACGAAAGGCCAGAAAAGTTTAGCACGACTAGTTGGCGATTGCATCACTCTTTTCCACTGCCTGTTGGGTCATCTTCCTCTTCAGATTCCCTCTGCAAAGCTCTCATCAATTCATAAAGCTGGCCAATTTGCTCATCTACCGTGACATGCAACATTAGCGTCATGCACGCAACCGAAGCTTGCTGATTTTGAGAACAAAGAAATCAACCGGTTCATTGCAGTACGGACGGCCCAACATACCACTCATCCTGTCAATCTTATCCTTGTCCATCTTTTCTCCCTTCCATGTATTTCCTTCCAGCTGTTGCGCGTATAGTTGCCATTCCGACAGAAATCCAATCTGCCCATCCATCATTAGTCTCCTGCCCTACAGATTATGCTTCGTGATATACTCACGATATGTATAGGATTCTCCACGTTTCGATGCGCTCTAAACTCTGATTTTATGTATGCATCCCCAAGCACTCTGGCTTCTGTGTCGAGGTGTTTACGATGTGCTCGGAAAAGTCGTCGGTATAGTGGTAGTGGAGGTAATATAGCCATGGGCGTGGGTCTGAGGAGATTCGGCTTCGCAGGCGTAGCTATGCGCGCCATGAGTGGTAGATTAGCTTTCATGACTGTTGTTGTGTCAAGTGGTCAGCCTGTATGTCCCGTAGATAAATTCGTTCTGGCAAGTGCTCAAAAGACCTTCGTAACGATGAGCTCATATCCTCGGAGCTCACTCCGTCAATATATCACGATTCCGAGTTGACTCTGTGCAAATGATTTAGTCGTCCATGAAACATCAGCTGTATAGAATGACAGGATATCTAAAGGTCAAGTGAAACGTGCTTTACGTTCTACGACTGCTAGAGACATGCCGACTACGCCTAGCAGATGCGAAGAAGAAAGGCAAACATTCCACCCAGATTCTCGCGCCGTCACTCTGTATCACGTTTGGGCTCTCCAGGTTCAAGCAAATCCCTATAGGAAAGGCGTTGGCAT
>Ga0181473_100237_pt1 | contig 12150 bp, 21 predicted proteins | sample In2P11_FD_119089 | JGI IMG/M metagenome (GOLD analysis project Ga0181473, IMG submission 119089) | Clean room microbial communities from NASA Spacecraft Assembly Facility at Jet Propulsion Laboratory, Pasadena, California, USA -... ... | reverse complement strand
TCGTTTTGGTTGAAATCCTAGGTTAGTCTAGATCAATATGTATTAATGTTGTTGGACATATGATATGTTTATGTATGGTTATGAATTCCTAGATATGTGTTGACCTAGTCATTGATGGTCATGAGTTTTAGGATTTAATGGAAATCCTTGTCTAAGATTCTGGGATGATGATATCTGGAAATGTAGGTGTCTTAGCTAAACCCTAGTGAAGTAAAATTGTTTAGTATGTGTGATATAACAATCTGAAATCTATTAAGTGATTGTTGGAAATGAAAATCTAGGATTTTGTAGTTAAATCATAGTAGTGACAATCTCTATTGTGTAATATAATAATATCAGATCTATATTGTTGAGATTGTGGAATTCTAATGTTTTGAATTAAACCTTAGTCAAAGTAAAATCTCTGGAATGTGATAATTTGAGATTTGTGGAGGGATTGTTGAAATTTAAATTTTTTGTTGAGTTTGATGATTGTTTAGAAATCTAGAGTTTTCAAACTAACCCTAGTGGTAGTTGGTCAAGTTAATGACTAAGTTGTGATTGACTGTGATTCATTTGTTTGTATGAATTTCTAGTGAGAAGTCTAACATATGTATTTTGAAAGATTGTTAGATGCTTTGTAGATATATATTTGTAAAAATTGTTTATAGGGTTTATTATATGTTGGAGGAAGGTATGTCATACCTCTAGAAGTAACATTTAAACTCTAGATGGAATGAAAATTGAAGTAGTGTAGGGTGTATGGCAAAGTCCCTAGCAAGATGTTGAAGAGGATATGTCTCTTATTTGTAGGTCTAAGTATCTGATATGAATAAAGTTGAAATTCTTATGTGATTCTAATATGAAAAACATCATGCTTCTATAGTTTTGGTTTTACTTGCTATTGAAGTTGTGTAGGTACACAATATTCAATTTGGTGAATATGTTCATTGATTTGATAAGCATGATGGGGATGGTAATAACTCTGATGAAATGGTTGGAAGCCACGAAATATTCTCCGATGTCGAAAAGGAAGAAGTTGATCTCCTGGAGGAAGCATGAATAGAGGAGATATCCCTAAGATTAAGAGGGAGTTCAGATAAAATGGTTCTTCTTGGTTGAAAGGGAGGTTATAGCTTGGTATCAATTGAAGAATTAATTTTGGAGGATATGTTGTTGCATGAGAAGTAGGATGGAAAAACATATGATTGAGGAATCTTCTGTAAAAGATTCGGTTGATAGGCCTACTATGGAAAGATTAGAAGCAACATATGTTATCTGTAAGATCCCAGAGGTTTGTATTTGATTATGTACATGCAAAAGTATATTATTGATTGGGTTTTTGTTTGTATAGGTGAATCTCTCGAAGGATTTGATAACATGTTAGTTACCAATCAGTTTGATTGGGAGAGATTGGTTATTCTTGGTCTGTTATATCAAGGAGTTTTGAGACTTTATGAGTAAAGAAATGCCTTGGAGGACATCTGGCCGACACATTGTGTTGATGTCTAGAAGTTGGAAAGGTGGTGTTAATCAAAGAGTTATATTTTGGATACACACCTGAATTTTTGGGTTGATGGTTAGCAAGTAAGCCTGAGGGTACCTAAAGGGGCAGAAAGCTTGAGTCCATATTAGTCCCACCTGGATAGATTTCCTTGGTTAGAAATATAGTCCTTGGCATAGCAGTGCCTAAAATATTGAGTGTCTGTTTGGATAGATTTTCCTAGTCAGGAATCTAGTCCATGGAAATGTGGTGCCTAAAGTTATTCATGGTTCATATAGTTTGAGATATTCCATTGTATTTTTACATTATGAATACCTCCCTAGTTAAGAGAGAGTGTTGGAAAATGTAACTATGTTCGGTATTCAATAATGTACTCGAATCACTATGTAATGCACTTATAAAACGAATAAAGAAAAGAATTAATATTATTATTATTATTATGACTTATTAAAGAATGGGCTTCATGCTTGGGTCACCATGTTTTAGGTCAAAGTCCCCATTGAGGACTTCTAGGATTTATTCTAAGTCCATAGAATTATTTTACATTTAAAGAGACCCTTCTTGGGCTTTTGAATCATGTAAAAAGGTTAAGTATTGAGTCAAATATGAATTATGTAACCTCCACACCATGTCAGCGTAAGAGAAGATAAAGTCGACCTAAGGACCCTATTCAACCCCATAAGAAGCCTATAAAATGAAGCACTTCAAATTCATTTGGAGCATCACTTTTCATCAAGTTCGAATTCTCTCTACTGGGCAGAAGTGCAAAAATCTTGTTCTTGGCCAGAAGTGCAAAGTGGGTAGCTAGGAAACACTGTTGCTGGGAAGCCGAAGTGAATGTGAGTTTGGGTGAGTCTAAGGAGACAAGGAAAATCGAAATTTTGGTGGTGGTCTCCACCTTCATTTATAAAGGGAAAGTAGATATTTGGTGGGAATATGTGAATAATTTCAAGGGAATTTGAGAAGAAAAGTTGATTTGGGATGAGTTCAAGAGACTCTTCAAGAAGAAGCACCTATTGGAGAGATACTATGATGACAAAGCTAAGGAATTCTATGAGATACAAATGGGTTCTATGACAGATGATGAGTATAGTAGCAGGTTTCTGGAGTTGATGAGGTATGTGCCTTACCTCAAGGATGAGAAGGCTAAGATTCAAAGAATCATCAGTGGATTTCCAGCAACATATAGAGAATGATTCAGTTTGATGAGCTTAGATCATTAGAAGAGGCCATCCAAAAGTTGAAGAGTTTTTATGAGCAGTCAAAGTGCAATGTTAAGACTAAGCATGATTTGAAGAGGAATGAGATATTGAAAGGGAAGTGGCCAACGAAGCATGGAAGACCTCATGATGTAGGTGAGAAAGAAAATGTTGTTCCTTACAAGAAGTTCAATGCAGTTGAGAAGGGACATGCGTTGCAGCCTGGGGAGAAGTAGAACAGAGGTGATGGCAGGGGACCATTGCAGTGTTAGATATTTGGAAAAGATCATCGTAAGAAGGATTATCCATTGTACAAGGGTGGCAAGCCTCAGATCTATAGCACTCAAGAGGTGCAAATAGTTGGGGATGTTGGTCATAGCATTCCTCGGATTTATGCAGATGTGTACAACAAGCAAGAAGATCACAAGGAATCCATTATTGAGATTGAAGGTAAGCTATATGGTCAAGTTGTTTCTATTTTGATTGATCCTGGATCTATTTATATTTATGTTAATCTTGACCTGGTGGATAACTATGGATTTAGAAGAGAAGTTCATGTAGAGTCTTGGTTGGTGCAGTTGGGTATAAGTACTAAGAAGAGAGTTCATCATTGGGTAAGAGCTTGTGCATTTGAGCTTAATTGTATGCCTAAAATAGCATAATTGAATGTACTTCCATTGGGATCATATAATATGATTTTGGGTATGGATTGGTTGTACCTTCACAAGACAAAAGTATATTGTTATGACAAGGCTATTAAGTGCATGGATGATAATGGGGAAAATAGAATCTTGCAACAAAAGAAGAAGCCTACATCAATTAGAATGATTATTGCTATGCATGCTAAGCGCAGTTGTAGGAAAGGTTGTGTGATGATTTTAGTTTATATTTCCAGTGACAAGGGTAAGGATGTTGAGGATGCATAAATATTCAAGAGGTACCATGTATTATAGTATTTTCAGGATGTATTTCCAGTAGATATTCCAGAGTTGCCTCCCCATAGGGAAGTGGACTTTTCTATTGATTTAGTATAAAGAGTAGCACCAACATCAAAGGAACCTTACAGCATGAGCACAACAAAGTTATTAGAGTTGAAGTTGTAGTTGAAGGAAATGTTTGATAATGGATATATTAGGCCAAGTGTATCACCTTGGGGTGCACCAATGTTGTTCATGAAGAAGAAGGATGGTACTTTTAGGTTGTCTATTGATTATAGGAAGTTGAAGAAGGTGATGATTAAGAAAATGTACCTATTGTAGAGGATTGAATACTTGTTTGATCAATTAGAGGAAGCAACAACATTCTCGAAGATCAATCTAAGATCAGGATACCATCAGGTACACATCAAAGAAGAGGAAATATACAAGATTGCTTTTAGGACCTGGTATGGGCATTATGAGTTTGTTGTGGTTCATTTTGATTTGAATAATGCCTATGCTACTTTTATGTGATTGATGAATAGTGTATTGTGTCCTTATCTGGAAATGTTTGTGATTATATTCATTGATCATACATTCATATATTCTAAGAATGAGGAAGATCATGTTGAACACTTAGCAACAGTTTTGAGATTTCTAAGAGAGTTGATGAGGCTCATCAATGGGTATATCATGAGGGTCATAATGTCATCCTCTAACTTTACAACTATCTCTTTCTCAGATTTATTTATAATTTTTGTTATATTATGCTTAGTGAGAGGGGTGAAAGATGTGTTGTTATGTCATGTGGAATGATGCAGGAAATGGAGCAATTTTGAGATAATTTCAATCCAAGAGCTTGGAGTAGGCAATAGGGAGAGATTCTAGGAGGTTTTCCACCTCCTTAACTCCCTCAATCATCCAAAATCACCACTTTCTCTCTCATCAACTCGAGGTCATTGGCAACCAAGCAAGACGAGGTCATTGGCAGCCAAACAAGTGCAGTTCATATTTTCTAGGGAGACAAACATCCATATTTTCTAGGGATCTATTGGTAGCTACCCTCTTGTATAAATAAACATGCCAAAGAGCTCATTAGGATTCGAACTTTGTTTTCAGGTAAGAGGTTAGTGAGCTTAAGTACTTGATACTATTATTTTTTACTTGTTATGTGATGTATTTGACATTGATGCAATGATAATGAGAATTGTCTTATTGATCCATTACTGAGTTAGTTTTAGAGGGTCGAGGCCCTTAGTTTTGGGCCCAAACCCAATAGCTTAGGTCCCTCTTATGTATTGGTATTTCTTTTTAGCTAAGAATGTTTGTTAGTTTTTTGCATTTTATTAGAATATAATTCCTCAAAAATCCTATGACTTCTACCTCTATCTCATCTCTCTCATGGGATCATGAATAGAGGACTCTACAATCACAACCCAAAAATTCTATGTTTATGATTTCTTGGAAGAAGGTCTATATCAGTTATCTTTTTTGCATATGTTTTTTGTAGCTTAGTAGTTGATTCATTGCCTAAATCAGAGTTTTTTTGGAATAAATTAGATAATGTTTAAATTCAACTCATCTTTTCCACCATTGGTTATGTTATTTTGTAAATGATAAGAGAGCATATGCAAGTGATGTTGCAAGACTACTGGATCTGCAGGAAAGGGGCATTTCACCATCTCCATCCAAGACTTCTTCATCCTCTCTAATGAATCCCAAATGTTGTTCTTGAGCTCCTTCTCTTAGGTCACCATGAGCAACCCTCTTAGTCCAAAAGAGGCATTCCTGAGGTGTTGAGCTTGGATAGGGGTGTTGGCCACCTTTCATCCATCTACCACAACCTCCATCCACCATTCCATCCCTTGATATCATCATTCTTACCTTCCAAACTCTCTCGGCAGCCTTCGTGTAGCATTACAGGCGTTCCTATAGCAATACAAGGTTCCTATAACACCCTATTTTACCCCCTTTTTTGACCTGTGGTATAAGTTTGACTTATTTTAGGAGTAGGTTGACCCCCAGATTGGACTCCATGATCAAGACTAGCACCTAGGCCATTCCAACCATCATTTTTCCTTCACTACAAGATAGAATAACATTAGCTTCTTTATCATATATTTAGCACAAGTAGAACATTGTCACCTCGAAGTTTGTATGAACCCCTGGTTGATAAATCGAGTTGAGGAGCCCTTGGGAGTTGTAGCACTCTTGGTGTAACACCAGGGCTCACCACTATTTGGCGTCGTTTCCTATGAGGTGTCTAGGTAGATGTTATTTCTACTTAAGCATTACTTTTTGTTTTGCATTCAGTTTTGAAAAAATCACATAAAAGAAGAAAAGAATTATTTCATGCCTCATAGGAATAGAGATACTCAAGGAAAATTCTTACCAAACACCCTCGCACCCTCAAATAGTCAACCTTCACTCTTCTTCGATGACTGGAAGCTTCCCTCTCTAACTACATGGGAGTTAGAAGACCCTTTAGGTGAACAACCTGAGATCTTTGAAGAACGTATTGGGGAAGAAGAAGAACCTATTTCACCTACCCAAAACACGACTGAAAATAGGAATGATGAGGTTTTCCTATCATAGAGACTAATAGAGAGGCTAGAATGAAGAATATAGGCCCTACTGCCCTTCCCCACTTCCATGACTTAACCTCTGAGGATCCTGATACTTTTATGTTTGAATTTGTTGTTTTCTGTAGGACTTGTGGCTATGTCTTCAATGACTAGAAGTCGAAGTTATTCCCATCTATGCTTAAGGATGCATCCTTGTGCTGGTTTATGGGTCTGCCTAGGGATAGCATCACTACCTGGGCTCAAATGCAACAAGCCTTTAACAGCATGTACAGGGACTATTGTAGCTCCAAATAAACCAAAGAAGAAATATTTAGAATGACTCTTTGGACCTAATGAATCCCTAGAGGACTATGAGGAAAGATTTCAACTTAGTTATAGGAGGGACAGATGCACCCTTGATCCTGAATCACTCAATGTTGGGATGGGGTCCCTCAGGTTAAGTTTTGGTCAAATTTTGGGTTACTTTTTGTATAAAGTGTAAAGTCTCCATGAAATGTGGAAGTGGAGCGTGAAGATAGTATGATTTAAAGGAGCTATAGTCCCTTAGGTGGGTAAGTGATAGGAAGGTTTTGAGACCTGCCCATGGTCCGCAAACCATGGTATTGTAAGTGAAATGCTATATATAGATGAGTAATAGCAAGTCTAAGGGATATCAATTGGAGAAGAATTTTTGTAAGGATAAGTAAGATAAAGTAGGAAAGGTGTGTTTCTTGTACTTAGGCAAAAGGGGAAGGCTCCTATAACTGAGTGTGAGGAGACCTTAATAAGTCTGCAAGCTGAGTGTACAGGCCCCTACAGCTGAGTGCGGAGGAATAAGAAGTTTGTACTTGAACGATTATACTTAATAAAGACAATTTTGAGCCAATTCTGATGCATCTGTGTCTTCTTTCTTACCTCTACAAGTTTCTGTATTTTCGCTCTATGTTATAATTTATATGAATTAATTCTTATATGGTGTGCAAAAATAATATATCAGTAATAATTATGCATGTTGTGAATGATTAAGAGCCTTCACGAAGATCTGGAAGTCGTTTAAGTACTTTTACAATAATTGTATGCTCGGAAGGGTTAAGGATTCGTGAAGATAGATCTAAGCCATAGGAACCACTGGAACCTATCACATTGACGTTTGGATGCATAAACCTGGTTTTGTCATCCCCCAATACTACTTCAGGTGAGACTTCAGCCTGTGCTACGAGGGTTGTTGCCGAAAGGGCTAGTAGTTAGGATTTTTTTGGTTGACCTAGATAACATTGAAATTGAGTCAAGCCCCATCAATCCAACAAATGGTTCTATTTCCAGGACTGGGACCTTTCTAAAGGGATGTGTGATAAATGGTTCCCTACAAAGAAATAAATCAAGAAGTGGATTGATAAAAAATTTCATGCATTTGCAGCCCAAGAAAACATAAATTTGTGCTTGTCCAAGGAAGAGTGGTTGAATAGATACCTATATACAGACAAACACAAAATATTCTTCTTCTCTTTCCCTTGTGAATTCCATGAGTGGTTGTCCAAATTAGTGGATAGTCAGGGTACATGGAAGCTTGACGGCCCTATTGTGTGGACCCCAGAACTAGTGAAACGCTTGGAGCCTTCAAGAAATAACATCGCGTGGGAAATTGATCACTGGATTGATCGTATTATAGGAGGATTCATCACTGAGTTCGTGATTGATTCATCTTCTATCTATAGTGAAGTAGAGCACAAGTTCTTCAAGGGACCAAGATGTAAGTACTTAAAATCTCTGAAAACCTGGATCAAGATGTTGTTGTGTGAAAACCGGGTTATGCCATTACATTGATGTTTGGGACTACGCGAAGTGGAAAGCCCTTAAGAATATACAAATAATCAAGCTCTGAATACAGCCCGTTATTAGGATATTCTGATAGCGATGACGGAGGAAATATTATAATAACACTGTGAAGCACGATGTAGATAGTAAGCCAGGGTATCTAGGGGATACCCCAGTTGTCCACTCCATCGCCACCTCCACCTCTACCACATACACCTACACCTCCACCTCTGCCTCCACCTCTGCATCAGCCAATTAACATGGCAAACACGGTGAAGATGCCAATGTTTAAATGGGTGGAAAGCAAGGACCCTGAACAATTCTGGGTCACCGAGGATGTTGTGTCGAAGGCATAGAATGTTACTGATGATAATATGAAGGAAGGACAACTCGTCACAGTGCTACAGGACATGGTGTTGACTTGGTACATTAAGTTATGTATGGATCAACCAACCATGATGATGGAAGAGACTCAGCAGGCACTAAAAAATGAATTTAAAAAGCCTAAGTCCCGAGTGCAGTATGTAACAATGTTTAAGGAAATACAAAAAAGGGTAAATAATTCCACGTGGGACTTCAATCAGAAGCTAAAATGCGTGATCTTGTAGGCTAATATGAAGATCACGGATGATCAACACAGAGAGACTGGTACATCATTTCTCTATTACCTCATCTTAGATTTCCATTGTCACAGCAAAAGATAGGAATGCAAGCAGAGGTCGTGGAGATCGCGATGAGGTTGGAAGCCTCATTAGTGTAGGATATGAACATTGGAGTACGACAGATTCAGTCACAGCTGGTAAGCCTGCACATGGAGTCGAAAAGTTTGAAGATAGGAAAGGATTCTCAACCTAAGGTGCATGCAAAGGTTTGGTGCATAAAGTGTAAAGACAAGGGACATGATAAGGATCATTGTCTTGTTTATCAGAATTTCTTGATTGGAGAAGGTCCCATTCCTTTGAAGCCTGAGAACATTGTGGGACTAAGTGAAAGAGTACCCTTACGGTGCATTATCTTCCAAATAGATGGGAAACATGCAAATGACCATTTTCACCTCTTGCAAAAGTTTGTACATACTCTGCAACAGTTCTTTTTTACCTTATTTAAATCTGTTGGGAATGATGAACGAAATTATTGAAGCTACGAAATAATAATGGAGTGGACCACTATGTATCAAATGCAGGTAGAAAATCTGCCCCAAGACCAGGGTGCATGTGCAGTGCGCGGAGGATTCTAGGACCGCGAAAGAGGAAGAGGAGGAGGGGATGGAAGAGGTCGCGGACAAGTTATTTGCTACAACTGTGGAGAAGTAAGACATTTTTCATGCAACTATCAAAACCCCATGCATCCATCCTGCAAGTATTGCAGATAGATTGATAATGTGGTAAAGGATTTCCCAATGCAGATAGCCAAAATGCAGGAGAAAAAGACTCAACCAACCACGTAAAATATACATATGATGACGGGGGAGCCTTGCAAAGAGTACCATAGCATCAATATCATGATGTGAAGTGGTATTACCATGGGAGAAGATAAAGGAAAGTAGATAGAAACTAAAGGTTGGATCTGCAAGGCTACTGAAAAGAAGTTTGATTTGATCCCAACAGGGCCAAAGAAAATTTTATGGAAGCCAAGAAGAAGTTTGATGAGGCTTCTACGTCAGGAGGTCAGGAGACACCACTGAAAAAAATGAAGCATGAGATGTGGATCCCTTTCTATTGGCTACTTTTCTGAAAACCTATATGAAGTTGTTGCAGGATAGGAAGGAAATGGAAGGGCTTGAGGAGCTAATTGAAAATTGTCTAAGTAAAATCAAGATTTCTCTCAAAAGGTGCATTGTGTGGAATGTGGGTAAAATTAAGAAGTGGACACGGCACAAAATGAGGCTGACTGCGCATATTAGAGAGTATGAAATGGATCAAGTTATCCGGGATCTGGTATATGATATGAATGTGCTACCAAAGTAGATGTGGGAAAGGATGGGAAGACTTGCATTACAATGATCTCCTATACAGTTATGCATGGCTAATCAATAGAATATCATTCTTATGGGTCGCTTGTACGAGGTGACAGTAGACATTGAGGGAGCAAGCGCTTTGGTTGACTTTGAAGTAATTGAAATAGTGAATGACAAAAATCCTTACCTTGTGCTATTAGGACTTGATTGGGCCTTCGACATGGATGTGGTAATTAATTTTGAAAAGTGACGAATGACATTTGAAAGGAAGGCATTCTAAGTTATTGTCTTTTTGGATCCCACTAAAGGAGCAAACTACACTAAAGCAGCTCATGACTACGAAGAAGAAGATGATTTGGATCAAATATACAAGATCACTAAATGCAATGAATATTGGATCAATCCCACTGTAGATGGGCAAATCACATGGGATAGAATAACTCGAGCATTGCTAGAATAGGTTTCATGAAGTTTCAATGCTACGTTGCAATATGATCACAAAATCACTTCACTATGTATCTACAAAGGCACGAAATCTATCTCATTATGTTGGTCTTAATGATGTTAACTTGTTTTTGGATCAGTCTGAAAAGGAGGTATCAGAGGAACATCAGTTCCAGGCACTAGATATAATGTTGTGAGATATGCTTGCATGATGGTGGGGGACACATAAGAATAGCTTTTCTAACTAGAAAGAGTACAAGTGAATGATGAAGCTAAGTTTTGAGTACACAAATACCCACCTGACTGATAAATACTGAGGAAAGGATGATTCGCGCAAGAATTTGGTGAAATGGACTAAATCTTGGGGGGAGGATCCTCAACCGAATCGGTACATATATTTTGTCACACCCTAGATACTATTCCGATGAACTGGTACTTGGAAATGGAGCTACATCTTGGGACGGCCGAATGGGATAGCCTGAGGGAATGTTTCTTGTTAACTTTCAGCTTTGAGGATGAGGTTGTGTGTATTAATGAAGACCTCCAAGAAATTAAGGCCGTAGCTCGTGAGAAAGTTGTGTAGTAGAAGAAGGAATTATTGCCAAGGCAGCTGCTAAGAAAGACCGGGTGGCTAAGGAGACTACTATTGACATTGAGGAGTCTGCTTCTCAGCACACTAAGGATATGGAGGAGTCTGATGTTGAAGGAGGCAAGGGCACGGAGCAGGACACCCCATTTAGAGTATAGAAGTACCCCAAGGAGATAACTTCAAGACCTAGGAAGAATCAGAAGTCTAACAGGCACACACATGTCAACCCAATGGTCCTCACTAAGGGGAACTTGGATGAAATCAAGGATAGGGTTCATGACACAACAACTGAATTATGGATGCAATTCAAGCAGCATTACCAGTAGGCTTTCGGCGATATATAGAAGGATCTACATTATCTATAGATTCAAATGGAATGGTTACAAGTGAGTGTGGGCTAGGCAAGCTGGATTCGAGCGAGCCTGCAATAATCAAGCCCGACACAACATCCTCGGTGACCCAGAATTGTTCAGGGTCCTTGCTTTCCACCCATTTAAACATTGGCATCTTCACCGTGTTTGCCATGTTAATTGGCTGATGCAGAGGTGGAGGCAGAGGTGGAGGTGTAGGTGTATGTGGTAGAGGTGGAGGTGGCGATGGAGTGGACAACTGGGGTATCCCCTAGATACCCTGGCTTACTATCTACATCGTGCTTCACAGTGTTATTATAATATTTCCTCCGTCATCGCTATCAGAATATCCTAATAACGGGCTGTATTCAGAGCTTGATTATTTGTATATTCTTAAGGGCTTTCCACTTCGCGTAGTCCCAAACATCAATGTAATGGCATAACCCGGTTTTCACACAACAACATCTTGATCCAGGTTTTCAGAGATTTTAAGTACTTACATCTTGGTCCCTTGAAGAACTTGTGCTCTACTTCACTATAGATAGAAGATGAATCAATCACGAACTCAGTGATGAATCCTCCTATAATACGATCAATCCAGTGATCAATTTCCCACGCGATGTTATTTCTTGAAGGCTCCAAGCGTTTCACTAGTTCTGGGGTCCACACAATAGGGCCGTCAAGCTTCCATGTACCCTGACTATCCACTAATTCAACTCATCTTTTCCACCATTGGTTATGTTATTTTGTAAATGATAAGAGAGCATATGCAAGTGATGTTGCAAGACTACTGGATCTGCAGGAAAGGGGCATTTCACCATCTCCATCCAAG
>Ga0181473_100097_pt2 | contig 12165 bp, 10 predicted proteins | sample In2P11_FD_119089 | JGI IMG/M metagenome (GOLD analysis project Ga0181473, IMG submission 119089) | Clean room microbial communities from NASA Spacecraft Assembly Facility at Jet Propulsion Laboratory, Pasadena, California, USA -... ... | reverse complement strand
CAGGGGAGGTAATGACCTGTGGAAGGAAATATGGAGACATAAGTACAACATGCCAAAAACAACGGAGGAAATCCTTCGATTGGAAGAAACACTGAAAGGATCTACAATTTGGGATCTAGCAAGTCAAAACAGGGACTTAATAAATAACCACGCCTTTTGGGAAATTCGAGGAGGAAGAGAAGCCAGATTTTGGGATGAGAAGTGGCAGCAGTGAGACAAACTGAATAGCATACAATCCCTCCAGAATATGCAACAAATCACGCTTAGGGACGATAGGAAATATGTGAAAGACTATTGGAAGGAAGGGGAAACAGATGGAATATGGAGAAAATGGAAAAAGCCAGAAGAATGGGAAGAAAACATAGATTAAGAGCAGCAACGAATATACTTAAAAGAGGTGGAGTCAAGGAAAATAAAGTTAAAACTGGAGAAGATATTCTCAAATGGGGAAAATCAACGAAAGGAACTTTCACAGTTAAGGAGGCCTATTACTTGATGGGGCAACAGGAGAGAGCAGAGGAAAATACGGAATGGAAAACCATCTGGGACAACAAATGGTGGCCAAAAATAACTCTATTTGCCTGGCTAGTGGCAAAAGAAAGAATCTTAACCTGGGATAAAATACAAAAGAGAGGTATTCTCAGGCCATCAAGATGTAGCCTATGCAATGCAGAAGCTGAATCCCAAGATCACATTCTGAACAACTGTTCATATGCTAAGCATTTATGGAAAGAGATGAGAAATCTCTATGGTAAATCAAAAAGAAATCCGAGGGACATAAGACAAGCTATACTCCAACGGAATAAAGAAAATTTTCACTGTAAAGTAGTATGGAGAGCCTAGATGCTGACAGTAGGTTTTGTAATTTGGCTGCTGTGGAAAGAAAGAAATCATAGAATTTTCCGAGATAAAAATAAAAACCCTGAGGAAATATGGAAAAGAGTTCTAAACTCGGTAAAAGAAATTATCCTAGCTGAAGAATGGGAGGAGGAGGAATGGAAGGCAAATCAAAACGAAGGACAAATTCTAACAAAACTAAACTTGAAATATGAAATGATATATTCCAAGAAAGAAAAGTGAAAAAGCAAACTGGCTCAAAGCTCAGAATAGTTTAGACACCCTAGAGAGAAATTCATTATGCTGAATTTCGATGGGGCCTCTAAAGGGAACCCAGGAAATGCCGAATTTGGGGGAATTTTTAGAGATAGCGAGAAAACTACCAGATGGGTATTTGCAGAGTGGAGAGGCGAGATGACAAATAACGAAGTGGAATTATGGGCAGTACACCAGGGTCTGAGGATTGCGGTGAGAAACAGTTACAAGAACTTGGAGATTGAAGGGGATTCTTAGATGGTAATAGAAATGCTAAGGAAACTAAACAATGGGAAAAACTGGGAATAAATAGCCGTAAGCTGGAGAACTGCAGGGATAGCTCAAGAGCTGGCAGAGCTGCTAAGGAGGATAGATTATAAAATTATAAATCATGTCAGGAGGAAAGGAAATAAGGTGGCGATTTTCTTGCCAACTGGGGGAGCAATGATCAGGAAAATAGGATCGACAACAAATGGCCATTAGTAATGCACAATCCAAGATGGGAGGAGCTGATAACCATTATCAACCACGACCATGCGGAATCCATACAACAATAAAGATAAATATATTGAAACCCCAATCGGGATGATTAAGAGACGGTGTAAGATAATAAATGTACGTCAGGAGAGGCAAAGGAGTAGTACTGAGAGAAGACATGCAATAATTAATAAGGCATGTACGAATAGCGGGAAAAATCAAACACTAAAAGGCATCAAAAGAAGAATGGTGGTGAAGGGAGGCAGAAATGATGGTCTGTCAGAAACCAAAGACAAGCATGATAGCACGAAGGAGGTAAGTGAAGAAGAAGGCGACAAGCAAGTTTACAGATGGCACGGTAAATCGAGTAGGATAGGTAGGTGGAATTGTGAGCGGGGAGTCATTAAAGAGAAGGAGCAAGGCGTGCAAAAACAAAAGAAATACGCAGCAAACGGGAACGAAAGGAGAGATAAGGTGGCGAGAGACCAGGATAACGACGAAAGCAAATTGCAAACACAGAGAGACAAGGTAACAGGCAGAGAGGGTAAAGAAAGCATGACGACCAGAAGAAGAGTGAGGATTGAGGAAGATGTGGCTACCATGGAGCGCAGAACCAGGGAGAAAAAGGGCAAAAGCATGGCGAAAGAGGAGTCAGCGGAGGAAATTTTTGTGATACAAGAAGACTCTGAAGAAGATGTGGAAATGTACGATTCAGATAGGGAAGCAGGGGACCAGTTTCGGGGGGCATTCGGAAAGGGCGTAAAGTATAAGACAGAGGAGCAACAGGAGCAGCATGAAAGCGGGGAGAGACAAGTCCGAGGGTGAAGAAGAACCCGGGACGAAGGCAGTGTGTCGGGCCTGAAAAACAGAGGAGGGAGTGGATACTACAGGAACAGAGGAGGTCGGGGAAGGGGATAGGGACAGCGAGGAAGGGGCAGAGGAAGAGTAGGTAATTTGGATAGTAAAACAAGAAGATCCTCCAGCAAGAAAGTTCAGCATGCAGAAAGAGCTTAGTGTGTGAATACCAACCCAAACATTAGAAGGATAATCCAACATATGGAAGAGGAAGCCATCCAGGGGCAATCGGATTCTGAGATGGAGGACTGGGAATACCTTATCCCAGATCCAGGAAATACAAGGGGAAGAATGAGCTTGTTCAAACAGTCACTGCATGTATACTGGGTGATGAAGAGACTGCTGGCGAAAGCTATCAAACAAGTAGCTATAGAAATGGCTGAGCTGGCGCAAGGAATTCCAAACTTAAGGAGGGAACTGAGGATTATCCAGATTAATTTGGAAATGCAGGAGAAAAAGATGGACGTAATTCAGCAGCTCATAAAGGATTGTCATTTAGACACCAAAAGAGAAGTGGAACAGCAGAAAGCCACAGCACCACCATAATGGAAGATATGTATTAATTTTTGATGGTTTTCAATAGCCCAGCTGATTTCAAATCAATTTTTGTAATAGATAGGGAAAAACGTTATATGCAGTTACATAGCGATAGAAACCTTCATGATTGCATAGTCTACTTAGCATGGGTAGATAGAATATGGACATATTATTTTTGGTTGGTTGTTAAGAACTTAAGATGGCTGATAAACATGGTTTCCCCATGGGGCGGGTTGAGGCCACCATGATCTTGTAATGTTTTCATTTACAGTAATAGATAAAAATGAGTCCCTCCTCAGCTTACAAAAAAAAAAATTGTCCTTGAATTAAACTAAGAATTAAAATCAAATTCTATTCTCATATAAACTTCTAAATAGTTAATTAAGTTTAATTAACTTAATTAGCTTAGGAATTTTGAGTTTGAAGTCTTTTTGTAGTCATGTATATGTTCCCCCCAAATTTTAGGTGTCTAGTATGAGTTTAAATTGAATTGGAAATTAGATCACTCAACTTACTGAGCTAAGTTCACTTAAATAGTTCCAAATTGTTTGAGGAGCTAATAGAGAGTTAACAGTCAGTTGCTACACTGGTGCATCCACAAGTGTCACTCTAGTTAACTCAAGATTGCCTCATCATAAAATCATGCATGTTGATTCTGAGAATGACTGAGTTGAGACTACAGTGTAAGGATAGTATACTATCAATTGTGTGATTTAATGGAGCATAAATATCATGCATGCATCAGAGATTGTTCTTATTTTTGGATTGTGAAGTTTTGGAACCATGAATTCGCTTTAAATATGGGCTATTCATCGTAGGAATTATGCAAGAGATTTTTGGCTTCAAGAGATGCTGAATAGGCTAAGGATTTGGCTTAAGCTAGCTTGTGAGCTGAGAGAGTTGAGTGTACTTATGCAGAATTATTCTTGTGAGAAAAAGACTTGTATCTTCACTCATATTTCTAATTTAATGCAATACAAATAGGAGGGGATTTAAGATGTGGCTTTCCCTAGGAAAGCTTTTTATGTTATGTGCCATTGATTTGTCTTTTCCTTGTTCATATTGTTTTGATCGATTTATTGGCTTCCGCTGGTTGAAAGTAGAAGTAGATTCTTGTCCCGTGCTTTAGTACATTGTATGAGCTTGTGAATCTACAGAAAATTATATATAAATATGCAGGGTTGTTGATTTTCCATAATGCTAATAAACTAGAAGGGACATGACTACCTATTTGTGGTAGTTGGTAGGTTCAACGAGATGTGTGTTTTGATGCCTTATAAAAAGACCATCAATCGGAAAGAAGAAATAAACGTGTTCTTTGGCCAGGTCTAGGTGCACTTTGGGATACCAAAGCATCATTTCAAATAGGAATCTATGATTTCTTCGTGCATTTGACTACATTATGGGAGAACATGGACACAAAGTTAAAGAGATCTACAACATTCCATCCAGAAAGAGATGGACAAACAGAAGTAGTAAATAGGACATTGGTACAAATTCATAGGGGATACAGCTAGAAGCATCCTAAGACCTGGGATGAAAATCTTCTATATATACAACATTGTTACAACAAAGGAGTCCACACTTCTACATGAAAGTCTCCATTTGAGACCTATTTTGGGTATTTGTTGCCTTCACCTTTGGATATTACAGATGAGTAGCAAGGAATGAGAGAACATATTATAGGAAACACCTTGAGGGATGATAAATTTCTAGAGAAGATCAAGTAGACCCACCACAGGTATATAAGATATTGCAGAAGTCATTGGAGAAATATCAGGCTAGGCATGATCAACACATAATAGAGAAATCATTCAAGGTGCAAGGCATAGTACAATACATTTGAATAAGAAGAGGTTGCATGGACCTTGAAAGAAAATCAAGGCTTTGAGGTATGGGCCCTTTGAGATATTTGAAAAGGTGGGTGATAGTGCATATCAACTAAGTTTACCACCATATATATGCATTTACTCAGTTGTGAATGTAGAGAATTTGAAACTCTATGAGTGTTCCATGCTAGATAAGAAAAAGGAACAGATCCTATCTTATGTGGAGGATTTGACACTAAATGTTCATGTAGAGTTGAGAGAAGATACAGTTTTGTAGAATAGGTCTAGAAATACAATATAGGGGCAACATGACCTTTGGTGAATTGGGTTAAAAGGAAAACTTCCACACAAAGCTAAATGGTACACTATAGAGAAGGTGGGGAAAAATTTTCCTCACCTCATTTAGTCGGTGCTTTTTGGGACCAAAAGCCTCCAAAAATAGGGAGATAGGATCATTACATTTTTTTTCTTCCATCTCAATGCTTTGAAAGTGAAAAAAGTGGAGGAATCAACTCATGGGACTTTTCTTTATCGGTGGCACCTAGTTTGGCAAAACATGGCATGAAAGCTTTGAGGAAAATTTTGAGGCATCAAACAACATTTATTAGGGTAAAATATTGATTCTTTAGTAGGACACATTTTCATGTTATTTTACACACATAGACCTTTCCAATGGTATAAGAAGCATGTCAATTAGAGTTCGTATGCAAATTTAGGGCACTTAGAATTTGACCTTCCTATTTTCACCACCATGGTTTGAGAGGATGTCACATCAACCTCATTATTCATGGAAAAGGGGCTATCTACGTGATTATGTTGTAAAGTACTCTAAAAGATTCTATATTATATCTCTGGTTAAGAGTTGAGGTAATCAAGCCTAACAATGAGTAGGCTATCGAGTTGTGTTATGAGTGGGTCGCTAGGAGAAAAAGGGATTCCATTATTTCGGGTGCATTTGTTCCATAGTTGAAAAAAATAGCCATGAGGGATTGGAGGTCTCACCTTCCAACTGGGATTTTCTCCTGAAAGGGTTTCATAGAGCATAACTTGTGTTATATTTGTGTCACATTTTTATTTTATCGTTCTCTATTTTTTGTATTATTTTCATTCACATGCATCCACTATTAACAATAGGTATATAGATCCTAAAATCTAATAAAATTTTAATAGTGTAGAACTGTAGATTTTAAATATAATATTATCATATTTGTTGTGAAAAAATGTCTAGCTGAAGACCCATGATAGTTTTTGGATCAAAAAGGGTTAAGAATATTTAAAAGCTTGAGAAAAGACAAACGACTAAAGAAAGGAAATTAAAAAAGTAAAGTAAGCTATGAGGGGCAAAGAATGAACAATAAGTAGGATTTGTAAGGCTATTATTACAGATAGAGATGAAAATGATAATAATAAATAGGAATTATATCCTATTCTCATGTCTGATTTTTGCATTTCTTGTGATCACGTAGAATGGCATATGAAGGAGCTCCAAGGTAAACCCTTGATAAGTTGATTCAATTTCACATGAGACTCGAAGAGTATGAGTGGTAGTTAAGCTTTCACAAACATATGTTAGAGTATACATGTCTTAAACTTTGTAATGACTTGGAAAATTACAAATAATCTTCATATACATTCTAATTATAGCCATGAAAGAGAAAAAATGAAACCTATATTTACCTTGAAGAAAATTATTTCAAAGTCATGGCAATAATTGTGATCATGATGAGAAACACATATTTATTGGTAGCAACAAGGGATGTTCAATTACCAAAAAGATATCAAAATAGATGTTCACCAACACCTATCCTAGGCAAAATTAACATCACAAAGAAAATAGTGGAGTGTGATGTCTTAGGACATGTCATTGGTGTAATTTTAATGGATGAAGACCCTTTACTTATGAAAATAACCAATTATTAAATGAACAACTCACTCAAATCCATTTATGTCAAAGAAAAAATTAGCCAAAGCACATGAAGTTAAATTGGCACAACGGAAAGAAGAAGCTCGACAATATAAATAGATTACCATAGCTTAATATACTTCATGAAACAATGATTTTCCATAAAAGAGTAATATAAATGGTTTACAAAGGTATTATATTATGCCTTTCAAATTATTGGCAAAAATGGAAACAAAATATCATGGAAGATCTACTCTTAGGGAAGAGGAAAAACAATAGGGATTACTATGTGTTATTTTGATTACATGATTATATTAAATCTAAACAAGAACAAAACTGTAAACAAGAACAAAAGGTGTACAATGTTGTTCAGCATCTAAAAGAACACAGATACATTACATAAATTTACATAAAAAAATTTAATTATATCAAAAAAATTACTTATACTTAAGTTCATTTTCAAATTGCACACTTACCGAAATAGAAGAGAGGTACATTGTTCTTGAATAACATAAGACAAGGTAAATGATAACAATTAGGTGAAGAGTCCTTATCATGCCACTATTTGCATACCATTGGGTTAATACATCTATGTGTTTGCACACCATTCGGTTGATGTATCTGTTGAAATATTTTTGATGCATAATCACATTTGAATTTTAAACTATGTTTTTCATTAACTACTTTAAGATAATCCTCTAAAAACTAAAATATATAAAAGTTGAAATATTTTGATGCATAATCTCTTTTGAATTTTAAACAATCTTTTCCATTAACTACTTCAAGATAATCCTCTATATCATTGGGTTGATGCATCTAGTGAAATATTTTTTAGGTATAATCTCATTTGAATTTTAAACCACCTTTTTCATTAACTACTTCAAGATAATCCTCAAAAAACTAAAATATATAAAAGTTGAAATATTTTTGATGTATAATCTCTTTTGAATTTTACACAACTTTTTCATCAACTACTTCAAAATAATCCTCTAAAAACAAAATTATTAACGAGTGGTTTTGCAAGAAAATGACTATGATCTAGAGATAGTAAATAAATTATAAATTCCAAATATAATTTCTTTGGAATAAAATGCATAATATAAATAACCCAAATTTAATAAATTCTAATTGAAAAATAGAATGCCTTTTGAATAAAATGAATCATATAATCAACCCAGATTTAGTAAATCCATAAAATTATATAAAAAATTGAACTCAAAACCTAATCTAAAATCCTAACCTAGAACTCTATGAGACACCAAAAATCTGAACTCAAAACCTAAGCTACACATCCTAACGTAGAGCGCTATCAAACCCCAAGAAAATAGGGCTGGTTTTCATTCATTGTTACCAAGTTGCCCAATTAGAAATTGATACGCAAAGATAGGCCCAAAATGAGTCACCTCGATGGTATAGATCTTATTTTGCGTTTCATTATTCTGGTTGCCCAAGTTTAGCCAATGTTCTCTTTTCCATGACTTGCACCGAAAAAATTTGATTGCCCCCACTCTACGTGGGTTAAGGAGGCGAGGAAGTATGGGGAGGTTTTCTTCCAATTCATCATCCTCTTCCAATACGCCATCCACCTCTTCTTCCAATTCATCATCCTCTTCCAATACGCCATCCACCTCCTGATCCTCAACCACCCTTCGCAACCATTCGGGCACCCATTCCGCCAAAAATTCTGCCCATTCCTCCCTTTTAACTGTTCTCGTCTTCTCACTATCCAACTCTCTCTTTAATAGGTATAGTCCTGGTCCATTTTCCTGTGCATCAATTCCCAAGCAATAGATGACGGGCCGGCATTGGCTTCCATCTACTTCCGCAAGCAAGATAATATAAGGGGGATGTTCTGATGCTTTAATGATATTTTCTGGTGAGATATGGGTGAGAATCTCTTACGTATAGAAAGCTCATAATAATATCGACATCCCATACCTCGTCATCTGAACATATGAAGGGACCCTATCCGAGGTTTCGAAATTGATATTTCTAGGAGGCGGCGTATTGTCGTCAATATGTTGCCAATGCCATTCGCTATTTTCTTCTCCACTTGCTGAGAGTTTCCATATTCCACATGCCTCCGTTGCAAAAGTAGTTCTTCGCTGCCGTATGTAGCTTTCACTCCCACAACTGGAAGCGTAAACATATCTTCCCGCTCTTGGCAGGGGAGGGAGTTTCTTCCAGCGGATGTTGAACTCTCTTAAATTGAGCATCCACACATGGTACACGTCTGGCCCCACGTTTTGCTCTTCTCTTACAAAACCTCCACGTTCATGAGCATACAGTGCATATACGGGTCACCGTCACACACAAACTTCGTTTGATGTTTTGATATCAAAGGGATTGGAGGTGAGGGAAGCATACTCGTGATAGCAACAAAGGGATTCCACACCCACAGACTCGTCTCTTCATTGCAATGCTTGTCGGGGTCAGGGGTGCGGGATACAATGAATCCCCAGGAGAGTATAGCATCTGGGTTGTAAAGACGGTCATACCCTAATGGGTAATCTCCTCTCATAGCATTATCCCACGCTCGACTCAACAAGTTCAAGACCGGCCGCTTATCCCATGGCAGATCCCGAGATAATCGAGGAATGATTTCCGCCAAAACAACATCATCACTCAGTCCATCTACTAAATCTGTTTCTGTAAATCACAAAATGAAAAAAACACACAAACCTTGAAAACAGATTCTGAAAGAAACTAACAAATGTTAAAAGCAAATATTGAATCTGATTGCAATAACAGATAACAACAGTTGTGTCACTTACGTGAGTTGGATGTCTCAGCTGTCCCATCAACAACTCTATGCATTTCATTATTTCTAATATTCTCCAGAGCGAACGCCATTTTTCTGGGATCAGAACAACCGTGTCCGATAGGGTTGCGAAAAATTGTTACTTTGGACAGTCAGAAGAGTTGCTCAGCGTTCTTATTTGGGGCAGTCAGAAGACTTCGGAGTAGGGATGGAAACGATTCTAAGTTTAGCTGAGCAATCTTACTTTCACTTATTTATATGTATCCATGATGGAAGGTTTAGGGTTAATGCAACCCATGCTTTCTCTTGGGCCTTGAGCTTTGTTTGTTGGAAATTAGTACACTCAATTAAATATCTTTTTTTAAAAGTGAAAGATCGAGAATCTGTGCGATTTTTCTCCCCATCACCATTTTATCGGAAAATGGATAACCCCATTCATATATTTATATATATATTAATGGACATTATAATATATAAAAGATTATGGCAATATTGGTTAGTTATCGATGTTTGTTATGAAGAAATCATTATTTAAAATTCAAACTCATCATTATTTATGACTTTTTCTCCCATCACCATTTTATTGGAGAAACGGATAACCCCATTTCATATATATGTATATATTAATGAAAATTATAATATATAAAAGGTTATGGCAATATTGGTTAGTTATCAATGTTTGTTATAAAAACCATTTTATTGGAGAAATGGATAATCCCATTTCATATATATATATTTTAATGGAAATTATAATATATAAAAGGTTATGGCAATATTGGTTAGTTATCAATGTTGGTTATAAAAAAAATTATTATATATAAAATGTTATGGCAATATTTGGTAGTTATGAATTTTGAAGATTGATATTTAAGTTTTTATTATATTTTTTTATTTGTAATCTTATTTTTCTTTTATCGAAAAAATATTATTTTTATTTTATTCATTAAAAATAGTGAAACGTTATTTTACTCTCACGAGACATGCATACATTCATTTCTTAAAAGAAAATATGTTTTTTTTTTTAATTATTATTTTTATTTATCGATGCTTTTTTTTTATAATAACATCGTTATAAATGGAAGGTTTTCACAATATTGGGTAGTTATCAATGTTTGTTAGAATATTTAGTAGTTTGAGTTGAGATAGTTGATGTTTGAGTTTTAATTTAATTTTATTTGTTTTTTAATGATTTTACTGATAAAAATGGTATTGGGGTAAAGTGGTAATCATTATTTTCCTGTTGTGGATTTCTAGTTTTAGGCATCAAGATTGAACTCATATTTTATTTTTTGCATGATAAAAATAACCCTCACTGTTGCACCAATTTTACAAAGTTGTGTTTTTCTAGGGAGATTTGTCCAAAATAATTGTCTCATATTATTTGTGTGTGCGCTAGCATTTATCAGTTTCCAACCCATTCTTTTTACGGAGTTTTATTTTTTAAGGTTGCAGTGTGTTTATTTCGATATTTGTCATAGTAGATAAATTGTTAAATTAATTAACAATTAGGAGAAATAATACCATTTTCTAAAGTAGGATTTCAGTTGTGAAACCATCAAACAATATATTTAATTTGTTTATAAAATATGTATTATTACATTGGATCAACCTTTATTTCTTAAGGCTCACACACCATTGTATCATCGTTACACATCAAATTTTCCTTTACGCATCACATCACTTTAATCAACCTTTAATAGTCAACGATCAATAATGACATGAAATCGAGCTTAACATTAATACTCAATTTTCACATCAATATAACACTTCAAATCAATCAACATAACTCATAAACATTTAACATAAATGCCAACATTTCCAACAAATAGGTGGTAAATGGGATCGCATGGATGGTGGAAACTTTGGGCAAGGTCGTTTGTCACAATATTATTAGCAAGACGACCATGATAAAAATTTGAATCCTAGGTAGTGTTGATAAAGATTGAAACATGCCACTATAATAAATGGGAAATAAAATAGAATTAAATTTCATTTTCAAGTCATAGGTATATTTCATGAAGTCAGGTTCTATTTGGGGGATATTAAATACTTCAAGACTTTCTATATTAGATTGGCTTGAGAATTAGTGGAACTACAACCATATAGCGAACTGTCTATCATAAATACCCAAAGGATTAAAACTAAGAGAGTATACTTGTACATAGGTCATTCCATAAATCTTCTTGGTATGTGTTTACATAGCTTTGAATATTTGCCATCATTTCTTTGATCTAATCATATAGGAATTGTGAATGCATGATGCTTTTGAATTCTGGAATTCAGAAATTGGAACTAATGGTCAAACGACATGGAATAGCGTGATGGTATGGTTGTAAAGGAATCTATAATGTATGATGAATCTCTTACATAGTCACTTGTAGTGATAATCAATGCCTTGATAATTTTTTTTATTCTAGGACATAATTCATGTTGTTTTCCAAGAGTTATGACATTTTGGCATACTTTTACTAAGTCATAGTCATGAGGTTATGTGACTTCCCATAAGTAAATAGAGTGGTCTTATAGTGAGGGTGTGGAGAATGCTTTCATGAGGGCTAGTATGAGAACCCACAACAATTATTATCTAATTAATTTAAACGAATGTTTTTTAAAGGAATGGAGATGATTTTCCTTATGCTAATTGATTAAACCAATAGTAAATAAAAATAGATCATATGGAATTAAGAGAAAAAAATATGTGTGTGTGTGTG
>Ga0181473_100234_pt1 | contig 12208 bp, 11 predicted proteins | sample In2P11_FD_119089 | JGI IMG/M metagenome (GOLD analysis project Ga0181473, IMG submission 119089) | Clean room microbial communities from NASA Spacecraft Assembly Facility at Jet Propulsion Laboratory, Pasadena, California, USA -... ... | reverse complement strand
CACCCATTTTTCTGCTCTTCTGAAGATAATATTTGTTCCAAAAATTATTTAAGACTATCAAGATCTATTTTTACCTTGAAGTGTATTCCCATTAGCTAAGGTCGTCATTTCTTTAGTGCATGTAATATTGCCAACATTTCCTTCTCATAAATAGTTTTGTGTAAATATTTTCCTTTGATTGGACAACTTTCAAAAGCAATGGGTCTTCCTCCTTGCCTTAAAACATCACCAATTCCATTTCCTGAGGCATCACATTCCACAATAAAAAAAATTGTGAAGTTTGGCATAGCTAATATCGATGCTTGGAAAATTACCTCTTTAAGTGTTCAAAGGCCTTAGTTACTTCTGGAGTCCAATAAAATGCATCTTTCTTGAGTTATGATGTTAGATGTGTCATTATTCTCCCATAATTCTTAACAAACTTGCAATAATACCTTGCTAACCTGTGAAATCCTCGAAGATGCTTTATGGTTGTGGGGATTTTCCATTCCTTAATGGATTTAATTTTGCTAGGGTCTACCTTAACACCCTCATGAGATACAATATGACCCAAATATTCCAGCTCATGTACTCCAAAGAAACATTTGGAGGTTTTTGCACATAATTGTTTCTCCTCTAACAGTTTGAGCACCCTGTCAACATGTTAAACATGATCCTTCTAGGACTTGTTGTAGATTAGTATATCATAAAAAAAATGATAACACCAATATTCTAAGGAAGGGTTTGAAAATGAAATTCATCAAACCTTGAAATGTGGAAGGTGCATTAGTAAGGCAAAAATTCATGACCAAAAATTCATAATGACCCTCATGAGTTCTGAATGTTTTTTTCAAAATTTCTTCGGTCTTCATTCTAATTTGATGATATCCTAAACGAAGATCCAACTTGGTGAAGAAAATTACTCCATGTAATTCATCCAAAAATTCACCAATCACAGGAATGGGAAATTTATCTTTAATAGTGATCTTGTTGAGCTCCCTATAATCTAGACACATACACCATGATCCATCCTTATTATGGACCAATACTACTAGAGCAGAGAAAGAACTTTGGCCAGGTTGAATTATACCAGCCTCTATCATTTCTGCAACCATATGTTCAATTTCACTCTTTTGGGCATAAGGATATTTGTAAGGCCTGATGTTTTAAGGAACACTTCTTAGAACCAAATGAATAGCATGATCATGATCACAAATAGGTGGGAAGCATTTCAGAGTATCAAACACCTTGGAATGATTGTCCAAGACTGTTTTGAGATATGGAGAAATAGATGATTTCGATGTTTGAACCACTAGTCAACATAATTACGCAATTATGCCTCATTTTTCTTTCTTCAGAAGCTTTGTCATGCCATTAGAGTTGATTATATTTCATGGTTTCCCTATGATGCCCCTAAATTCAACTTCATTTCTTTCCTAAAAAATATTCAAGAAAAATTCTTTAAATTTGAAAGCAATCGTCCCTAAAGATTGTAACCATTGGACTCCTAGTACAACATCAGCACCACCCATTGGAATGGAAATCATTGGAATATTCAATACATATTCCCCCATCTGTTAGCTTGATATTATGGAACTTTACCGAGAAATTTATAGTTCCTCCATTTGCAACCATAACTTAACACATTGGTGTTGGATATAGGAAGAAACTAAATTCCTTGGCTATCTTACAATGAATAAAATTATGGGTACTACTTGAATCAATCAATGGTATTACCTTTTTCTTCTTGATATATCCTTCTATCTTGAGAGTCTGAGAAGTGGTAATTACTGTCAATGCATTAAAATATATGGTTGGATTCATTTCTTCCTTCTAAGGGGTTGGTTCCCGGTGTATATCCTCCTATTTTGATGTTTCTTGTTCATTTTATTCCTCCTATTCACAATCTATGTAGAATCATTTCTTCTCAACACACTTATGGCCTTTAGTGTATTTGCTATCACAACTGTAACAAATCCATTTTTCTCTTTTTTCCTTCAATTTTTTTTGGTGTCAACCTTGTAGGTTGTGGAAGACTAGGAGCAGCAATGCTTTCATCTTTATAGTTGTGAGTGGTAGACTTCCTTGTTGCCATAATTTTGCTTTCAAATTTTATTGCCACCTTGAATGCCTTCTCCAATGAATCAGGTTCCCAAAGACAAACCTCATGTTGGATATTATCTTTTAAAGTCCCTATGAAGACATCAATCCTATGCTCCTCTGGAATATCAGTTACCCTAATATTCAATTTTTTGAAGTCTTCAATGTGCTCCGCCATTGAACCATTTTGTTTGAGATTTATCAATTGGCTAAAGAAGATGTTTCTCTTTATAGATTCATAATGTGCTATCATTTCCTCCGTAAAAGTTGACCAGGTGACGAATGGTTTACGAGACAAAATCCATCTATACCATACAAACTGATTGGGTTCTAAATATAAAGATGCAAAACATACCTTTTGTGAGGGTTGCATATCCTGTAGATCAAAATATTTCTCCATCTGTAGTATCCATGTTACCAGATCCTTGCCATCAAACTTCCTCATATCTATCTTTGGAATGTGACGGTTCTTAAACCCCACATTGGAGTCTCTAATATCATAATTCATATTCCTTTTTTCCTCATCATGATTTTCATGAATTACCTTGTCACCACCAGGAATCCTTTCTTGCAACAACTTTTACAACCCTTCCAACTTGACATTCATCACATCCATGTCTACTTTAAAAACATCCATGTCACCTTTTATTTCTTCTTTTAAACCACCCATGTCCCCTTTTAAGTCATCCATGTACCCTTTTAGTTCATCTTTGATTTCTCTTTGTGACAGTGAAATTTGTTGCACTTGGTCCCATAATTTTGATATATCATGTTGTAATTCTTCCTCTTTGTGATGTCATAGTAGAGATTTCTGAGGGCTTAATGGGTGTAGAATTCTTTTGTTTGGGAGGAATTTTAGAACCCAATACTGATATATATGTTTCAATATGCCCTTGGGATCACTTCAAACTGATTTTTCAAACAAAATTTATGCAATTTTAAAACAAATACACACATTTTTCTTGATTTTAGGAGTTCAATGTTTAAACGGTTGTAACTCTGTAATTTAGGATCTCCAAGGTCTAAAATTCCTTCCTATGGTATCCCTCTAATTCTTCTTTCCAATTCCACAATTCATACCAAAATTAGATTCTTTAAGATAATGTTATTTCAAAACTCCCACAATGCCCTGATTATGGACTGATTCAATATAGATAACTTGTATGTAATGCCACGTGTCATTGTTTCAACCTTTGGCCATGAAATTAATAAAAAAGAAACTACAGTATGTTTTCTTTCTATCACGCTTTATGAAATTCCAATCTGATGCTTGAAGAGAAAGTTATTATGATTTTCCCTTAGTCACTTGTTTGAGACTAGATTCTGGAGCATGCAAAAACCCTAAATTTTTCAAACCATATCTCAAAAAATATAGCGAAAAAATATTTGAAATTACAGAATGAATTTCACCAAGATTTCAGCTCCACATGGTCACAATTTCATCTTCTAAAGTTTCGTATAAAAAAAGTTATAAAAAAAATGCCATGATGACCTGTTTGAAGCAGCAAAACCCTAGAATCCAAAGCTCTTATACCAAATGTTATGCAACCAACTCACAAAATAGAAGAAAATATAGATCAATGACTTAAAAAATATCCTCTTTAAGGGGGAAACCTCCTTTACATTATATAAATGAACAATTCTTGGATGATAAAAATGACAAGCCCTATTTTGTATATATAGGAGTCTAACAGATCACAATATAATCAGAGGCTACATAAAAATAATAATGTAAGGGCACAACAATAACAATAGTGAGCTTATATGGGGTACAATAATAAAAATATGGGGGATACATGGGCACAACAATAATAATAAGGGGGATACACTGGTATTATAGGGACCTAACAACCCAATTTTTTGTCTTCACCCAACCCCTAAAGGTAATCATGTTGCAAACAAGTTGGGTTTTCCATAGTCAACAGTCATAAGGCCTCCTCCTTTTACACAGAAACTAGAAGGCAAGGATTCTCCCTTACTAAGGGAATTCAAAACCCATTCAAAAGGATGTAAAGCATCATTTTCCAAGTTAACCATAATATCCCCAAAACCTAAGTCACTAAACAAAACTCCCGAGTTTTTGAAAGGTTTAGAGACTTCCCCAAAGATAAAACATCCTAAACCCAACCCAAGAATCTCCAAAGAAATGGTTTTGTTGGACCTAAGGGGATCATTGTTAAAAACTTTGGGAACATCATGAGAATAAACTGAGAAATTAGAATGCAACTTACTAGTAGAAAAGGAATGCTCCTTTTGGACATCGGTACAACCAATTACATTATGGGGAACACCTAAATAAACCTCCAACTTGTTAACAAAGGAAGAAATAGATGCAAAGGGTGTAAGGTCCCTCCCTTCCTCAATAAGAGCAATTGAATGGGTCTTCACAGCTAAAAATCTTCCCAAATTGCCACCTTCATGACTAGAGCCATCTCGTCCTACCCTTGTCGGCAATGGTTTCTCTAGTGGCTACTCAACCTTTAACTACTACTTAGTGTCATTAACAATAGCTTTACTTACCTTCAGCATCCACTTTTTTTTTTTTTACAAAGAGAGCCTCACAATCTAACAAAACGTCATCCATCTTATTGAACTAATGACAACTAAAAGGCACATTGGCATAATCCATATTCTGAGTATATTAGAATGCACTAACAATAAATTCAATAGACTTAAATAAACCATCATGGACATTGAGTTTAACCGAAACCTATACGTGAGATAAAAATCTATCATCTACAACCAAGGTATGACCTATCCTATCTCCAAATGCCTTTATCCCTGTGACCATCCACCACTCAAGTGTGAGTTTTGAAAAGAAAAGAAAAAATCCAAATTGTTGACCTTCCCAAAATAGAATCCTTCGGGTCAAAAAGAAGAAACCAAGGCTTAATGGAAAGGAAAGTTGAATCCTAAAGCCATATATCTTTTATAATTTTCTCAACATCCTTCCTCTCCTTAAATTTATACCCTAACCATCCATGGGATAAAGTATGAAGCTAGTAGTATAACCAAGGATCAAACCCCAATTATTTTGAATCCATGCTCCCAAATTTTCTAAACACATCTAGCAACCCACAAATTTCCCTACCAATGAGTGGCCATCAAGAACCACAACCTCCTCCAACTTAATGTCTTTCCTTGTAGCCAAAGATATACCATCTTCCTTATTTCATAAGGTTTTCTTCCTCGTTTTGACTAAGGCATATTTCTTCTCACCACATACACCTTGTAGAAATGGTAGGTCTAAATCCCCATCAACTGAGCCACAACAACCACATGCAAGACTAGAAAATGGGTGAGTAGAACTAAAACCAAGGATGTCACTGCCAAGGACACTAAAAAATGCTTTAAGGTTTGGTCCTTTTTTCTTGGTTTCCTCTTCCACATGAGCTACATACAATTAACATCCTTTCCTCAAACATCTAATTAGTTGCAAGGATGAAATATCCCTTATAAAAATGGATATTGGAATTTCTTCTACAATTTTGTGCTTTCCTCCTCCATTAAGATATGTAAATGTCAGGTTATGGAAATATAGGATAGTGTGATACATATCCAACCAATCCATTCCAGTTAGGATATCATAAAATCCCACTGGTATGATATTTAGATTAACATTTCCATTCACTCCATTTAGATCTATGAGACAGCTTTTGAAAATCTCATTCATCCCTCTTTTGGTCCCCGTGGTTAGTTAAACCAACCATGATTCTTTAAGCTTATTTTTCCTTAAATGAAATTTGTTTAGTAATTTAGGATAAATGTAGCAACGGCTTGCTCTTAAATTAAATGACATAGCAACAAATGAATTTTTATCTTACCTTGCACCTCAATCACGTAGGATTAATGTTTTGTGTGTCAATCTTCTAAAGCTACATACATCCTTGGAATATTTCTTCCTATTTATTCCATTGTGGTAGCCTCCTAAAGGTTGTGTAGAGTGTTCATTATGTCTTCTATTCGAGGCATATCTTTGTACATGTGCTCTCCTTTACATCCCCGATCTTTGTTTGGTGGCCTTGTCCTTTTTCCGAAGGATTATACCATTTTGGAATCATACTAATCTAGTTGATTTTGCTAGTGTGTTAAAACTATTTCTATTCAAAGGAGGCTTCAATCCCTTCTTTCTCTAATATGATTCATCCTTATAATGCTTCTAAAAATTTTCTAGACCTTTGCTTTCTTCATACAGCTACTTGGCTTTTTTTATGGTCTTTACTAGAGCCTTTGGTTCATCAAATTAAATTTTGTCTTTGTTAAACTATGGTAATCCACTCAAGAACCTCTACATATTCACCTTTTCCTTTTCAATAAATCCCACATACCCCCATAGATTTAAGAAATTTTGTCATATTCCTCCATTATCATGTTCTCCAACTCAAGTTCCAAAAAAATCCCCAATCTTCTTGTCATAATATTGCTATGAAAGGTAATGTAGCCAAAAATATTTCTTGAATTGCTTCCAATAAATAATTTTCTCATTAATGTGCTTGACTTACTTTAGGTATTCCCATCACATCGAAGTTTTTCCTTGTAGATTGTATATAGCAATCCTAACTTTAAGGTTACATGAGTGACTATGTAACTATTTTTTTTTTTTTTCCAAGCAACAAAGTTTCAACATCAACTCCCATTTTGTTTTCACCATCGAAGGTTGGTGGCTTAAACTTCATAAGATAACCTTGTAGGTTTTTAATTTCATATCTTCTTCTTTGATGCATAATAGGGTACACTTCTAGGCTACTTCTTGATTCCTTGTATGCATTAAACTCCCTAGTTGAATGACTAGGTGAGTAATATTGTCTTTGAGTTCTACTAGCACTTATTGAGTGCCTGGATCTTTTGTAATTATATCTCCCTATTCGAGGTTTTCCTTCTTACTCATGTCTTGGACATGATCCATTTCTTATTTACTTATATATTCTATTTAAACTTTGTAACAAGTGAGTATTTATTTGATTTTTTTGAAAAAATGTAGCAAGAAAGGCTCAATTTGACTTTAGCCTTAATCAAATTGAGTAAATCAAATTTCCACTTCAGCAGGACAATGTGGAGGAAACTAACTAGTGTGACATGGCTCTTGTCACTAAGTTAGCTCAGTTAAATCAAGTTAAAGGGTTTGGAGTTTAGTTATGCATGTGTGATTACTAAATTTTAATAATCCAGTTTAGTTATTTTCAGTTGTATTAAGTTAATTGATCTCTATCTATTGATAGAGTCATTTGAAGGTCAATTGTGTAGTGGGACAACAGTCTAAATTGGAGATCTATTAGTTAATTGATCAGATAGCCTAAAATAGCTAGTGCATGCAGAGAATTTGAGTTCCTCAACTGAAGTGGAGATGACAAGGTAGTGTAATATCAGTTGTAGACTAGTCTTGAGTGTATAGGTGTTTCATGCAACCAATGATCAATCTTTGGGAATTGTGCAATAAATTTGGAGGAAATTCCTAAAGAATAGGGGCTAATTTCCTCAGGATTTGCATAAGGAAATAGGAGCTTAGGTGAGATTATATTTGGCTAAGTGTTGGCCAGAGTTGTTCATTGAGTAGAGAGAACAGTTATTCTTTTGCAAGTTGAGCTCAGAGCTGGAGCTAGCAATTGTAATAGATTCCATATTCATATGATTAATGCAAAGAGGCTTGAGGGGTTTTTCCTAGTTGGGTTCCCTTAGAAATCATCATGTATTTGTGGTTTTTCTTATTGCTTGTCTACGCATGTTGTTATAAATTGTGAATTTCATTCTGTAGATGAGTAGAGTAGAATTGTGTCTCTTCATTTTAGATTAAATCTCTTGAGAAATTGAAATTCTATCAAACGTTTACATGGTATCAGAGCCTCAGAATGTTGGAAATAATACTAAGAGGGGGGTGGGGGGGTTGAATTAGTATTATCAAATCAAAAACTTTTTCATTTCCATATTCAGGTTCATATACGCTACTTCAATTAAGGCAAACCATGTCTATACGCAACTGTGTTTAATGCAAAAAGCATATATCCAGTAAACTTATGATTCAGTTAGTTGATCCTTAATGAGTGCATTAGAACATTATTAACCATATGAGCAGTAAACAGGAGCAGTAAAACAGAACAGATCATCACACACAACAAGCACACATGAACACCATGATATAAGGTGGAAACCTAATGTGGGTGAAAACCACCTGCTGCAAGTCGTCTCTGTCTTCTTTTAATAAGAAACTTATTTTTACAATATTTTTGTACTGGTGCAATCTTATACCAATACACAGGCTTCTACCTGCAGAAGGCTACAACATTCTCTCATTCTCCAACTTCTCCTGGAAGGGAGCTGCAACCCCCTTAGATCTTGTACTGACCAATCCTTTTACTAGTACGTAGCTGCCGGCCTACTAAATGCTCCAACCTTCACTCATTTTCTAGCTGCTACTGGAAGGAAGCTACCACCCCCTTAGCTCTTGTACTAGCTGATGTACTAGTACGTAGGTGCCGACCTATAGAAGGCTACAACCTTCTCTTTCTTCCTCCAGGTACCACATTTCATGAATTTTCAGACTGGATACTCATGGAACACAACATCATAATCTGAAGGCCACGTTTCATCCAATTTTCATACTAGACCCATCAATATCATTGAAGCACACGATTAATCAACACTAGCATCATCAATCTCTGAATCACCCAATACTGAATCACTGAAACCCTGTCAACAAATTGCAGTCACCAAAACACAGAGCAGAACACAGAACTCTACAACAATGTTCAGATCTAACTGCATTTAAAAATCATGCATTAGACTGCATACGCTACTTGGAAGAGTAGAAACAGCGTGTATACGCAACTTCATCAAATAGAACCAGCGTATATGTCATTAATTACTTACTTATGTCTTCGTTGCACTTCCTGACTTCACACATAACCAGATCATTACATATACAAGGGTAATATGCATGTTAGCCACCAGATCTAGTCCATCAGATCACATAAAGATAAATCATTATGATCCTGATCCATTATAGATCTCATCCATCAATCACTGAAGCTAAACACAATCAACCAATCTGAATACTGACACCAGTAAACAATCACCAGAACTCAGACTTTGCATCAACTATCAGAACCACCTGTAACTTCAAATATCATAGTGTATATGATATACGCTACTTAGATGTATATAACTTGTGTATGTATGCTCTTTTATCAAAGTCAACCAGCATATACATATGTAAGTATTCATTCATGAATTGCAGCTATTTCAAACTTAAGTTATACTCAGATCAAAACATTACATGCATCAGTATATAGATCTAGAATAAGCATAATCAAACCATATAGAGGTGATTCATTCAAACCATTTGATCCCAATCTATCCTTAGATCTTGTTCTCCATCAACCGGTGAGATTCCTCCTTAGCTTAAATCAAGCAAAGCATCATGAACCCATAACCTGCATACTAGATTTCATACTTCATCAGATATTCAAGACTTTCTCCACCCCTTTGCCTAATGATCTTCTCCTCCTTTTATAGTCTTAGGCCTTACTCAATACCATGGTTCAAAACCATAAATAATAAACACATAGGACCAAATACTTGGGTTCAACACTTTAGACAATATACCATAGGTCCAAATACCAAGGACTAAATACCATGGACCTGTTGTGGCCAGCAACAACCCCCCTTTTTATTTGGTGTTATTCCTAATACCAAATAAGTGGGGACCCTTAGCAAAAAAATTAAAAATCAATTAGTACTTGAATTTCCTTTTTAAATAAAACTTACCATCATAAACTTAGGGAAATACCCTTGAAAAATCAAAAAAGCCTAAGTTTTAGGATAAAGTAGAATTATTCCTTAGGAAATATCGCATCACAAAAGGATAACTGAATACCCCCTTGCAAGTCGAATTCTAAGATTGCGAGATCGCAGTATAGGATTACAAACATATATCGCATCGCATGCATTAAAAAACCGCTTACATTGAAAAACTTTAAACCACCAATATGCGATGGCACATATCGCAAATCGCATTTCGCAAAAAACTAATAAACAAATGATTGAAATATATTGTGCTCTTGCGATTTGTGATATTATGATATCGCAATATCGCGATTTTGCGATAGAGTGGCGAAGTGACAATGTGATATGTGAACAAGCGATAAAGCAATAGGGCGATCTTGTGATGTTGCAATGTTGCGATCTACGATATTGCAAAGAAAATCGCAAAATCGTAAATCTTTCAGGCTCGTTGTTCAAAAAGAAGTATTTTCCATAAACCGACACCTGGTTATGCGCTTTAATGCTAATTAATGAGTTAGTTTCCAGTCATTAATGGAATATGGTTTCGTGCTTATCGAAGGGTCATTTCATGTAAGGTGGTATATTTTATATGTCTTCAACATTTAAGACTTTCCCGTCACCTTTCCTTATCATTATTCTCACTTCACTTGTGAATTGCAGGAACGAAGAACAAAGAACTATACAAAGTAGTATGCAGGATACCATGGGAAAGAAAGGCAAAGCCCCGAGCTCTGAAGAGAAAGAAATGCGCCCTTGTATACAGACACTGCCTATAACAGAGACGTTGGTATTGCTACATGGGAAGGCATGTATAATCTACTTGAAGAAGAGAATCCCAGAGTGATGGAAGTTATGGCTACTGCAGGCTCACATGGTTCTTCTGAGGTATCCATCACAGAACTAGCTTGTTTGTTTTTACACCAGATAGTGGTAAGGCCCAAAATTCTCCCATATACGGACATGGTTATATGGATACTAGACAGTTTTGATATCAGAAATAGATAGTTTAAGACTCAGGGTCAAGGACTCATTGGCTCATTCGCTGCACAAGATTTGAAGCTCATGTATCATTTACCATAGTCACAGGCGACTTATAACAAACAGTTCATGGAGAAATTTGCAAAAGAAAATCAAGACCTAGCAGAAACCACCAAAGACTGGTCAAGGAGACATGAACCGCTGAAAAGAGATAAACATGGTATGTATAGTACTGGTTCTCTCACCTCCCCATATTGTTTTGCTGCTGCCATGCTCTGTAGACTTTTTGGAATGCCAAACATTAACAAATTTTCATCTGAATGGCTACCATTATTGGATGCCGCCACGAATGCTACTATTGTAGATTGGGCTAAAATATTTTCTGATAACTTAGTCACAGCCATTGTAAATTACCGGTGTAAAAGCACTGTTTCTCAGAGAATTTATCCCCCTTTCTACTTATCTGCGTATGTGATGGATGCGATTTGTTATGTTTCCAAGTTTCCTTTGATGGGTTGGAAATGGACGACTCAAGACCCCTTATTCATGTTTATCATAAAGAATTGTGGGATTCTAAGTTCACTCCATTCTTCTATAAGATTTCTCATGGAATCATGTTGCCCTTATACAAAATGTTGTATGATAAAGATGCTCCAAGATGTTCTCCTGAGGTAGAGGTAGACATACTCCCTGTCGCGAGATGGTTCGGAGAATAACTATTTACATATGTCAGGGTATTCAGAAGTTACGCTTCCCCTCACATCTTACCTTTGTACATCCTTGATAAACTCATGGCACAAGAAATTGCTTATCAAACCTGCGGAGAAGGAGGTTTGACTAAAGATTTGAAAGACAAAAAGAAGGCTATTTGGCCACAATTTCCTGTAGCCTTTGGGGCCTTTTCACTATTTGATGTAGGCCATTTATTCACAGAACTAAACAACATAACATGTCTACAATTTTTCAAGTTTTTAGGAAGATCGTTCGACCCTCATGATATTGCTAATAATTTCACTACTGCAATCAAAATAATGGTCTTTTCTGGAGAAGATGATCTTTTCGATGACGTATTCCAACAGAAAATCACACTTGAAGAAATTATACATTCGGCCCAAATGTGATTCTCTCCAAAAGAATTTCAACAGTTTAAGATATACAAGGAGAGGATGTTAGCTAGTATTCCTTTGGAAAAACTACGCTTAGAACCCGTAAGGGAACCAACTCCAAGTGTTAGTCGTAGTGGAAGTTCAGGCAAAGACATATCTAAATCTAAGTCCGGGAAAGAAACATCTGAACATTCTAAAAGATCTGAAAGTTACCATGATAAGAGTGAAGGGTCAGTAAAGGATATTGCCCAATCAAAAGATCTCTC
>Ga0181473_100077_pt1 | contig 12211 bp, 9 predicted proteins | sample In2P11_FD_119089 | JGI IMG/M metagenome (GOLD analysis project Ga0181473, IMG submission 119089) | Clean room microbial communities from NASA Spacecraft Assembly Facility at Jet Propulsion Laboratory, Pasadena, California, USA -... ... | reverse complement strand
AAACAAGTTATATATATATATAGTTACCATGTTATACCTTCTAATAATGGATCATGCAGGAAGAATAAATAATAAATAAGTTTGATATACATAAAACAAAAAAGTCAAATGTGCTATAAATCTCCACTATATATCTACTTACATCTCACTTTGCTCATTTTACCTTTCCCAAATAGGTGCTCCCCTTCAAAATCATCCACGGAGTTGGCATCCCAAATGTGATCCAATACATTAATATTATTCCATATGTCATCACTATTTTGATGAATATAAACCATGGTTTGACATACCATATATCCCTCTACCATAGAACCCTCATGACGTGCTCTTTGTTTGACCAAAGTCTTAAGTCATTTCAAGTTCCTCTTAACAATCTACGTTGATCTTGTGTGTACAGGTCCACACTTTTCAATCTCCTCGACTTGGTGTATGAGGTAGTGTTCTTGTGCATTAAAAAATGATGAATGTAGATATTTTTTTCATGTCACACATTAGAAGAGGAAATTATTTTCCCCAATACTTTATATCATCTTTATTGATTTATTTACAGGACAACCATTTACAAATGAAGCAAGCAAATCATGGGTTTCAACAAAAAAAGTATAACATAGTACATGATGACAAAAAAACACATGCAGTCAAAAATATGTGACACAACAACTTATTGAACAAATTACACTTTGCACATAAATCTCCACTTACCTCATGTATTTTCCAAGATCATATATAACTTGTTTGACATTGTTGTCAAAGTTTTCTGGGAGAGATAAAGGTAGAACATATTGTAAAACAAAATTAGTAAAACAAAACCACTAATTAACAAGATGTTTCACCAATGTATAAAATATATAACCTTAACCCCCCAACACCTTAACCCAATTCCCCTAAGACCTTAAACCCTAAGCCCTTAACCCCTAACCCTTAAACGTTAATAACCTCTTATCCATAAGCCCATAAAGTAATTAACCCCTAACTCAACCTAGCCCCTTAATCAACCCTAACGAAAATAATCAAATAATATTTCTAGTCCACATCAAGATGACAACTTAGTTCAAACATCTCCCAAAGAATATTAGAAAATAAATTTACAATAGAAATATAATACAATTTACAATACAAAGGCATACAATCTAAAATACAATATACATATAAACATTAATAAAAACAATCTACAATAAAATGACATATAATAAAAAAACTTAGAAATGGGTGATATTCATGTCCGCCTTTAGCATGTCCATAGTCTCTACAATACTTTTTAGCTGATTTTATTATAATTTTCCTTGTCCTCAATCCCTTTCAATTTCTACAAGGGAAATAACATTTTCCATCCTCACTAGAAGCCCTTGGTGTTGATCCATGCACGTATGCTTGGTCTCCTTAAGGAGTGTTATGTGACATTTTTTGTCACTAAACTTTTAGTGATGATTTTGTTCAAAAATTAACCTCAAAATAAGTCAACAACCTTTCAAAAAAATCATAACTAATATATATATAACAGCGATGTCAAAATTATATGATGTTATGACATATATAATAAGTTTATATATATAATCATATTATATTATATTATTTTAATATTAATATACTATATTTATTAATATTAATATATATTAATAATATTATATTTAATTTTAATATTAATGTTATATTTATTTTAGTTAGTTAAACTAATCAACGTAAAGCAATCCCATATTAAATGTTGTTAGTGAAAAAAGACATTAATGGTGGAATTGAACGCTTTGCAATGTTTATTTTCCATTTGTCATAAATTGGACAACACATTTTCATATTGGATATAGTGTAAGATATCCGACGGTAAAAGCGCATGTCAGATATTCGATGACATGAGGGATTATAGGAAACTGTCAGATAATCAACGTAATATGACAATCTGTCGAATATTCAACCGTTAAAGAACTCACTCGAACATTCGATAGACGTAGAGATTTTAGAAAAAAAAACAAAAAACAAAAAAATACATTTAACTTCCAATACTTTTTCTGATTTTATCCGTTCCGTCGGATTCTGACATTGGAATTTCCACCCAAATGTAGTAGTGCATGAGCTCTAGAAAAAAAATGGCTACATAAATATACCTTGTTGTACACCCAGCATGAGAGATTGATTTACAATTCCTTCATTAATGGATCAGATATATGGTTGTGGGCACAAGCCTGTGGCGAGATAGTTAGACAAAATTCTTTTTGGGAAATAAAGGATGGGCACACAAAAAGTTTATGGAAGGATTCCTGGCAACAATTGCCTCAATTACATGAAAAGTTAAACCTAAGGGATCTTCAATCTATCACAACATCCTTAGGAGTAGTACATGTCTCAGAATATTAGAAACCCATTATCGATATTGGCTTCTATAGGATTTGGAAAACAAAGGAGGATTGGCCTCTTTCTCCACCAAACCTGCCTTGGGATGTTTTAAACTAGTGACTAAAAGATCGTTTAATCAGATATTCTATTGACAATGATATTCTTCAATGGGGCCACTCCCCATTAGGCTATTTTTCTATAAAATAAGCATATCTTATTATTGCTAATCACATGAAGGGTGAAAATGACTTCAAATAGTGATGGATTTGATCAAGCATATCCTAGCCTAAGGTGGCCATATTTTTATGATTAATTAATGGGAAAAGAATCCTTACTTAGGATAGATTGAAAAAGAAAGGGTATGAGGACCCATCCTTTTGCTTATGTAAGCAAGATGAGGAGACTTCAAATCATATGTTCCTTTCATGCTCATTTGCTACATAGATATGGACTTTTCTTCCACATATTTTTCGTAGAGCTCAATTCAATAGTGACAACATTTCTTCACTATTGGATCAATGGCTTGTTGTTAAATTTAAAAATATGCTAATTTCCAGAGCATGGAAACTCCTACTTGGTTTTACTCTTTGGAATTTGTGGAAGGAGTGCAATGTGTGAATCTTTAAGCATAAAAATCATCCCCCTCTGGTGATCGGAGATCTTGTTCTCTCTAATTTGCGTGAACAACTTATCATTGTTCCTTGGTCTTCTACAGATTGGGAGGTGAACGAGACCGAAGCCATCATTTTAAGGAACCTAAAACTCAACAATGTAATGCTCTCCTCTTTATCAGTCTCAATATTAAATGTTTTTGTTATTTTCTCTTCCTCTTATTGACTCCACCCAACAATTTCATCAAGTTGAATTTTTATGGGACCTCGAAGGACAACTCAAGCTTGGCTAGTTTCGGAGGTGTTCTATGAAATATAAAGTCAATCCCATTGATAATTTCCATGATGAATTACGGGTTGGCGAGTAATAATTTGGCTAAGTTCTGAGCACTGGAGAAGGGCCTACAAGTAGCTATTAGAGATGGTGTTAGATTGATCCAATTTGATGGGGATTCTCATATTTCCATATAATGTCTATAGAAACTATTAAATGGACAACCTTCCTCTCACACTATAAGGAGTTGGTGTATGAAGGGAGTGGTGTATAATATTAGCATATAGGACTTTGAATATGTCCTCGCCCAACATACGGAAAGAGTATGTAATAAAGTGGCGGATGTTTTGGCCAACCTAGGTTGTTGTGTCACTAACCTCAACCTCAATGAACCATGGCTCCATCAAAATTGGGTCACGGAACTTCAATATTTATGCCCATTGATTGAGGGTGATAAATAAAATTCCTCGATAGGGGTGTAGACCTGGAGGCCATTTATTTTGGAACGAGGTTTTAACCCCACTTGTCTATTATACAACATGTCATGGCAGACAAAGGTTGGCTCGTATGGTCAAGTGGTCAACTTGCATGCATTGGCTAACCTATGTCCTCAGCTCTTAAATATGTGCATGCCTTCACAATTGGGGTGGTAGATTATAGTTGAGCATAGAGGTGAGGGTGAGGCATTCTCCTCCCCTCGCACCCTTAACCTTCTATTTCTGCTAAATCGTGTTTCACTTATAGTCGAGGGAGATATCATTACATGTTGTTGGGTCAGTGTTAGTAGTTTGTGGTCTAAGGACTTCAGGGTGTTGGGTCTACAATTTTGGGTGATTATTGGTGGTTTTTGGTCTGAGGATCTGAGGGTGGCAAGTCTACAATTTGTAGTGATATTTGGTGGCTTTTGGTTTGTGGTCTTGAGGGTGGCGGTTCTTCATTTTGTGGTGATGGTGTGTCTCTTACGCAAAGGCATTATGACATCCTACTCTTGCTCTGGGGTGGCGAAGATATATTTCTTAGCAGGCTTCATTATGCTCTAGATGGTGGAGTGTATATCTTAGGGTGCCCTTTATTGCAATCAATGTTATTTTTACTTTTCTTACACAATTCTAAATGAGGCCCAAACTTTGAACTGGTGGTAATTCTCTCTAGTTCTGCACCCCTAGTTCAGGACTCTGCAGGTATCTCATTCCCCTACCCTATCTTGGTTTGTTGGTGTTGGTACCCTAAAAATTTCTCCATATGATATTAGTGTTGAGTTTTTTGCATTTAGATTTTGGCCGATCCATTAGTTGAACATATTCAGGTACCTTCTCTCTTGCAAATTTGTGTTCTTTAATAGCTTGGAATATCGGGTGTGAGCTAGTTTTATTTCTACCTCTTTCTTTCATCTTTCATACTATGTCACTTTATTACTGCATCCATTTCAGATCTTTTATGGTTCTTGTTTATGGGTCGGTTTCAATTTAGGGGAAATAAGTGACCACTTTTGGTATTGTCTTCCCATTCTAGTTAAAAGGGTTTTTTCTATCTTATTGTTCATTATAGTATGTAGTTATCTTCACTACAATTCAGGCCTTAATTTAGTTATGGGGTGTTTGGGGGATGACTTGGTCCTATTTGGTGCTAGTCACCTTCGTGTGTTTCATTCTGGTCTCACTCCTTTTCTCAGAGGTTGATTATTCCTATCTATAATGCCCGCTCACCAGCATCAACCCAGTTGTAGAGATAGGTCTAGTGCAGCCCATTTGTAACCCTAAAGGCTTTCACCTAGAAGTTGGTGGCTACATATGTTGACCGTGTGCCTCAAGAATTAAGAAAGGAAATTCACCATATGGAATCTCAGGAATTTGGTGAATGTCCCTATTGTTCTGATTTTGAAATCGGAGATAAGGGCCTTCAATGGCTTCCAATTTTAGGAAGGTACAAGAAACATAGGCTATATTTTCTTCATTCCTTGTTGGTCCATCATCAACTGAACACCTTATTCCAAATGGTCTTATGAGAAAAACAAGTGGATAGCTACAAACTATTCACAGTCAGGAGGATATTAAATGAATTCTCCATAACCTAAGGTATTGTTTGGATGATATAAATGCTTGGTTGGTGAGGGTGGAAGGTTATGTGGTCTTTGATTTGTGAAATTATGAAACTACACTCTGGAAAGATCATTTTATGGAGATTATGATTGCATTGAATTCCTATTTTTGAGAGGGCCAAAATCAACTTAAATATCACTCAAATCGGATAAGGGAAAGTGTACTTATGAAGGAAATCTCACATATGCACATTTGGACAAGGTCAACCCCAAACCAAATTGGACACCCATAGAAGCCTATAAATAAGTGACCCCAAGCTCACTTGGACATAACCAAGCATATTCTTCTTCTCTTCTTCATTTATTGGTTTACACAGGTATGAAGTTGGGACAAATAAATAAGTTAGCAAAGGTCTAAAATTACAAGGTCTAAGGCTCACATATGTTTTATGGTTTTGGGTTACAGTCGCTATCTTTCCACGGAGTAGATTCGACCACAATTGCAAGCATCATAGGATCAAGAGAGTGGCTGGAAATCTTCATTCACACGAATAGCTCCTCATCCATACGACCAGGAATTTTTGACTGAGTTTTGACCATTGACCGTATTTGACCACAATTGACCGCAAACAGGAAAAGTTTTCTATGATATATCTTGATGCGAGAATCATATTTCTGAATGTGATTGGGTTTTGGACGATATTGTATTGAGCTCATTGTACTCTTTGCTGAAATTTTTATGATAATCTAATAGAAGATTTTTTCAAAGGGTTTTCCTGCTTGTGAGGTTTTTCCCTAGTCTTTGACCAAATCCAGTGTCTCTTGTTGATGTGTTGATTGTCTCCTTTGTCATTGCATTTATTGTTCTATATTCAATTACTATTGATGAATGAAAAATCTAATTAATATTTGAAAGATTCCTAATTGAAGTATTGAATTGGGCTAATGTAATTGATACAGCATAGAACAATCTGGAAATTTAAAATGGGATCAGAGCTAAGGTGAAGGACAATCCCAAAAGGAGATAAGCATTGAAGCATACATCTTTGGAAAGTTGAAGGATCTAATCTATTCAAGTCAATATGTCTTCCTTATTCAAGGAAAATGAAACGTTGGGCAACTCATCTAATTTTACTGCATGGAAAGTCAAGTTGGAGATCATAGCTGATAACAAGGATGTTTTGGATTACATTCAAGGAAAAGTACCTAAGCCTCCAAAGAATTCTTCCGATGTTGTCAAGAACAAGCACAAGAAAGGTGAGTTAAAAGCAAAGAAAATTATAGTTGATGGTTTACAAGATAATCTACTTGCATATGTTGGAAATTTGAGAAAGTCTAAAGATATGTATGATAAGATAGTTGGCATGTATGAAGTAAACAATTTGATTGAAATCATTTCCTTGAAAGATCAACTCAAAGACATGAAAATGAACAAGGGAGAGTCTATGTAATCCTACATTATGAGGCTATATCGCCTTAGAGATCCATTGCAAAGAGTTAGGGAATTGTGTGTGATAGGGAAGTGGTGATCATAACTCTAAGAGGTCTCCCTCCTGTTTGAGAAACCTTCATCAATACCATAAGCAACAACAATGTCCTTTAGTCATTCAATGAAATTTTTGGAAAGATTACTTAGTAAGAATCAAGATAATATCAAGAGGAAGGATCCAAAAGCATGAAGAAGGAGAACCTGATGCATTCGTCAAACAAAATAAGAAGAAGAAAGGAAAATAAGGTCCATCAAGAAATCCTCCACCTTAAGATAAAAAAAGAAGGAATGATATAATATAATCTCACATTGAATGCTACAATTGTCACAAGAAGGGTCATTATGCTCGATATTTCCCCGAGAAGAACAATGGTCCACATTACAACACTAGAAGCAATTGGTTTGATGATCGAATAAGAATAGATGACCAAAGGAATGATCACAATGGAAGAGATGAGAGAAGAAAAAGCAATGCTCCAAGTGACCATGAAGAAGATCTTCATCTTCAAAAGAAGTCAAGATACTCTAGGTATGAAGTTGGGAAAAAAATTGAATATATTCTTATTTCTACTCTTACTAGTTCCTCTCCTCCAGATTAGTGGAATAGTTGGTTGGTTGATAGTGGGGCCACTCATCACTTCTCTAGTTATAAGGAATTTCTCTCTAATTTGGTGGAGAGGGATTCAAATTTGAAAATAATTCTTGGAGAAAACTCCACTCATTTCGTTAAAGGTTTTGGGTCTGTCAGATTTCATTTGAATTTAGGAGAATCTATTTTGCTCCATGATGTGATGTATGTGCCAGGGTTAAAGAAAAATTTGGTATCAATATCCGCTTTGGAAGACAAAGGGATGAGGGTTCCCTTCATCAAGGAAAAGGTTCTTACTTGGCCTATTGGATCACCTATGATAGATGCATTCACATTAGGACCAATATATGAAGGACTCTACATGGTTACTGGAAGACCATTTGTAGCATTGGTCCATGATACTAATCATGTGAGTGAGCTATGGCACTGAAGATTGACCCATCTAGATTATGATGCTCTTCTGAAATTGGAGAAATTTGTCTAAGGGATTCCCAATGTTCAAGCCCAACATGATGAAGTATGTCCAGGATGTTCCAGTGGAAAGAATACAAGGGTACCATTCCCATCCAGTGAGAACAAGACAAATGACATCATGCATCTCATTCATTCCGAATTGGGTGGTCCAATGTCTATACACTCCCTTGGTGCCCATCTCTACTACATCACCTTCAATGGTGACTTTTCAATAAATACATGGATATATTATTTGAAGCAAAATGATGAAGCCTATGAAATGTTCAAGGAGTTCAAATATTTTATCAAAAATCAAACAGGGAAGAAAATCAAGATATTCAGGTATGACAATAGTGGAGAGTACACTTTGAATGAATTCATTGATTTTTGCAAGAAGGAAGGTATCAAGAAGGAAACAATTGTGCCCTATAGTCCTAAACAAAATGGAGTAGCTGAAAGGAAGAATAAATTTAATGTAGAAGTCGATCATGCCATGCTCCATGATAAAAAATTGTTGAAGTCCTTTGGGGAGAAGCAACAAATGATGTGTTATATGTTCAAAACAAGGTACCTCATTAAGCATTTGACAACAAGACCCATGAAGAAGTGTTCATAGGTGTCAAGATCGATGTTTTCCATCTCCTTATGTTTGGTTTCCCCATATAATTTCATGTTCCAAAGGACAAAAGAAACAAGTTGGAAGCCACAGGAAGAAAATGTACATTTTTTGGATATTGTGAACATTCTAAGGAATTTAGAATATATATTCCTAGTCAAAAAAAGGTTAAGATTAGTAGGGATGTAACATTTGATGAAGATGTTTCCCTTGGAAAAGAAAGGGACCTTACTCCACCTCCTCCTCTTGAGAAGAATGATGATATGGATATTTTGGATGGCCCTTTTGTGACCAAATCTGAGATAAATATTGTTAATGATCCCATGGATTCCTTATATCCTCCTCAATATGATCCTCCCACCAGGAAGAGGCCACTTTGGCTTCAAGATATATTACAAGATGATGAGAGATGAGATCCAGTTCAAAGATCATTTAGAGAAAGGAAGAAGCCATGCAGGTACCAGGGATATGTTTTAGCCATGAGCACTATATTTCAAGCCAAACCTCCAACATTTGAAGAAGTCGTAAAAGAAAAAGTTTAGAAATATGTTATGGCCAAAGACTATGAATCGATTATGAAGAATGATGTATGGGATGTTTTTCCGAGACTAAAGGGAAAATCTGTGGTGACTTCAAAGTGGCTATTCAAGATCAAGCATGAAGTTGATGGTAGCATTGAAAAATACAAGGCAAGGTTTGTGGCTTGAGGATTCTCCTAGAAAGAGGGAGAAGATTATGATTATATATTTGCACCTGTGGCTCGATATACAACCATTCATTCATTATTTTCCCTTGTTGAAAGTCAAGGATGGACTCTTCATCATATGGATGTAAAGACAACATTTCTCCATGGTATGTTACAGGAAGAAGTGTATGTTGAGCAGCCACAAGGATTTGAAGTAGAGGATTGAAAGACACATGTTTGCAAGTTGAAGAAGGCATTGTATGGTTTGAAGCAATCCCCCAGAGCATGGTACGCCCACATAGACATTTATTTGGTGAAGTTTGGATTCACAAGAAGTAATGTTGATCCCAACCTCTACTTCAAGGTAGCTCAAGCTATGCCATTGATTTTGGTTTTATGTGTTGATGATCTATTCTTGATAGGTAGTGAGCCTCTAATGATCGAGTGTAAGATGGAGATAGCCTCTAAATTCAATATGAAGGACCTTAGACTCATGCACTACTTTCTAGGCCTTGAGGTGTGAAAAAGGCCGAGTGAGATTTTCCTTTCACAAGGAAAATATATTGTGAAGTTGTTGGAAATATTTGGAATGACATAATGCAAGTCACTACCCACACCAATGGAAATGAACTTCAAGAAGTTATGTGGAGAAGTTGCAGGACCTGATTTGGCAAATCCATCCAAGTATAGATAGTTGATTGGGGCTTTGATTTTCCTAGTGAACACCCATCTGGACATATGCTATGTAGTGAATACATTGATTCAATTCATGAATGAGACTCTTTATGCACATTGGATTGCTTCCAAACACATTTTGAGATATTTGCATGGGATGATCACACTTGGTCTAAGATATCCTGTCGGAGATGTTCAACTTCATGGATACACTGATGTTGACTGGGTAGGAAACGTTGTTGACAGGAAGAATATGTATGGATGTTGTTTTAGTCTTGGATATTCTAGGATATCTTGGATGAGAAGGAAGAAAAATTGTGTAGCATTGAAGCAGAGTATATTTCCACTAGCATGGCTAGTTCCGAAGCAGTTTGGTTGAGGAAGCTCCTTAGAGAGCTATTTGAGCAGGTCCTAGACACTACAATGATAGATTATGACAACAAGAGTGGTATCTATCTAGTAGAGAGTCCTGTATTTCATTACAAGTCCAAGCACATATAGAATCAATATCACTTCATTTGAGACATGGTGTAGAGAGGAGTCATTCGACTCCATCACATATTGGCAGATGAGCAGATTGCAGATATTATCACCAAGCTTTGCTAAAAGGGAAGTTATTGGTCTTAAAAGAGTAGCTTGGACTAATGGATGTGACCCCACCTGAAAAGGGGCATCACTAATCAAGAACACCAAGCCAACCCTTCCCCCTTGTCTGAGCTCCCAGGGTGAGGAATTGAGATAGAGGGCTCCTACGGTTGAGGGATCTCTTAACAATAGGGTTGTAGATGTTGCTCCCCTATCTATTACCCATAGGGTTGGAGATGTTTCTCCCCTATATTGGTATTTGCAGAGTATACCCCAATTATCATCATACCCACAAGCTCGACTTGTTGGGATTACCACTCCCCGTCTAGTGAACAGGTTGAGAGTGTACTTGGGGTTGTACAACCCAAACTGACTGTTATCTCAAAATCATACCTTGATAGGCTGCTGATCAGGTAGACCTTGTGTAACTCTTTCAAACCAACTTTTGGCTGAGGCTTAGCCTCCCCAACCTGAGAGGGCTCTCTCACAAGATTAAAGATTTTTGATAATGAATTAGATGGCTAACTCTATGAAACAAGTGAAGAAATATGAATGGTTGATCATGATCAGTAAGCATCCATTGGGCTTATGGAGTCAAGAAATGCTTCATTATGACAATAAAATTAGCTTTACATGGAAGTCAGGGCATCAAAGTTCAATATATCAGGTAACACATAGAGACATGTAGGAAAACACAGTCCATGAATGTATGAAGGAAGTTAGAGCATGTCAATGAGTTCTAAGTATCATAAATTCATGCTACTACACATAAGGAAATAAGGACAAACATAAACAAGCCACCATTGAACTCCTTCTTAATCCTAATAAGTAAAGCCAAAGCCTGCATTCATAAAAACATAATCTTCTACAATGGAACAATATGAGTCTTTCTCTGAAAATTTCCAACCCTTAATACATTAGTTCTTCTCCCATATATAGAGTTCATGTAGATTCCTTCCTCCAGCATGAGGGGAATTCGAATTCCTCCTAATGTGACACCTATTGACACTTAAAACTAACTATTTAATATAAAGGGCAACTAACTAGGAGTCCTAGAGACCTAATACAACTAGGAGTGTAACTCCTTATTATGATTACAACAACCTTATCTAAACATTAAAAACATTATTTGACACCTAAAACTCCATGAATTCGAATTTTATGGTGCTCATAACCTTCCATCTGACCCTTGATGACTCATCCTTTTGTTATTCCTAGAAACTAGGAGATTGTCCTTTGCTCTATTCTAGCTGAAAATTAGGTCTTGGGACAGAGCTCATAACTTCTCACGAAAAATGTATTTGGAAAAAATGAAGGAGGCTTTTGTGAACCAATCCATTCTAAAAAAAAACCTCTCTTTTATTTTTGAAACATCTTTCCTATCTCCCAGAATGAGCCTTTGAAAAACAGGTGTAAAAATATGCTTGTGAAAAACTGCACCTACAGCAGTTTCATAGCGCAAGTTTGATCATTCATTTCTTTCAAATCATAATGGATTTGAAGAAAGTGGAAGAGGTTTTTTTTACTTCAGAATCTTAGGAATGAAAACCTCTTTCACTTTTCATAGATGAGGTTTTAACTACTTGGTAATCCCCTTGGAAGTCGACTGCTCTTTTCCTAACATAAAACTTTAGAGTTCATAAAAGTCTTTCCTTTCCTTGTTTTGCCTTTGCTAGACACTTATACTTCGTGAATGCTCCCTTTCAAACCCTCCTCTTCAAAGAAGATTTCCCTTTGTCTTACAAAAATGGTCCATCAAATCACAATATGCAGCTACAGCAGTTTCGTAGCGCGCTACGAAACTGCTGTGCATTAGGCATCACTTCTACGAAACTGCTATGTAATTTCAAAAACACAGCTTACATGCC
>Ga0181473_100233_pt1 | contig 12217 bp, 17 predicted proteins | sample In2P11_FD_119089 | JGI IMG/M metagenome (GOLD analysis project Ga0181473, IMG submission 119089) | Clean room microbial communities from NASA Spacecraft Assembly Facility at Jet Propulsion Laboratory, Pasadena, California, USA -... ... | reverse complement strand
AGTCTAAAGATTGGTGAGGAGTTAGATAGGGCATTCAAGTTTCATGAATCCTCTTCAAATAGTAGAAAACATTTAAAACTAAATGACACCCTAAGGCAAGGCACTGAACATCAATGGATTCCACCTATTAATCTTGATTCATTTAGTTATGTAGAAAAAGATAGATGATGGCACATATACACATAAGAGAAACACTAAATAACATAGGAGAAAACAATGCTAATTCAAATTACCAAAAGAATCCCACAAAATGCTGCAAAACCCTAATTCATTTCCTTGCCAAACTGCAGAAGTGATTTACAAAGTAGCTCAATGCATCCACAAGAGTCCAACCTTGACAAATGACTAAGAAAGTATAAGATATAGGCATTAAAACACCTATGCTAGCCATCAAGGGTCAAATCCATGTGTCAAGGAGTTGTTTCAACAAGATCTAAACCAGGACCTGAAAAGTAGGCAGTGGAACAGCTTGCCTCTAAAACTATGGAAACTGATTCATTCATCGTCAAACCAACTCTAACTGATGTATATACCTCCTCAAGTCATTTTTCATAATTTTTACATCATAGTACATCATATTACATCATCAATTTACCAAATAAACAAGAAAAAGTCAAATTGGTAGCAAACTAGGCGAAATTCTGAGTTTTTAGGAAAAAATGGAAAAATTTTGCCTGATGTGCAACACCGTAAGCCTGATGCACAACGCCATTTCAAGACTGAGTTTGAAGGCCTTCCGCCTCACCAAATCATTCCCAAGATAGCTTGTTAGAAAGATCTGTCTGTCTACTTTCTAGGACAACTAGAATTTTTGGATTTGGAGTCAATTTGCCCCTTAAAAAATCATCTCTCTCAGCACTAGTTCCTGTGGATCCAAAAAGTGGTAGAGAGGGCATTTTTTAGGTGTTTTTAGCCCTTTAGGTGACCCATATCTCCTCCAAATTTCATGAAAATTTCTAGATTCCATTAGTTTTCCATGAGGAATAAAAAAAATGTAAGCCTTTTTGCAAAATTCTTAGCCAACTCAATGGGCAACGCCGATTAGACTGTGCATCAACTGAAAATTCCTATGTTTTGTATTTTAAAATTGTGAAATGACAAAATTTTCTCAAAATGCTTCAAATTTGGCAAGAGGCAAGCTTACTAATTGCTTTGCTGAGACAATGAAGCTTCAACGAAAATTCTAAGTTTGTCTTGTTCCTTTTTGGCTCTCAAGGCTCTCTTTAACTTAGCTTTTAGGCCATTTATCCTTGTCTTACAATTTTTTTTCCGAGCTAAGTAATGATAAGCCATGTGGCACAACATTTTATTCTCCTTATTAGCCTTATTAAGCAGCTTCTCAAGGTGGAAATTCACTCTTTCCAACCATGATTCTTGGGTATCCTCAATTTCTTACTCTAGGGATGTCATCTTGGTTTTTCTTCTTTTTGCCACTTGCCAGTTTTCTCTAATTGTTTGCAGCTCCATGATTGCTTGTTTGTCCTCCAATTGCTTGTTCTCTTGCTCAAGGAATTTAATGATCCATTTATCCCTCTCAAGGTCAAGTGATAATGCTTGGACTTCAGCCCCTTTCTCTTTGATGATCATATCCTTGAGTCTTGATCTTTGAGAGCACAAATTAATGTAATCCTCCTCAATCAAGACAAAATCCCTATATTTCCCTTTAGTAGGGCCCTTTTAATGCATGTGTTGCTTTCCTTTGTCTATGCCTTGTACCTGTTTATCCGAAGAAGAAGGAAAAGCCCCTTTCACCCCCTGTGAAGATAGCATTTGATTGTGATCCAGTGAAGAAAAAGACACCCCTTCCACCCCTGGTGGAGATAATACTTGTTTGGCAGTTGCAAAAAGCCTCTTGGTTCCTTTCTCATAAGTTATAACCACAAGAATGTGAGCCTCTTTAGTTTTTCCTTCAAGCTATTTTTGTTGCTCGAAAGGTTCACCTTCCTCTTGAGGATCTGCAAAAATTTGAGGCCCCTTGAAGATTTCATGGGCAATGAAAGTTTCTCATGACACTCCCAACTGAGTGAGTTGGTATGTTAGGCATAGAGTTTAGAGAACCTACCCTCACATGTGAAATATTTGATGATAAGTTTCATAAGTGGAACATACCAGTCCTCCAAGAACTTGAAAGAAAACACCCTGCTAAATTTGCCATGATATTTGGCCTTAATATATGGTTCATAATGCTTCTTGCTGATATTCTGCCTTTGTTCCACTTTTCCCCTACATCTGGAATTCTAGTGGCTTCTGCAATAATAGCTGGTGAAAGAGTGAAATTGATCCTAGGAATGTGTACCACATTATTCTCCATGTTTATGACAAAATGCCTTGCTAACTCATGATGGTACGTAACCCTCTCAACCATATCACAAAACTCAAAGAAAGACTGGTATCTGAAACAAGTGGTAGCAAGGGGGCAAGAAAGGAGTTCAATCATGCTAATAGGTTTTTCTCTGATAATTTTTCCACCCTTATGAGGTCTCCTAGGTTGTGCATTTCTTTCTCTTGAGCTATCACTTAGTGTTTCTTCTTCATAACTTGACTCACTGTTTCTTGTCATGGTGCTTGGTGCTTGTCTTAGGGAAGTGATGTGATGATAATATGGTGGAAAATGATTATGGGAGAGGACAAGGGAGATGAGTATGAAGATATTTTATTAATGGGAAATGGAGTTGGGGAATGAAGGGATAGGTTTTAGGAAACTAGGGTTTTGTGAGGGATTTAGGGTTTGATGAAGGGAATGAGTTGTCTTAGGGGAGTGGGATATGGAAAATGAGATTAATGGATTGATTTAGGGCAATGTAAGATAGAAAATGGGAAAATGATGTTGGTTTTGGTTATGGAGTGAAAGTTGTAGAATGAAATGGAAAATGATGAAGACAAGCTAGGGTTTGATGTTTTAAAATGCAAAACTCATGAAGAAAACATGTAGAAGATCAAATTTAGCTCAAATGCAATGAAGACTTATTTGTAGAAGAGAAATGCAACGCTTTTGAGGGTTATTGGGTGATTTGGAATGCTTTGGCAGCTTCTTGATTGATGTGCAGTGCACTGGGCCCAACGCACAGCGCCCTCTTAATGCGTAGTGCCCTTGTAAATTAACACTGGTAGAAACCCATTGATGTGCAACACCAATCTGATGCATAGTGCACTGCCTCTGATGTGCAGCGCCAGGCATATTTGCTTGGAAAACAGGGTTTTCAACTTCCTTTGTTCAATTTGCCTCCAAATCACGATTTTAGCTCTCCAAGGGTATCTTGCACAATGAAATAGATGAATAGCACTCCTCTCACTTTATATATGAATTCCTTTTGATTTTTCCTTCTTTCAAACCCACTTTTTCTTTAAAACTCTGTTTTTCATTTGAATTGACTTTTCTTGATCACTTGATGAACTGATGCATTTATGATTTTTCTTTTGTTTGCAGTGGCTAGAGTTGGCAAGGTGAGCAAGGGCAACAGCTAGAACTTATTACATATAAAAACACTTTAAATTACATAAAATTTGTACATAAAATAAAAAACCTTGTTTTCACCTCAAAACATAGTTTTGAGGTAAAAGCCATTTATTGAGCATATCGTCAATGAATTTATGATTCTATGAACTTATAAAACCTCCTCATGTGCTTGCTAACCTTTTATTGAGTTTTGGATTATCATGGTGTCAAACCCTAGACCTAATGAGACTAAAACCCTAAAACTAACTTTTGTAAATGAAATGAAATGAAAATGATAGTAAATGACCTAAATATGTGAAAATAGGCCAGCAGGTAAATGCCATGAGAGAAATTGACAATGAAACACTACCATCAGTTGATCCATGACCTAATGGAATGCAGCTAATCATATGGGACACTTCATATGCATGCAAAAACAGAAATTTGGTCATTGATGGAGGGACGAAGATACCGACACTAACATTGGCTCCAATGGGGATGGTAGCTCCTGGGAGGTGCCAAGAACCATAGATCTCTGGAAAAGCAGATAAGTGCCTTCATCCATTGGGCAAGATGGAGTCAATAACTTCATAAAACTAAACCAAATATCTTGACTCAAAACTGACTCAATTGTGACTCAAACAATTGACACTAAATAATCAAAGACTGAAGCCAGACATTCAGCTTTATAGCCTTCATTTCGGGCCCCAAATTGAATGAATGATAACAGTACAAACTTTGCAATGAAAGAAAACTAAAATGATATGTACAATGACAAAATGGGACAACAGAAAACTTCTCAAAGATAATATTGTTTCAGAAGCCGACCATTGACCAACCCTCTTGGACAATCTTCCCCGTTCATTTCTTTGAGTAGAAAAGCATTTTGACCTCGATATGAAGCAATTCTATATGGTCCCTTCCACAGGTTCTCAAACTTGTCGTGCTTGCATTTATCCTTGTTTCTAGCATCCCACCTTAGCACTATGTCTTCAATGTGAAATTTTTCCACCTTTGCTTTCCGATCGTAAATCTTCTCAATTCTCTCTTGTAGCCTAAAAGTATTCTGAAAAACTTCCTCTCTCGTCTACTGTAAATGGATCATTTGGCTTATTCTCCACTAAAAATGATCTTCCTCACTGCAAGCTTCCTGCAGAATTTTAACAACCGAGACTGCAAGAGATGTAAGGAACACCATGTGAATACCATATACAATCTCAAATGGAGACATACCGATTGACTTCTTTTGACTTACTCTATCTGCCCATAGTGCATTAACCAATTTTTTATTCCAACTCCTCTTATTGGTTTCCAGCAACTTTTATTGATGTTGACAAATGATTTTTTTGAAGATTCAGCCAGTCTGTTACCTTGCAGATAATATGCAGTAGAGTGCCCCAAGGTAATTTTGTATTTGATACAAAAGTCAATCATCTTTTCGGACTTGAAAGCTTTTATGTTATCTGTAATCAACTTGCTAGGACAGCGAAAATGTGACAAAATATTATTTTCAAGAAACCAAATTATTACCAAGTTTGTAGCCTGCCGAGTGGGGATTGCCTCAATCCACTTTATGAAATAATCTTTTGCTGTTAAGATCCACTTGTGCCAAGCTAAAGATGTGGGATGAATCTCTCCGAAAAAATCTAGGCCCCATTGCTAAAATGGTGCACTAACTTCGACTGGCTTGAGAGGTAGAGGCTGTGCCTTTCTCCTTCCCTAATAAATCTAGCATTCATGATAGCTAGTGACAGTTTTATAAACATCAGCAAAGAGGGTAGGCTAATAGTACCCCACTCTCAAAATTTCGTTAGTCGTCGCCTTCCAAAATAAGTGACCTCCACAATCTCCCTTGTGAAAATCATTCATGACCTATTTTGATTCCTCTTCGACCAAACAATTCAGCAAAATGCCTCCGGGATCTTTCCAATAAAGTGCATTGCTCAAAATACAAAATCTAGCAGCCTTCAGTTTCAGAGTTCTACCTTTACTTTTAGCCATCCCCGGTGGCGGTGAAAGGTGCTAGAGCACATATACAATATCTGAATACCAAGGAGAATGGAGAAAAATTTTAGATACCTGAATCAGTGAACTATCTTCATCTTTTTCAAACATGGCAGCAATCAGGTTTATGTATAATGCATGTAAATTAGACTCTGCCATCAACTTTGCTAGACCTTACCCCTTGATTAACTTTGTTGGCTTTATCTCCAAGTCATATTATAGCAATGCTACAATCCATTTGCCTCACCTCCCTTCTAGATCTATTTGTACCAAAACATATTTGATTGCTACGTTAGGGACATAAGCAAGAATATGAGAGTGCAAAATATATACCCGAAAATATTTCAAAGCTTTCACCAAGGCAAGAGCTTGCTTCTCAATACTGTTATATTTTAAAGCTGCATCACTTATTGTCCTACTGAAAAAGGCAATTGGATTTTCAAGCTAATCTCTTTTCTGCATTAGAACTGCTACGACAATATGTTTAGAAGCGAATGAAAATAATATGAAATCCTGTGAATAATCCTGGCTGATTAAAATCAGAGCTGAAGAAAGAGCCAAATTTACCAGGTTGAAAAACTTCATGGCTTCTTCAGTCCACTTGACCACACTAACCTTCTTTAGCATATTTGTAATTTCCCTCAAGTGTTCAGCTAGATTAGGCACAAAACAATGTAAGAAGTTCATCTTACCATTAAATGCTTGGATCTCTTTTTTACTATGAGGAAAATATATTTTATGAATAGCTTCCACTCTAGTAGGATCGATGCAGATGCCTTCTTTTGATATTATGTGATCGATAAGTTTCCCCTCATCCATGGAAAACAAGCTCTTTCTGGGATTGAGTGATATTCCATATTTTCTGTAACGTTGAAAAACAATTTTCAGATGGTAAAGATGCTCCTCATTTGAATTTGAAAATATAGTCAAATCATCAAGATACAGTACTAAAAACACATCTTTTTCATTTGTGAAGGCAATGTCCATGGCCCACTGGAATGTTGTACCAACATTCTTTAAACTGAACGACATCTTGGCATAGTGGAATGTCCCCCATGGAGTGGTGAATGCTATTTTGTCCCTGTCACCTCCATGAACAAAAATTTGATTGTAGCCATAACAACATACGAGATGCCCCAACTACTCTTTGGAGTATGTGGTCCATTTTTGGCAACAACTAATTATCTTTCAATGACACTTTATTCAAATTTCTGAAATCTATGCACAATCTAATCTCACCTGTCTTCTTCCGCACTGGCACCAAATTGGAGATCCAATCTGAAAATCTTATCGGAACTATTATACCAGCCTTATACAATCAATTCATCTCTTTTTCTATTGATGGTAGCAACTTTGGATTTATCCTTCTCAGCTTCTAGCAAAATGGCTTCTGGTTTGGCTTGATTGGAATGATATGTTGAATTATACTTTTGTCGTACTCCTTCAAATCTATACAGTCCCATGCAAATAAATCAGAAAATGAAGACAATAAACTAATGTATTTTTCTTTTACCTAAGGAGGTAATGCCTTTGACAACTTCACCATCTTTGGATTTTCTGATGTTCCGATGTTTACATCTTCAACTCCCTTCTCGGTCAACACTAAGCTTGGTTTCCAGGCTACATCATCTTGATCAAATAATTCCTCTAAAGGTATAAGGCCTTTAGGGATGACATTGTCTGTCAACTGTAAGAGTTCCATCTGATCTACCTCTATTTCTAGTTCACAATCATCTTTCTCACCATCTATAGAAGTGTCTTTATATTTGCCTTCGTTTTGTAGAAAATCTTTAATTTCTTTTTCATCCTGAAACACCTGCCAGTATCTTAGATTATCAAGGACAGCTAGGTGATGTGTCACATGAATTTCAAACTTATTGTTTGAATTCATTGGAATATTTAAGTTACTTGCAGCTGTAGCAAGGGAATCTGCAAGAACATTTTTTGTACAAGGGACACATGTCAAAGTATGATCTGGAAAGAACCTCAAAATATTTAGAACGACATTACGGTAAGCCCTCATTCACAGATGTTTGGCTTGGTAGTCGCCCTTGACTTGTTTGATTATTAATTTGGAGTCACCATAAACTGAAATTATCTTTGCATTCAACTTCCTAAGGATTTTCAAGCTTGTAATCAGTGCCTCATATTCGGCTTCATTATTGGAACAATCGAAAGCCAATTTATATGAACAAACTCTTACATTACTCGAGACTTCATTTGGTAGGAAAATAGGGCTGCGTATCCAAATACCAATTCCTGCACCTTCCTTACCTACTGCTCCATCAAAATCCATGCTCCACAAACAGGCCTCTTCCTCCAAGTGCTGGAATTCTGCCTACTCTTCTACCTTTGGCTGTTGTCCATCAATTTTCTGCTGCTAGCAGAATGTAGACTATTCAGCGGTACTTTCAAGCCTTTGTCTCTCTTGATCAAGTATTTCTCTGAAATTTTATGTTATTTCTAGAATATCTTCGACTTCAACTAGTTGACTATTTACATCATTAAAACCACTATCAGAATAAAGAACAAAAGATTCTAAATCTATATGTACATAGTTAATCGGATGATTCAAAGGTTTCTCCTTGCTCGTGATCGTATACTTCATCTTTTTCTCCCTGTATAATTTTCTCAACTGACCAAACATGGGAATAGTGGCACAGGAGAAATATAACTACAATGTCCCTTTGAGTTTTTCACCCCAAGACCTAGATAAAAGCATGCCAAATCTAGGGGGAACGTCGGCCACAACTACATCCATGAGAACACTCTTTGCTAGGATCTGATCTAATGTCACAACCAAATCCTTAGTGAGACCAATACATTTGACCCGATTGGAATCAAAGGAATAAAGATCATGATAGTTGCGAGTGATGTCCAAACCCAATTTTTCCATAATTTCCTTTGGCATCAGGTTGTGAGATGCTCCTGAATCAAACATGGCATTGTGCAAGACAAAATCATGCACTCTAAGGTTGATGTAAAATGGGGCTATATCACTATCCTTAGATTGGCCTTCTAATGCCGAACCAAAAATAAGCTCGAGTTGGTCATCTTCCACATTAACCATATCAGACATGGGATCTACATTCAAAATATTTGACACTTGACTTTTATTACTGCTATTCTTCATTAATTCAGTCAAAGGTATCGACACTTTTAACTTAGTAATCTCATTCTCTAAGCTAAAGGCTGTAGTTTTCTCTACCTCTTTGACCAGAGAATCCTTCTTTTCAGACTTCTCCTTTGCTGCACTTGGCTGATTTGACTTTTCATTTGTAGATTCTACTTTGCTAGAAGTAGGATCTGCTGGCTACTTTCCTTTTTTTTTTAACATTTGGAGAATCGTTCTTTGGTGGTGCTGCTTCTTTTTGCTTTTGAATTGGATTGATTGGTACATCCTTGTTCCTCAGTGAATACTATCTTTGCTACGCTGTAAGTGCATTCATATATCCCCTCTGATATTCATCTAATTCTTCTTCTAAGACTATTTCATTTGCTAGTATAAAATCCTCATATTTCTGTATTGTTGGGCTTTCTGAATATTTGTCATCCTCTGTGATATAAATTGGCAAACCATCTAGTGTAAAAAAGTGATTCTCCTCTCTTATTGGATTCTCATCATCATCTGATTTCGGGCCATGCACATAGTTCTGTTGTAATGGTGTTTTGACTTGCTGATGTGCTATTTGGTCTTGTGCTCTTGTAGAAAATTTGTCAAATCTGTCTTCATATCTGTCATGCCTGTCTTCAAGTTTGTGTTCAAATATATCTTCAATTCTTCCATGTCTGTCTTCAAATCTATCTTCCAATCATCCATCTTAGCTTCCACGCCCTTTATCCTAGATTCCATGCCATTTATCTTAGCTTCTGTTAGCTTTTGTGAGCGTGACATTTGTTGCACTTGTTCTTGTAATTTTGATATATCATGTAGCATTTCTTCCTCTTCTTCATGAGTCATGCTAGAGCTTTCAGGTTCCTTACTAGGTGTTTGCATTTTCTTTCCTCGAGGCATCAATTACCGATAATAATTCCTTCAAAATAATTTTCAAACTGATCTTAAGCAAAAAATTAAGAAAATCTACACACCTTTTTTCACTTTGTAGGAGCTCGATATTGCCTTTGATGTGTCTTTGTACTTTTCGATCATCTAGTTTTGAATTTGTGATTTGCAGTAGCCCTCTATGTCCTCTTTCCAATGCCACAAGTCTGACCCAAGTTGGATTCTCCACGGAAGAGTTATGCGAAATCTCCCACAATGACTTGATTATAGACTAGTTCAGTAGAACGAACTTGTACGATGTGGCATGAGTCACTGTTTTGACCTTTGGATCTGAAAATGCATACAAGAAACTGCATTCCATCCTCTTTCTATACCTTCTTACAAAATTTCAATCCGATCCCTAGAGAGAAAGTTATGACGATTTTCCCTAGGTCACTTGTTTTGAATGTAATTCATGAGTCTGCAAAAAGACCAACTTCCTCAGATCATATCTCCGCAAATATCGTGCGAAAAGCTCTGAAATTCGGATCCAAGGTTCCACGCGATTTCTTCTCAAATCTATTTTTTTGCGACTTCTGAAACGTCACAGAAAAAAAGTTTTAGCGAAAATTCCACGATGACCTGTTTGGAGCAGTGAAACCCTAGAATCCAAAGCTCTAATACCAAATGTTATGAAACCAACTCAAGAAAAGATAGAAAAGATAGATCAACACCTTAGAATTCAGCCTCTTTGAGGGGGCAACCTCCTTTACATTACATAATTGAACAATTCTTGGATGATTCAAATGATAAAACCTCCTTTCTATATATAGGAGTCTAAGGAGTCACAATATAATCCAGCTGACCCAACAATAATAATATAAAGCCACAAAAATAACAATAGAGGGATTCTATGGGGTGCAGTAATAACAATATGGGGGCAATAGGGGCACAAAAAATTAATAAGGGGTATAAATACAATAGTAATGGGGTAATCACTAGTATTATAGGGACCCAACAATCTCAAACCTTAATTGCCATGTTTTCTTTGAGATTGACAAGGAGAGAGCCCTCTCCTGACCTGGTAGGGCTAGCTACCAGGTTAAGCATGGTTTGATGCTAACCTAGACCTGCCTTTCTCAACCTGAGGTAGATTTAAGCTATAACATAGTGGCGACCATACTGGGGAAGAACTGAAAACTATTACCCCAGTACATTAAACAATTCTAGACTTTTGGATGATAGGTTTAGAATTTAGTAGGCTGACAATATTGTAATGTCCATTTGAATTTTGGGAACAATTCAACACACTGGCTTCCAGACGATACACCAGGGCCAATCCTGATCTTGATCCTCCTCCGGTGTAGGAAAGCCCAAATCTCATTCCACGAATTTTCCGACAAGAAAGTTCTGTGATACTGGTTTTTAGATCTCATTCATGCACAGTTGTATTTGAATATCTTGAAGATCTCCCATTTGATGAACATTTTTATCTATCTTTGTTTGAAACTAAATCTGAAAGTGCAGTCGGTAATATTGTTTTAAATCCGGAATTTGTCCAATATCTTGAAACTGAAAGAGAAAATAGATCAATTGATGCTTACATCCTAAATTCACTTCAAAACTCAATTCTGGCTACCAATATCCCCGATATCTTAGAATCTGCTTCTGCTACATTGGGTTCATCTACTGTTTTGTCTAGTTTAGAAATTCCTACTAAAACTCCTTTTATTCCCACTCTTCCTGTGTAGCCCACCATATCTGATCAAAGATCTGCTGTCTCTTCTCCCCTTTCAACCCCTTCAACACCTTAGACATCCATCACTTCTTCACCTCCTTCAACACCTCATACACCCATCACATCGACTGCTATTGTTATTCCAACTCCTCCTACATCCCAAGGCTAGTTTCCAATCCACCTCGAGCATTGACTGCCAGATATGCACCTCTCGTTTTGCCACAAAACTTGGATACTATGCCTGTTGATTACCAAAGTAAAATTCCATTATTTGACGCTACCCAAGGTATCACAGTGCAACAACATTTTGATAGGATGAGTGATTTCTTTAATCTCCATGAGATAGATGAAGAGAATGTGACTAGAGATTATTTGTGCAAAGTTTTGGAGGCGAAGTGAGAAAGTGGTTCAGAGCACTACCCGTGGGAACTATCAATACATTGGTGGTTCTTCATAGACAATTTCTGGATCGTTGGGAGGTAAAGAAAAATCCACTCCAAATTTTTTCCGAGTATGAAAATATAAAGAGGAATGTTGGTGAAAGTGTCCAGGATAACTGTGTGAGATTCAATACTATTTATAATGATATTCTAGCTGATATCAAGCCACCAATGGGGCTGGCTTTGATAAAATTTCCCGATGGCTTTGATCCCAACATGGCATATAAATTGAGAGAATGAGATCCTACTACATTGGAGGATATGCAGGAAATTGCAGTGAGTGTGGAGGCAAATTTGCTAGCAAAGAGAGCTAGGACAAAGACCTAGAAGAAGGTGACCATAATGGAAGAAGCTTCTTCCTTAGATCATTTGCTTCGTAAAATTGAGAAGATGTTTGATAGATTAACCATTGCAGATAAGCCTGAGACACAAATCCGAAATCCAAATTTTCGTGGTCAGCAGCAGCCACAATTCAGGATTAAACAATGGGAGCAAAGAGCACAAGACCAAATAGCACATCAGCAAGTCAAAACACCATTACAACAGAACTATGTGCATGGCCCGAAATCAGATGATGATGAGAATCCAATAAGAGAGGAGAATCACTTTTTTACACT
>Ga0181473_100232_pt1 | contig 12223 bp, 10 predicted proteins | sample In2P11_FD_119089 | JGI IMG/M metagenome (GOLD analysis project Ga0181473, IMG submission 119089) | Clean room microbial communities from NASA Spacecraft Assembly Facility at Jet Propulsion Laboratory, Pasadena, California, USA -... ... | reverse complement strand
GTGGTATGAGATTTTTGGTCTGAGGTTTTGGTCCGAGGTATTGGTCTGGGGTTTTTGGTTCGAGATTTTGGTCTGAGGTTTTGGTTTGAGGTATTGGTCTAAGGTTTTGGTCTGATGTTTTTGGTACGAGGTATTGGTCTGAGGTTTTGGTCCGAGTTATTGACAAAGGATATAAGTATATAAGGAGAAGAAGATTGAAGGGCTAACAGCACAAGAAATGAATATTTGATGAAGTGATAGATCGAAAGAAAATATGCACGTTATGGGTTTCTGATGCTTTGCTTGATCTAGACTAAGTATGCATCTGAGTGTTTGATGATGGATGAGATCTAATGATGGATCAAGATCATAATGACTTATCATTATGTGATCTGATAATGGATGGGCTAGATCTAATTACTAACACATGTTTTATCCTTTATATGTGATGATCTAGGTATGTCTAAAGTTGAGAATTGCAGCGAAGTTATAAGTAAATATTTGCAAATCTATACACTGGTTCACTTTGGTGAAGGTGTGTATACACGCTGGTTCAGCTCTTCCAAGTAACATATGTAAAAGAAAAGCTTGATGTTTAGGGATGACTGATCTGTTAGATCATTGCTGCTATTTTGTTGCTATTTTACTTCTATTTGTCAAAGATGTCTTCTTAGATCTAAAAGTAGAAATGAATGTATGAGGACATTGAGTATGATTGATTAGTTGATCGAGAAATAAGGGTGATCGTTGTTGCTATTTGTTTAGAACTCTGTAATATGACAATAGATCTCCAGAATGTCACTGACTGGTAGAGTTTGTGGTTCAGAGGGTTTATGATTCAATATCTTTAGAGGTATACGTAGGTTGGGCTAAAGGAAGTAGTGTATATATATATATATATAGGTTGGCTTCATTGAAGAAGCGTATACATTCTGACACATGAACTTTGAGGTTACAATTGGTTCTGGTTGTTGATGTGGTGTTCTGGGTTCAGATTTGTGTACTAGTTATAGTGATCTACCTATTCTAGTTGATTGCTTGAATTTGATTAAGTTTGAATGAATGGTTTATTTAGTTGTGTCAGAGGTTCAATGATTATTTGATTCAGTATCTTAGAGGTTCAGTGATTATTTGATTCAGTATGTCAGAGGTTTTAGTGATTGATTGATTCAGTTATGGTCGATTCACAAATTGATGATTTGGTTTCAATTATATTAGATATTTTTGATTAAGTTTCAGTGATTGGTTGATGCAGATGTCTGATGGATGTATTGATGCAGTGATTGGTTTTGAGATTCAATGTTACTAATGGGTCCAGTGTGAAAATTTGATGAAACATGGCCTACATATTGTGTTGTTGTATATCAAGAGTATCCAGTATGAAAATTTATGAAACATGGTCCTTGGAGGATACTGGGGGTTGGAGCGTTCAGTGAGGAAGTCGAAGCTTCCTGCCAATAGTGGTTGGTGATTTGATTAGGGGGTTGGAGCTCCCTAATAATAGCATCTGGAGAACAAGTGAAGGTTGTAGCATTCTGTAGGCCAATGCTTACATACTAGTGAACATATTGTCCAGTACAAGAGCTAGAGGTGGGTGCCTACGTACTAGTATGAGTTTGCACCAATACAAGATTGTAAACATATTATTCTTATATCAAAAGAAGACAGAGACAATAGGAACATGTGGTTTTTCTCCCGCATTGGGTTTCCACCTTAAATCTTGGTGTTCATGTGTGCTGCTTATGTGTGATGGTTTACTGTGTTATTACTACACATGGTTATTATTTAATGTTTAATAAAGTATTGATGCACTGATTAAAGACCAACATATGATGAATTAACTAAATCATAAGTTCACTGGATATACACTAGTTTCCATAAGAACAGTTGCGTGCACACACGAGTTCCCTTCACTGAAGTAGTGTATATAAATCTGATTAGAAAAATGAAAAAGTTATTGATTTGTAAATACTCATTTACCCCCCCTCTCAATATTATTTCGAACAATATGTTATCACTAATATAGTGTTAGCATCATCACCAACATGTGCACCTTGTTCAGATAACACCGCTATTGCTTAAACCATGAAGCATGTTAACCTCTAAAAAATGACTATAAAATTGGCATCATTCCACCTCGGTCAAAAATCAGTCTCCAAGGGAATATTTTAGATTCCAGAAGATTATGCAAATATTCCTTGCTGTTGGATGCTTGAGTTTTTTCTACTCAGATGGATAAATAGACCACACGATCACGTTCCCTACAAAACGTTGGTGCTCTTGAGTATAAACTTGACATCTATCTATCAATGTGAAAAATCACCCCTTAGGGAATCTTTCAGATTCCTCCAAGATTCTACATGGAATATTCCTGAAAATATTCTTCCTCCTCAGTCTACATGCCTAACCTCTGATTCTCTCCCCCGTCGAATGGCACAATGGGTTTATATATATTGTTTCAGGGAGGTACTTAACAAAGAGGTCATTTGGGTGGATTGGTTTGGTGCCACAATTGGAGATGGGTGGTTAGGGGTTCCAACCCCATAGATTCCCATATGGCGTGTTGTATTTTTCAAACTTCATTATATTTTAAATAGGTGGTTAAGTTAGGGTTGGCATGGCGATTTGTTATGTGTATGCTCCGTTGATATTTTTGGTTCCAATGATGTGTGGCTACAAAAAATTTATGGTTTATGGGACTACGTGATCTGAACTTAAATAGGGACACAACAACTTATAGATATAATCATAAATCTAGAGATTCAGTAGAAAAGAACTTCAATTCATTAATAGAAAAATACTGAACTATGCTTACAAACATAATGGAAATAAGATAGCTCAAGTGATGGTAAGTTATCTCTGAGAAGAGATGTGGCAGCTACATGCCTTTGAACTATGTTACAATGAGGCTCAAGGGCCTATTTATTATTGGAAAACATGATAAAACCCTAAAAAACCAAAACCGTAACCCCAAGAGATGTAACACTAAGAGTTTGTGGGCCTCATTGGGGTTAGCTCGACAACCAAGTTCCCGGGGTTGTGACTTGGTCATATTATCCCTATTTCGCATGTACGTTACCTTGTTGGAAAAGTCTCTTCGAGTACTACAAGTTCCACTATAGGCCCCTAGCCACTACCGTGGGTCTATTGCAGACCTCAAAAAAAAACCGTTTAGGGGGTCAAATCTGCTCCAAAATTTGAGGACCCGAAAAACCGCTGAAAATAGTAAATGTTGAAATGAACAAGGAAATAGATGAAAGTGACTGGGGGGTCTAGGTGGAATAGATGGGTGGCCACCAATATCCACTTGGATCATTCCTCCTCCCTTAGGAATCAATGGGCCCCATTGCATGCAGAGTCATGATGGGGGGACGAAATTGTTGTTCAACCTGGTCCCTCGTGAACCACTTTCTCTTGTGAAGGAGTTCGCTTTCTTTGAAAACTCAATATAGTTGTATCCTCTATTAGAAACTGTTCTTGATCTATGTATCCATGATTTGATCAGTTTTAGCTTGTTCCATGTAGTCTGGGTTGATCTCTATTGGTGTGAGTTGTTCTACAATGTCAAATGTGTCCAACAATGGTGGAATGTATGGCGAAGGTGGTATACATTGAACACTAGGAGCAAACCAAGGAATTGTGTGATGTTGAGCTCGAAGGCATTGTCATCGACATCCTTGGTGATGGTGTATGGCCCATATTAGAGTGGGCAAAGCTTACAATGGGGTCCAACAAGATGCTCCTTCTGCAAATGTAGCCAAACTTTTTCTCCCAACTAAAACTTGTGTGACACTCGATGCTGATCATGGCATTAGTTGTAATTAGCATAGACTCTATCCAACATATCATGGACCTACTAGCTAATGTGTTAAATGTGCTCAATGAAGCTATTAGCCCTTTTAGCTTCAGACTAAATGTGAGCCAAATCCTCCTTAGTGGCTTGCAAATGGTATAGCCACAAAAATGGGGCATAATGGCTGAAAACCCAGCCAGACCTAAAAGGAGCTGTGGCCTGTTGAGTTGTGGAGAGTTTTGTTACATAGCTTTGTTGGACATAGGGGAGGATTTCATCCCTTGTACGTGGGTGCTTTGAGTTGTACGTGCACAAAATGTGTACGATAATCTTATTGAAAACCATTGTTTGGCCATCAGTTTGGGGAGGGAAAGTCATGGACTTAGTAAGTTTTGTATCCAGCATCAACCAGAGACATGACCAAAATGCACTCAGGAATATTTTGTCCCAATCTGAGACAATGGACTATGGGATCCCAAAGTGTACCCACACTCGCTCAAAGAAAAGCTTAGCATTGTCCTCTACTGTGATACTCTTCTTGCAGGCTGCCATGATGGCTATCTTCGAGAATTTTTCGATGACCACAAAAACGCAATTGTTGCCATGTTTAGTAGAAGAAAGGCTCCACGTGTAATCCATGGAGATATATTCCCAAGGCCAACTAGGAGTAGGTAGAGGAGTATACATGCCTTGCTTATTGATGGTTGGTTTGGAAATGGTGCAAGTGATGCACGATATAATGTACTTCCCAACATTTTGATGAAGTTTCGGCCAATAAAAATACTTTTGCAATACTGCCACTATTTTCTCTACTCTGAAATGTTTGGCAACCCAACTATAGTGCGCCTCCCAAATCATCATGGCATGCTCACTTGAAGGAACACATATGTGTCCTAGGTGGCATAACAATGCATCCCAAAGGTGAAAATTTGGAAATTGGTTCCCTTCCAGGAGTGTATGGTATATGTGGCCGAATTGCAGATCGCTCTTGTAAAGATACGGCCACCCCGATGTCTCGTGCCCACAGGAGTCGAGCATAGTTATTAGTGCCATGAACGATGGTCAGTTGAGGTAATCAATGACATTATTGGTGCTACCCTTCTTATACTTAATGTTCCTATGGAATGGTTGTAGATAGGTTGAACATTTTTTATGACGATCATTCTACAACTTCCCTTGTCTTTATATGAACTGTAGAGGTTGGTGGTCTGTGTGGATGACTGTTTCTTTCCCCAAAATGTAATGCTTCCATTGACGGCATGCCTATACAAATGAATACATTTCTTTATCATAAGTGGGATGCTTTCAGATTCTGTCTAAAAGTGTCTCACTATGGTAAGCCACTAGATGCCCATGCTAAGTAAGAACCACACCAATAGCATAGTCAAAGGCATCTATCTCAATCTCAAATGGTTGTTGCAGGTCTGGTAATGTGAGCATAGTGCAGAACAAAGGTGATTCTTCAACTCGGAGAACACTTGTTGTTGGCTTTTCGACAAAAAAAACATTGCTTTCACTCGGCCTTTTGTGACTTGACTTAAAGGCCAAGTGATATGAGAGAACCCTAACATGAACTTAAGGTACAAATTGGCAAGACACAAAAAGCTGCAGAGCTTTATTAGAGTGGTTGGGGCTGGCCAATCCTAAATGACTTGTATCTTGGATGGGTCCACATGTACACCCTACTGATCAATGATGTACCCTAGATATTGAACCTGGGTTAGGCCAATAGTGTATTTCTCCAAGTTAGAAGACAAATTGTGTTGTTGTAGGGTTTCAAGGACCTATCAAATACAGTGGAGGTGCTCTTCCAAACTTTGGCTAAAGCTCAAGATGTCATCTAAATAAACCACCAAAAATTCATTGGTGAAGGGTCGCAAGATGTCTTCCATCAGTCTCATGAAGGTTGGAGGGGTGTTTGTCAATTCGAATGGCATGACCAACCATTTGAAAAGGCCCTCCTTGGATTTGAAGGTAGTCTTCCACACATCAAAGGGTTCAATAGGCACATGGTGATAACCTAACCTCAAGTCAATCTTTTTGAAAGATTTGGCCCCCTTCAACTGGTCCAGAAGGTCATCAGTCCGTGAGATTAGGTACCTATTCCACAAAGTGAATTTATTCAATTCCCAATAGTGAAAACAAAGCCTCTAGGTCCCATCCTTCTTCTGTACCAATACGATTGGGCTCCCACAGGTTGATGAGCTTGGTCTAATTTGACTTTTCAGAAATGATTCTTGAATCTTCCTCTTGGTCTCATCATTCGCCAGAATTGAGCATCGATAGATCTGTCCATTAGACAATGGCACACCCGAGGTCAGATTGATGAGGTGCTTAACTTGACAGTGCAGAGGCATCACTGTGGGTGAGGCAAAAATATCCCTGTACTCCTCCACGACCTTGTCCATCTATTGCTGTTGTGCAGAGGAGCCCTGCTTGGAAGCCATGGCCACAACCTTCTTCTTACCCTGGGGGTGAGTCATAAGGAAAATAGATTTCTTGGTCTGGGAAATGATCTTACTATATTTCTTTGCAGTGATCAAAGAGACAACAGTAAGCGAGGCTACCTCCAGTACCTTGTATAACTTATTCCCCAAAGTAATGATCATAGAGTGAGGTCTAGAGTCATATACAACATGTTTCTTCCATAATTAACATTTTCCTAATCATACATCATAAAGTACCCCATTTGTGAAGGACTTGATGTTGTACGAAAGGTGACACTTCTTGTTGACGCAAAGATCTCGTCCTTGGTGAAGCCACTCGATGCTGTATGAATGTGGATGTGCTCTAATATTTAGGCCCAATAGCTTCACGAACTCTACTGAAATGAGGTTCTTTTGGCTCCTGATGTTGACAATGAACTACAACGAAGAACCTTTCACCCACATATGTGAGTGGAAGAGGTGCTCCCCCTCATCTCGATCTCTAGGTTCAATCTTCTAGATCTTGGTAGTGGCCACAGTGGCATTGGGATATAGATCAATGACTTGCTTCCCTTCATCATTTCCCATATTGGGTTCAAATTCAAAGTCAAACCGGTGTCTAATTTCCAAGCCTTCATCTCGGCCACCAGTGACTGCTTGGCCCGACACTCACTTGTATTGTGAGTGGAGCTCTAATGGATTTCACACCATCTTTTCATCTCCTTCTTTGTCTTCATGGTGTTGTTCTTTGCTTGCAGCTTTGATGGATTTTCCTGGGTAGCCCTGCCTTGTCTTGGTCCTTTGTTTTGTCATTTGGGGGCGCCTTTTCCTTTCTTTGGATTCATAGATCCAAATTCCCGCTTCTTCCATTAAACTTCTTGTTATAGATATTTTTGGGTCCTGCGACTCCAAACATTAAAATATCCATAATCAGGGGATTCTCATTCCCTAATTTGGTTGCTTCAGCCCCTAAAGGAGGAATATTGCCTGATTACAGCTCTTCCAGAGAAAGTTCAGCTCAAAAACCACTCAGAACAGGTCAAATTTGAGCCAGCCCACCTGCTCCATGGGCTGCCTGCGCTTAAGAGCAGGCAGTACACTAGCTACCTGCGCTGCCAGAGCAGGTAGCCTTCCTTCAGGGTGCGCTGGTGTGAGGGCGACAAGTGGCAAACTGGATTTGCAAAGTGGAAGCTCATGGAATCTTCCACTGTCTCTCTCCTGGGACACTTGTTGCTGAGAATTCGACCTTGGGTGAGTCACTAAAGCTCACTTACCAAGTGGAAGTTTGAACTATCAGATGGAGGACACTAATCACATGTAGAGATGCTGACTCATGGGCCTTCCTGAGGCCTATAAATGGATCCCATTCCATGAGATCCAGGAGGTTGGAATTTTGGCATTTGCAAGGAATTGTTGTTGGCATTCTGAGAGAAATATTGTGAGCTTATTGTTGGGTGATTTGCTTTTGCTTGAGGTGCTAGGAGAACTCTTTCAAGTTGGGAGGTTGATGCTGGGTTAGAGCAGCAGCTTGTAACTTCTCTTGACTTTTCTACAATCAATAAAGCTATTCTTGTTCCTTCCATTGCTTGTTGTATTATGTGTCTGAATACTTATGCATGTTAATGGTCAATTCATTTCTAACCCTGAATTGTTTACATAGTAGATCATAGTCCTTGCAAGTATCTGGTGTCCTTGATTTTGCAGCTATTCTCTTTACCCGGGCGTAGAAGCAGACAGGAACCGAACCGCTTCAAGGAGGAGAAGGATTCGAGGCAAGGGAACTAAGCGAAAGACACCGGTTGGTCCTCTCTATCCATCTCTATTTGCTTATGTAAAAGGAACGAAGTTAGACTTTGTTGTTATATTGTTTCTAAGGCACTACCATTCCTTAGGTGGGATTGAGCAGTTTCGCATGAACACTATTCCCCGAAACAAGAATGGTGACTCCACTGGGGAGAACTAGCCTGTAGTCTGTTTGATCTTTGCTGTTGTTGTTTTATAAGCTTTGACGGAGCCTGAGACATAGCCAGATAGCCTTCGAAATGCGCTTGTTTTACATGCGCAAAGTAGATCAAAGCTAGCTCAGTCCATCTCCGGGTTGCTTATAAGATTAACAATCGATCTATAAACTTACTACTTGGTTCTCTTAATGGTAGCCTAGTACCTCATTGTCAAGTCTCCCTATTTTTATAAGCTTGCTTGGTCTTTATTTGGCTTAAAAACTCTGAAAATAACTGAATCTGTGACCCAGAGCCTTCCAAAAGTCTCGTCACAGGACCAGCGCAGGTACAACACTGGCTGCCTGCTCTTAAGCGCACTTCCCGAAGGGGCTGCCTGCTCTTAAGCGCAGGTGCTCTGTGTTCCAGGTGCGCTGGCCCAGTGAACTCTGTGTGGCAGTCTTGCCCTCAGTTTGTCACTTTGTTCAGTCATTTTCTCTGTTTTGTTAGCCTTTGACCAGCATCTCTCAGATCAGAATCATCTTTTCCTTGCTCTCCAACCTCCTGAATGTGCAAAAGAATTGATTGTGTTTTTGCTTGTATTTTTCTCACTTTCAGCTTCTCGTTATAAAAGTAGTTCAATCTAGCTGTCGTTTATGTTTGAAAAGTGTCGTTTTCAGCTATAGACAGCCATAGCACCCTTAAAAGTGTTTTGATTGCTTGCTTTACTTTTGTTTCTGTCTCAAATTGGTGCATTTCAAAGAATCGTAAAGCTTTTTACTTCCTTTCGAAAAGAAAAGTTGTTGAGTGTCTTCTATCCTCTCTCTTTCTGAAATGAAATTTATTGAGTGTTGTTTACTCTCCCTCTCTCTTATCTGAAAAGGAAAAAGATAAATCGTTTTGTTTCTTGAAATAATTTGAGTTTGTGCATTCATCTTTCTTTTTGCATAAAAACATTAAGAAAAGATTGAAAAGAAATACATGCATTGTGCATTAACATCTTAGACATCTTGTGCGTGCCTTGGTTTAGGAAATGGCATTATAGTGTGTGCTTTTTGCTCTTTGCGAAAAGAATATTATTCTCTTCTCCTTAGTAGCTAAGATTTTCATGACTGTAAAAGAAGATAAAGATTGCTTATCATCTTAGATTGCATTCAGGAAGTTGTAACCAACATCACGTGGTGAACCTCGAAAGGCAAACTTCTAAAAAGATCAACCGTAAAATAAATTCAATCAACTTAAAAACGCATTGGAATTTAACGCAAACATTTAGAGGTCTAGGTAGAGACGTGTTCCGGCGTCTTTAAAACTGGTAATTGTTGGGGAGTGGTTGGGTGATTCCTCCACGTCGAACCGATGATTGCCAATACGGACTTGTGCCCCCACGTACCGTCGCGTATATATTGGGGGACCCCCTTAGGATTGCATCCTTTATCCTTAGGAAGCCGTGTCTGCCGCCTTATCGATCACAATGCACTGAACACAGCATTCGGGAAGATTGACTGCTCGTACCGTAAAACGTATTCTGCAGTTTTGTGATTGATCTGGTACACCCTCTGCCTAGATTTCCAGAGCAGTTCCTTTTGGCCTTTTTCAGACTCAATAACGGAAAAAGTCCACCCGAGCATTTGTCACTTCGGGCTCGTTAAAACATCGAAGGCGACTAGAGTCATCTTTAGCTTTTTCTCGACTCTTAAAAACTGAAAAAGCAAGTTTGCGTTCAAGTGTCTTTAAAATTTATTTTAAACGAAAATTGCCACCTCTTTTCCTAACATTGATCTTTTAGTTGAGAAAATGGAGTCCACCGATCAAGGGAAACCCCTTGAAGGAAATCCAAGTCCTTTCTCCTCATGGGGAGAAATCGGTGCACCTCATATGGCCACGTTGTCGCTTCCAGGGTTGACAATAGGTCTGCCAGTTTGGCTCTTCTCAACTACAGTTGTTATGCCTAACGTAATTCCAGAGCAATCTAGTCAACAACAAAACACTCCGCATGTTGCCCCTATAGCCTCCACTTCTTCCAAGTCTTCATCGAATCCTTCTTCCTCCAACCCAGTACCTAAGGGGAGGAAAGATAAAAAGAAGAAAGAGAAGAAGCAAAAGGAGCCTAAAAGGAGTGGGGGCAATAGGATGTTGAATAACGAAAATCCACACACTGCACCGACCAGGCCCAAAACGCCATGTGTCATATGCGACGGGAACCATTTACATAGAGATTGCCCCTCTATCCCTCAGATTCTGAAGGATTGGTCCCCTCGGTTGCACAATTCGGTTGCATCAACCTCTGAGTCTCATGTTGACTGCATACCGTCGACTAGTGGGAATGAAGCCCAAGGACACAAAGGAAAGATGAAATTTCCTTGTAAGTTGTGTGAAGGCGATCACGCAATCCACCACTGTCCTTTCTTAGACGAGGCAAAAAGAGTTTTGGAAGATCGTTCGGTTTCACCACCACGACTTCCTCCTGGATACAAAAAACTCTCGCCATGTCCCTCACTAGTCGAGAATCCGGCTGTCTGTTTGAAATGGTCAGCCGAAGTGTCCGTCGTTGGCACTGAACCTTCTGAATCCATACCTGACAAAAGTCAAATGGTTGATACGGCAGTTGACCCGGTCATGCCTTCAGAGGTTCTATCCACCGACGACACTTTCACTGAACAGAATGAGGATAGCACCGTCCAAATTCTATTCGTGAATGCGGATTCTAATGATCAGGGGAATAATATTCCCATTCCTTTACCGCAGGAAGGAAGTTCATCAGAATCCTATCCGGCCGTGTATTCGATCCCACCTCCAAGCAACGTGGTCGTTTCATTTGATTGGAACCAACTGGGCAGACCCCGTTTACCAGCAAATGTACCGTTTCGAATAATTGTTCAAATCTATCGAATGGTCATGTCTGGTACCATCATTGATGAAGGGGCGTCTGTGAGTATCCTTTCCTCTACTTCTTGGAAGGTGCTTGGTTCACCAACGCTTTTGCCTGAGATGAGAAATCTATCAGGCTTTGATAAAGGAACCAGTCGTCCTTTAGGAATTCTTCCAAATGTGCCTGTCACATTAAAAGGGAAGACCGTTCATATGAACGTGATGGTAGTCCAAGGTCCGCTAGATTATAATCTGCTCCTTGGTCGAGACTACATTTATTGCATGGGTGCAATTGTTTCCACACTCTTTAGAGTGATGTGTTTTCCGCACGAAGGAAGAATGGTCAAGCTCGTAGACCAGCTTTCATTTCCCGGATCACACGCAATCTATAGTCATCTACCATTCCTAAGTGGTCTTTTACCTCAAGAGGTGTCTCAGTCAATAGTCTGCCTGCCTGATGAAGGAGAGTGATTCGGGGACGTGACTGGAACCCAGGGGGCATGCACCCTGGCCTGCTTTGGCAGGAAAACTCTGCAGGTGTAGAATAGGTTTCCGCGGGAGTAAATGACCTTTCTGTAAGTCCCGTTCCGAATCTGGAGAATGGAAACCTCTGGATATCCGGACATGTGGTAAGATTGGAAGAAGATGCTCTTGTCAAAGTTATGTAAGCGCTTGGCGATACATGTTGTCTGTTCCGATAGGCAGCGCCGAATCGATAGTTACTTCGCTTGCGAAGAAATACACTTTTTGGTAACCTGAAAGAGGTAGGCCCCTCCTTTTTAAAATGTATGTTTTATTGGGAGGAAAGAGGCGACCTTGAAACCATATTCTACACCTGGGGGCATGCAAACCTTTCGGCATGCAAGTGAAAAAATGATCAATGTGACGATAACTCACTTCGTTTTCTAACATAGCTACTCGAGTCGGGTGAACAGTCGGCAGACAAGTTCATTTCGCGCAGAGCCCGGGTCACTGGGAGAAACTCGGCGATTACTAAAAGGAGATTTATTTCCTACCCATACTTTGGTAGCTAGCTAACTCCCACCTGTAGTTGGTCATTTCTAACTGGCATAAAGAAAGGATATGATGGGCTAAGTTGTTAATGCACAATGCATGTATTTCTTTTCAATCTTTTCTTAATGTTTTTATGCAAAAAGAAAGATGAATGCACAAACTCAAATTATTTCAAGAAACAAAACGATTTATCTTTTTCCTTTTCA
>Ga0181473_100190_pt2 | contig 12252 bp, 6 predicted proteins | sample In2P11_FD_119089 | JGI IMG/M metagenome (GOLD analysis project Ga0181473, IMG submission 119089) | Clean room microbial communities from NASA Spacecraft Assembly Facility at Jet Propulsion Laboratory, Pasadena, California, USA -... ... | reverse complement strand
ATCATTCTTCTTTTGAAATTTGCTGTACATTACGAACATCTTTATGTTTAGTGTTTTGAATCATAAAGATTCTTGTTAGTGTGATTAATCATTAGATTGAATCTACCCTCATTACATTGTCTCTTGTCATTTGATCAATTTGTGGAACCCTAACCTTTAGTGTTCAATGTAAAACCCTAGTCTCTTGTTGCTAAGGGTATGTCAAATAATAAAACCCTAGTCTACTTAGGGATTGTTGATAAAGTCTAAAAATCTTATTCTTTTGATGTTTAGGGTTTTGATAATGTTATGGTAAAAGCCCTAGTCCTTTAGGGTTTGCTGTTAATATCTACGGTATATAATTAAACCTTATATTTTTAGGGTTGGGTGAATTAGGGTTTATGAACAAAAGCCTTGTAATAAATAAAGTAAGATCCTAGGAATGAAACCTTAAGTGTATATTCATCAGTATGACCAAAACCCTAGCCAGGTCAAAATTGTTGTGTATTTAACTTCGATGTATTGATGTTTGTATCTTTGGTTTACCTTGTAGACACTGATATAAGATGCTAATGTATGATATTGGAATCCTGGATATGTCTATGTGAGTATGCTTAATGTTTTAGTTTGTGAAATCTAGGATTTGTAATAAACTCTAGTAGAGATTGATATTCTAGGGCGTGATGATATTGTTTTCGATTATTGATATGATTTAGCCTTGATGATAAAATCTAAGGTTTACAACAAACCCTAGTAGAGTCTGACATGTAAATTCTAAAAGGATATTGTTGAAACCTTAGATGTACAATACTATGATTGGATTGTTATCTAAGGCTTTGTGTCTTGATATCTAAAGCTTGAATGTTTTGATGCTTCCATTATAATGACATGATTGACTTCGTGCTTTTGTATGTTTGTATTTGGTTGTACTTGCTAATAAAGTTTTGCAGGTACATAATCTTCAAGATCCTGAAGATGTTCATAATGATAAGCATAATGAAGGAAGCTATAAGAATGGTGATAATCAAAGTTGACCTTGATGCCATGAGAAAAATGAAGCCTTGATGAAGTTTCTTCGATATTATAAAAGATGTTTATGTTGATCTCCTTAAGTTGAGAGGGAGCATGGTTAGAAGAAAAAGGTATATCTCCCTAATTAAGAGGGAGGGCATATTATGATAGTTATAGTAAATACCTTGAAGAAAGAATGAAACCGAAGAATGAATAAAAGAACTACATATGGATGTTCGTGAAAAAGACTTTAGAAATACTGACGCTGTATTTAGTGCTACTGAAGAAGTGAAAAGACTACATATGGATGTTCGTGAAAAAGACTTGAGAAATACTGAGGCTGTATTTGGTGCTACTGAAGAAGTGAAAAGAAGAAAGCTTCTGACATGTTGTATATAGATAACTTGATGATGATATAAGTAGCATTAGAATGATTGAAGACCTTGAAGGTTTGAGTTTACTTGTATATATATTTGAAGGTTTATTATTGGTTGGGGTTGTGATTGTGTAGGATCTCTTCGTAAAAAGATTGAATGTTTGAAGCATGCTTGGATTGGTGGATATATATCTAGTTTAATTGATAAGGAGAGATGAAGCATCATGTGGAAACAAGATGTTTGGGAGGACATCTGGCCAATCTATGTGTTGATATCTATATCCCGAAGTAGGGAGGGTGGCATTGGTCATGGAGATACGACCTTGGATACGCAACTAGATCCCTAGGTTGGTGTTAGAGCTTAAAAGAATTATGGTACCTAAAGTGGCTAAAGCTTGAGTACAGCTTAGCCCTGTTCTTGTCTGCCAGTCCTGCTAGTCACCAGTGATCAAATATATCCTCTTACAAGGTTTGTGTTAGGGTCTCAAGTCAATTTTTTATCATTTCATTAGGTTTTAAAAATAAAAATTTGGTCAATGGCTAGTGTGTCTAGGTCTATTACTGCTCCTTTCAAGATTTTCATGTTTTGGTCATTGCCATCACTCAATTGGATGTGCCATCAATGAAGGGTCATCATCATCATCTCAGTCATATCATCATGGTCCTCATTCAACTCAGTGTGAGCATTAGGTTGTTAGGGTCAAAGTCATCAAAATTTGTCATTTCATTCATAAATCCAGCAAATGAAGGAGTAGTAATAGGGAATTTGCTCAAAATGTTTTTGTTTCAAAGTGTAAGTTATTTCAAATGTCATGTAATAAGTTCTAATGTTCCAAAGTTGCATTGAATATGCCAAAGCTACATAGTTTTCAAAATCAAATGTCAAAGTACATGGTGGGGCCACTACATTATCAAAGGATAAACCAATTTCCAAAGCTACAAAGACCAAAAAGCTTCTCATTTGCTCATTCCAACTTTATAAGACATCTCTCCACCAAGAAAACTTAGTTTCACTCTCAAACAAGTGATTCCTTGCCACCTGTGTTTGGAAGGATCAATTCCCTCTTCTAGGGTTTTGGTTGCATTTGCTTGGTTTCATAATCTCATTGATAAACTGTTGAGAATTTTTTAAATTTTATAGTTCACTCACCTTCCCCCACCTTTTATACACCTTCCTAAACACTTCCCTTCATTCCTATCCCTCAATTTCATCATTTTCCCACAAACCCTAGCTTAGACTACAGTTTCCTAGGCTGGGCCTGTGTTTTTCCCTTTCGAACCCCTTCCCCTCACTCCCTAACATTTATCCTTACCCCCCTAAATTTTCCTAAGAATTTAGACAACCCTCAAAACCCTTCATCTCCCTCCATTCCTAAAACTGCCCTTAAACCCCTGTTTTCCTAAACTAAACCCTAAACTCCCTTCCTAGTGAGCTAGGGTTTCACAATGCATCCAGAGACCACAACTGCTAATAAGAGGAAGCATAAAGGAGTCCAAGGACAAGAGGTCTCAAAAGGCATAAAGGGTAAGAAAGTGAGTCATCTCCTCTACTAGGTCAAAGGGACTTTAAAAGAATCATTCGCTGCACATAGGGACAGTTTTGATTCAATGTATGTTTCTGACAAAATGGAGATGAACTTGACAAAAGTGGAAGAGGCTTTTGTTAATATCAACCAAGGAACAAAAAACTCCTTCATTGTCTACACAGGTGTTATGATTTGGGAGAAATGCCAAAAATATAGTTGCTGCAAGACAATCGCTGCACTTCTGGAGTAGTCTTGGACGATTGAATTTTTAGGTGGTTTAGAGAAAGTGTTTTTAGTGCTTGATGACTCCGTTGTGTAGCAGACATCATAAGCTTTCCAACCGTACCACTTTTAGCACAAAACCCCTCTGGGAAGGCCTCCAAACACGCACTCAAAGACCACACTGCGTTTTTTGCTGATAGCACACTGCACTTATGCAATTTTTGAGCGACCAACTTCAAACTTGGATTTTGAACAAATGGGAAAGTATTTTTGAAAACAGTAGGAGGTTTTTGTTCATAACATACCAAATAACAAAAACCTCTCTCAGTTTTGTAAAACGTTTTATGGTTAGAGAGATATGGCTTCATCTTTGAGACCTATTTGTGCAGAAAACCCATAATTTTTGGCAATTTTTGGAAACAGTCACATGATCAAAAACGCATCGTTCCCCACACTGCACTTTTGATGGGGAGCTCCAAATGACATTTGGTTTGCATATTTGGATTCCTTATCACTTGTACATCACTTCTAGCCTTTGGGAGCAAAATTTCAGCAGGTTCTGGTAGGTTGAAAGGGCTAAAACCTACTCAAAAAACACCTCTCTGCCCTCTTTTTGAAGAGTTCGCTGCACTTTTGAGAGTACCTCTGGGAGAATGAAGTTTTGGAGGCTAAGAGCAACCTTTTTCAGTTCTTGAAGATTCCATGATGTAGCAGACATCCACAACTTTCCAATGAGCCATCAAGATCTTGTTTTGGACCTCGGGAAGGCATCCAAAGATCAATTCTACCAAATTCGCTGCGCTTTCTCCTTGCACGCTGCGCTTTTGACTGATTTCTATGCGTTTTTTCCTGTAACAACTTTTTCTTAGTTTTATCAGTTGGATTCGAGTTTTTATGATGTAATTGATTAACTTTGATGTAATTATAATGTAATGGAGGGTAGATAAGCTTGTTAGGTTGTTTTCATGTAAAGTTAGGCCTCATTTATGAGGGCAATTCAGTTAAAGTTTAAATGGAGGATTTGTTTTAACCTCCCAGACATTAGGGTTTTGTTGAACACCTCATGTATTAGTTCCTAAACTGAAGGATTCAACCCTGAGAGAGGGGAAAATGGGTTTGGTCTATATGTATCTAGTTTTCAGTCATAGAATAGGTTGGACATCAGAGAGTGAAAGTTTTGGAGCTTGTACTCATCATCTTTTACAAGAAATCAAATGCCAATTGCAACTATTATTTAGGAATTCTTGTGTTATGAGTTTGTGATAATGTTTTTCTTCTGTTAATTGTTTATATGAATGATAATTTCATCTCGTTTCCATATCTATGCTCTTCAGTGATTTTCCTAAGAGGTTTTAAACAAAATTCTTAAATTTAAGCTCTGTTTTGTCTGGAATTTCATGTTTATGTTACCTATCTTCTGATAAATGAATTCATGCTTGCCATGCTCATTTTGAATCTTTGCTTTTCCACGCTACACTACATCGACAAAACCCCTAAGTATCACAAAGGCATAAGTACCTTGCTCCTTTATATCTCTTGCAACCAAAACCTTTGATCTTTGACCTAGTTCCTTGATTTTCCCTCCTGATCCAGCAGAACCCTAAAAATTTCAAAACCCTACCTGAGCCTAACATATCTAGCCTAACATCTTTCCCTATTCCAGTCATCATTGGTTGTGAATTCATAGGGAGATCCCTCTGGTTTAGTAGGGCTAGCTGCTGAACCCTAAGTGGTTTGAGATTACCTCCTTCGATCTCCTTCCTCAACCTTGGGATATTGTGGAGGATAACAAGTCCCACCCAATAAGAGTACCTTGGTCAGGTATATAATCTGTAGCACTACGTGTGCTGACTCTTCATAGAGTACATCACTTTGAGATCTTCTCTAGTTATGAGGGAGTGTTGAAGAATGTAACTAGTGTTGGTCTTTATAATTGTATTTGAGTAATGATGCAATGTATTTGTCAAAAGAAAGAAAAATAAATTTTATTATAAAAGAAATTGACTTATTAAAGCACGGGTTTCATGCTTGGGTCAATGTTGTTAGGTCAAAGCCTCCATTGTAGGCTTCTGGGGTTTATGCCAACTGTCCTTGTGCATGTCATAATGTAAAAGACCTTTCTTAGGCTTTGTCAATCAAAAAAGAAATTTATTTTTATATAAAATAGGTCATTTAGGCCTCCTCCACCAAGTCGGCCTCAACTTGGACAATTTGGCCTAATTAGAGAGGCAGAAACCACTATAAAAGAGCAACAACTCGACTCATTTAGAGCACATTCACAACATGTTTGATCTATAATAGCTGGAGGCAAAAAAAGGGTGTGAAATTCAAGGAAGAGAAAGGAAACCCTAGTGAAGGAGAAGGAAGTCTTTGTCAAGCATAAAAAGTCAAATTTTCTCTCTGTGTCTCACACGTGCGAAGTTACTGGGTTGCTGGAAGGGTCGAAATTCTGAAGTTGCTGGGGGTTGAAATTTTGGATTGTAGCTGGGCCAAAATTATGAAGTTGTCGAGGGTCGAAATTGTGGATTGTCGCTGGGCTGAAATTCTGAAGTTGCCGGGGGTTGAAATTCTAGATTGTTGTTGGGTTGAAGTTGTTGGACAATAAGAGACTATTGAAGTTTGTTGAATCATCTTGGAAGGCTGACTTGGTGGAGGAGGACGGTCTTTTGGGTCTAAGGTCTTGGTCTATCTCAATTTGATTTACTAGTGGAAGAGTTTGACTGGGTTTTCCTCTATAGAGGGTTTTAGCCGTAGCTGGGTGCCTACATATGGTGTCGTTGATCTTCATGTTTTGATTATTTGATTGCTTGATGAAAAGAAGATAATAAGAATACAAAAGTAACACAAGTAATTATCAACATAAGAAAATCTTTTTGCCTTTCTGATTTTCTAACACCAAGCCAAGGCAAAACCCCTCCAAGGGAAAAAACCCAAAAACTCTTCTCTTCTTATAGAATCTACTATAAATGAGACTGCAAAGACCCAAACCCTAGACCAAGTCCTCCTCCAAGTACCAAGTTAGCCCTTCGACAATTCCTTTGATTTTGCACCAACCAATGTCAAATTGCAACTTTGATCTGCTAGCCTTCAATATTGCAACTCGTCTTGCAACTTCGACCTTGTAGTCTCTGCCTTGCAGCTTCTCTAGAAACCCTAAGTCACCTTCCTCCTAAGACCTTCTTAGAGCAAGATAGCTCCTCTCAAGGTCAACGAGGTCAAGGTAGGGTTTTCTCCCTTCAAGCTACAAGATACTACACTTCATCCTCCTGCAACTTCAACCTCCTTCTATAGCACCAGAAACCCTAGAGCTTCGAACGTGTGAGAGAGATAGAGCCCAAAAAGAAGATTTTTCGTCTTTCTTTCTTCTTCTAGACCTTTGCTCTTCCTTTCACTACTTTCCATCTACAAATCATATTCTTTCTTGAGACATCAAACTTCTTGAGTGAGTGAGTGTTAAATGAGGTTGACTTGTAGTTGCTAGGGCCAACTTGTACTTTTGGAGCTTCCAAGACTTTCTAGACTCAGAAATAATTCTTTTCACAGTAACATTTTGCCCAGAAGGGTCTTATAAACATGATGTTGACTCCTTTGACACCTAAGACCTAATAAACCCTAGAAGCATGAAGAACATGTTTTTACCTAGAAGACCATCAATAAAGAGCATGAGACCCATGCCTTATAATGATAACTTTTTCTTTTCTTCTTTTGTTTGTTACATAGGATACATATTGAAATCGGTACAACAACAATTATGAAGACCGAAACTAGTTACATTTTCAACACTTTGATTGCCGTAGTGAGTCACTGTGAATCCCATCTCAAGACCAAATGAACTTGTGAGCATTTTGCGAAGCCATATGGCCTCACAACTGGCTAGACTCATGGCCATGTGCTGGGTCTTTGCTGAGTTAAGCTACTAAGTGCAGCTTCCTACTAAACCATGAGATCATATATAATCCCAAGTTGAAAGAACTGAAATACTCCTTGTTCACTACACTCCTAACCCAATATAAGTTTGTTTATCGTTGTAATTAATTGAGTGGGCACTGGGGATTAGTGGATTTCAACTTCGAAATGTATTCCCTCTTTTACTTTTGAAATTTGAATTATATATATATTTGAAATTTACCCTGCTTATATACAGACATCTATTTGGCATTTTGTGAAGTCCTGCTAGTGTATTATTTAGCGCATAATAATAGGTTTTGTCAAAACTTAAGTAATATATGAAACAGTATCCTTCCTTAGCGTGGACCCTTGTCATAAGAAACCAAACTTTGGAATATTCAATTTGTCCTTAAATATCTTAGGCTATTAATACTTCTCACGCCCTCTTTAATACAACCTTATAAACATGCATATATGTCATCGTTATTATACTTTGGTTGGCTCTCTTTTTTTAAATACCCTTTTTAGGAAAGATGTGCTCGAAGTTTGGTAACTTTTCAAAAATAGGCCTTCAACGGATATTCACTACAATAAAGTCACTTCCCATGTCAGCTTGGGGTATTGTTCCACGGATTTTCTATTTGGCAGGCTTGCAGCTATTCTGACTTAGGTGACTATCTGAAACGGTGGCAGATTCTGTTGAGGCGGCAGAACAACACTCTTCAGAAGTTAATAATTGCAGAATATGCTATTCCGACCCACTGAATTGATTTTTTATTTGAGTTGTTTTTAGGGTGATTTTTTAGATTTTCCGGTGCTGGAATTTGGTGGAAAAATTTGAGGTGAAATCTTGAACTGGTTTTTCACTGTATATGGATTCAACACTCTAGGGCACTTAGATTGTGCAGGGGGTTATCCATCAAACTTGTGACCTCTTATGTTTGCATCATGATAAGATGAGATCTTAAACTTGGTTTCCACTGTGAGAGAGAAGCCTAGATTTGATGATGGACTTCATCCAATGTTACTCTATTTCGAGTTGGAATTACTTCTAAAGGGTTTATTGTGGATAGTTACATGTAATGTTACAAGAGAGGAAGTCAAGCTTTATAGAAAATGGGTGATATCATTAGTTTTCCATCCATAGACCCAACCTTTGTGTTTTAAGAATAGCGACTTCACTTTTGAGTTGTCCAATGTGTCTGTGTATTTCGTCGTCCATTTCTTTCTTTCTTTGAGAGTGAATATTTACCATGAACGTGTAGATACTTAGTGACTCTTGCTAAGCAATGCTCTGAAGCTATTTAATCCAAACTTGCGTGCCTAGCAGAAATAATGTAACCACAACAATAATGGCAATGAATTCATCTTTCATACACAATCACTAGATTATGTCAAAAAAATTTATTTGAACAACTACAGGATATTAGAAATGAACCCTCAAAACACTCATACATGGCAAAATATCAACTTCAAATTCTCATTGAATAAGTTGATACATCAATGATATGCACAAGATGAAGCTTTACAACATATATGTCTATCAACAAGCTAACACTAACAACTATGAATAGAATGAAAGTCATTAGAAGATATTAGGGCATTAATAATATAATTCAAGGGAAAGCAAAGCTTTTTTCATCCTGTTCATTCATAGGTAAAAGAACATTATAATTCAAGGCAATACAAAACTTTTTGCATGAGCTTAGAATCACTTTCAACAAACTCAGGGTTCGCTTTTACTAGTTACAATTTGAGATTAAACACCAATATCCATTGAGTGGATAAAATTTGTCTGCTATTGTTTCTTAAAGAATCGGAGATGGAATAATTTCACTTTTTGGTCACCCGTTTACTATGACAATGTAGATCCACTCTTTTTACAAAGATTTGGGAGTGTGCTTTGATACCTTTTTTGGTACCTCTACTAGATGCTTATATTCCTCACTTTTGGAAGGTGCCTTGTCCTTTGATGGTAGATCTTATGATATTCGTCTAGTTCCAATGAGATCTAATGGAGATCCACTCTTTTTATAAAGATTTGGTAGTGTCCTTTGCTACTTTCTCTGATACCTCTACTAGAGGCCTATATTTCTCTCTTTGGAAGGAGGTGCCTTGTCCTTTGATGGTAGATCTTGTGAGATTCTTTTAGCTCAATTTCACTAGGTTGATTCCATCTTTCTTTCAACCTACTTTAGATAATAGATGCGTAAAGCACCCAACACTTACGACAGTAGACTAATGAGGCAGTACACCCCTTCTTGAGATGCTCTGAGACAATGCAAATATGTCACAAGGTCACCTATACATGCTAGCTATGACACTTGGTTATCGATGTCCCGCTTCTTGAGATGCTTTCAAACCATCCAAAATATGTCACAAGGTCACCTATACATGCTATGTATGACACTTGGTTAGGGGAATATCTGCTCCCACCAACTCCCAGTTCAAATGTTGTTGACATATGCTCATTACTAGCTTTTTCTCCTCCTTTAAGGATTCATTGACCTTGGTTGTTAGGAGAGTATCAATGAGGAGCACTCAACATCACCCTAGGATAGTCTAACATGGCCCTCTTAGCCCACTCTATTATGTAGGAGACATCATGAGGTCATCAGGGTTGACATCAATGCCTTGAGACCATCCAAATACATCACGAGATCACCTAGGCATTCCCGTTTAGACACCTAGTTTTAGGAAACCTCTGCCCCTATTTGCTTCTATCTCAAATCTTGGAGATGCTCATAAATTTGTTATCTCTTATACTACGGCTCTGTTGACGTTTGATGTTAGGAGAGTTTCAGTGATAAGCACTTGGCCCCCAAGATAATTTGTTGAAACCGTCTTAGTCAAATATCTAGAAAACATCATCAAGCTCAACATTGGTGCTGCCATGGCATTGATAGGGATAGTGGCTCATCTAATTTTGATGAAGATTAGGATATAATTATTCACATGGCCTTTTACCGTTACCACCGCATCTCTCTTTTTAAGTGAGTGCTTGTTCTACTCTCCTTTTAAATGAGGTTGTTCTTTGCTTAATTGTCTAGGGCTTACCCCTTTGGTTTGTTATTTCATTTATTTATGACATTGGCGTGCAATGTACTTTGGAGTTCTATTGACCTAATTTGATAATTTGATCATTTTGAGCATTAACATAAATTCTTTCTTTCAATTACGTGCTCTCAAGATTTAGAATAATTCTTGGGTAATTGACTTAAGTGGCAGTTTAGAATAATGAAAAAGAATTGCATCCTGAGAACGTTGGAAAGACTTTCAAGTTGCTATTACAAATGAATCTAAGGGGATGCCCATGATGCATATGTTTTGAAGGTTGGAACCAAATATTAATTCACTGAAGAGACCTACAACAGGATCTTTGACTATGCATTTATCTGGTATGGGGTTGTAGCTCCAATATGCACTTGAAAGCCTCTTTCAAAATCTGCTTGAAAGGCCAGCGCTTGTTGGTGGTGTTGCTAATAGCTATAAACCCTTACAGTTATAAACGAATTATTTGCTAATAATTCTTTATTGAGGTCTTAATGTTATTTAATTTCTTTTAGCTGTTCCCATCTTTTCTGCTTTTACATTCTTCGTTGGTGTTGAAAAATCTAATAATTGTTCATGCTGCTACAGGATGAAAAGCGACTGAGAGAAGCACTTAAGTTTGCTAATGTCTGCGGTGCATTAACAGTCACAGAGAGAGGAGCAATTCCTGCTTTGCCTAGTCGACAGGCTGTGTTGGAAGCCTTGGTTAAAGTTGCAGCTTGATTTTTTATTACCAAAGATTAACCATGTTCAGTAATGCGGTTGCCTGAAACTGAAAGCTTTGTAATTTTAAAGAGCTATGCAGCTCTGAGGTGATTTTGGTATTTCGGGAATTCCATTTAAACAATTTCGAATAATATTTTGCAATTATGATTTTTTTTTTCTCTTATGGAATAAGCTTTCGACGTTCTCTACTTCAATGTAACGTTGTATTTTCACGCGTATTGATGATACAAGAGAAATACATGTCTGTCCAATTTTATCATATGGAATAGGTAGTTTCCTCTTTGATTTTGTTCATGGAATGTTACTTATCACCCTCGGGCTTCATATGATGGCAACTTGAGCCAACTTGAGCATGGATCAAGGAAACGATTTTATACATGTGGGCATAAAGGATTTCATAAACATTTTGTAATCTGTCCCTCTATATGCATATATGAAATTTTCGCTCATATTCTGCGATTGTTTACAAAATGCATGAGGATTTGTGAAATCTCTTCTATTGAGACCATAGATCTTTCAATTACAAAATGCATGAGGATTTGTGAAATCTCTTCTATTGAGATCATAGATCTTTCAATCATGGACTCATTACTTACTCGAAAAGCATCGGAACAAAGCCATAGAATTTATTGCTTCTCGAAATAGTTTGGGGTTTGGAGAGTTCAAACAAATGATAGGTATGGATTATATTCTTTCTATCATGGTCTCATTCGTCTCATTACTTGTTCAAAAAGCATGAGAACAAAACTATAGGATTTTTTCTTTCCTTCAACTAGCGGGGTGGGGTTTTGAAAGGTCAAACAAATGATAGAGTATAAATTAGGATCACTTAGACTCAACCAATTACTATGCAAAACATTATTAAAACACATGATCTAACTGACCTTTTAAACAGGTTTACCATGCTGCCTCGTATTCATTGGATCAAGTGCAAGGCATAAAAATCACCCTCTAGCGGTTTGAAACAATAGGTGCTATAAATTTTGATTGGCTCTAAAGATGGATGGAACCAATGAATTCGAGGGAAGTTTCTCACCCTTTTTAATCATCCCATAAAATGATTATATGATATATTACTGCTGTCAAATTCAGGTTTTGATGCCACTTTTACCGTTTGGCCCAAGTATTCATACCCTTTGTATAACATCATTTTCTATGGAAAATGTGAAAGGCTTTGTTTCAAATTATGAGTAATCTTTAGAATTGGAAAATTCAAGATTATAAATATGTTTAAAATGAACAAAGTTGATTTATTATCAAACATTTAACATAAAAAGAATAAAAGACAAATTTATATAGGATAAATAAATAATTAAATTAGATAAAATTGTCAGGCCAGGCAGTAACTCTCCAAAGGCAGAAAAACTGATTTGTATTTTATTCCATAGGTAACCCATTGTTATATACAATAGGGAGTGATTGTTCAGTTCATCTCCCGATGACTGTTCACCTTCCCAATTTATTTATTTACAT
>Ga0181473_100227_pt1 | contig 12259 bp, 11 predicted proteins | sample In2P11_FD_119089 | JGI IMG/M metagenome (GOLD analysis project Ga0181473, IMG submission 119089) | Clean room microbial communities from NASA Spacecraft Assembly Facility at Jet Propulsion Laboratory, Pasadena, California, USA -... ... | reverse complement strand
ACCCTCTCCCTACTTACCCACGCAAACAGCACGTTCCGTTTGGTATTCCAGCAACAGCAACATCCACAACCCGATAACCCTTCATCGAAAACAAGCCTAAATCCACTCCTCTGACCAGTCCGTTTCCGCATATACAACACAGCAAACCAAGGAGTAAGACGGTAAGGATCACATTCTTCGTTTTCATTCACGACAGTATATTTCACAAGCAGCATAGGACAGGAAGTATATTCTGAACCTCATTGGTAATATTAACATTATCGTGGACTATCCCTAGAACACGAATGAGGTCGTGGTATGTTACAACAGGTCCCTACCTTGCTTGTAAAAGTGAAAAGGCAGAACAATGAACGATCATTTCCTCTCGTTCCTTTTTGCTCTCCTTTCCATCCCTTGTACACACCTGACTTGACTTGACTTGACCGGACCGACTGACCAATCTATGCACACACAATGGTAAAGAGCATATTCGTCTTAGTTCCGACACTTTTCGCAATCTACCTTCATTTCCTCCACATCAAAGTCCTCCAGCGCGAGACAAAAAGAGAAGTCTTTAGTGACCAGCAGCATACTGCGCAAATGGGTTCGGCGCAACTGTTGCGGTGCTGGTAACGGTAACGGTAGAAGAGAAAGTTGTGAGTACAGGGCTGGGAGTGATGGTTGAGAGGATGGAAGAGATGATGGTGTTGACAGCTGTGACTGGAACAGTGGTCCATACGCTGGTATACGTGCTGACAGTTGTGGTTACGATGCTCGTTGAGAGTGGAAGGGTGATACTGGCTGTGCTGGTTGTCAAGACGGTGGCAGTGCTCGTGCTGGTTGTGGTGGGCAGAGTTTGTGTGGCTAGTAACCTGTTAGATGCTATTCCTTGCTCTAACGAAGGGGATGGAAGATCTTAGATACAAGAGAAGGTGCATCGGAATACGTACTAGTCGTGCTTGGTGAGACAGTCGACGAGAAGTAGCTCGTGGCTGCTGGCGAATATGTTCGAGTAATAGTGAACCATACACGAGTCCAAGTTTGCGTAGTACTTGTAGTGATTGGAACCAGCGTAGAAGTGGAGGTCATCCTAAAGATTCGTTAATGTGGTGCCTTTGTTATTTTTCATATCAACTTACGTAGTCGTTGCCGACGTAGTCACAGCTGTAAGGGAGATTGTGGTCCAAATGGGGGTAACAGCTGTAGTACTAGACAAAGTTAGAAGGCGTGGTAGTGGGTGGTGATGTTCACCTACGTCGTTGTCCGAATGTACAATGGCTCTGTTATCATCGATTTTGAAGTTATCACTGTTGTCACTGTTGAAGTTGCTGTGGGTGTAGGGGCTACAGTCGTGGAAGTCACCAGAGTTTCGGTAGAAGTAGGAACAACAGTGGTTGTGGTGGTGGCACAGAAAACAGCTTGGGGTTCGCCGTAAACAGCAGCTCTTTTACCTCTGCGATAAGCAGTGGCATCAGATGAACCGTTGCTGTAACTACCACCATTCAGAGGTAACGTGTACGTGACCACGTAGGTGCTGGTAGAGATAGCCGAAATTGTTGAGGTCTGGGTGTTCAGCGTGGTGTACTGCGTGTTATAGACTGTCGAGTCCACGGAAATTGTGCCTGACGTCTTGGTTGAGGTCTGTGTGGTCCAGACCGTAGATGTTGAAGTGGACGTCGTGATCGGACTGCTTGTGACAGTGGTCGAGAACGAGCTTGTAATTGTTGTGGAAGCGCTTACGACGTTGGGCGTACTGGTCACGGTAACGATATTGAGCGGCGCGGTGAACAAGCTAGTAATGGTGGTTGTTGGCGTATGGGTAAAGTAGGCTACCGTATCAATGAACTTTGTGCTTGTACTGGTAAAGACCGGAGGCGTAGACGTCGCAGTCAACATGACGGTCTGCCAGCTTGTCGACACTGGAGGCGTGTAAGTTGTCGTGGTCGTGAAGTATTTATAACTGGTCGTCGTGACGGTTGCTGGAGCACCCCATGCTATCATTGTTGTCGATTTCGTATTCGTGGAAGTCGTGGTAACAGTGGTAACAGCTGGTGTGATAGTGGTGACCATAGTATCGGTGGAAGTACTCGTCGAGGTGGAAAATACGATAGAAGTTGTCGTGGTGTAAGTAGGGAGAGGGTTTGCCGCAGACTTTGCTGCAATGGAGGTTGAGCAGCTCTGCTGGGCACTTGCGGCTGGAATGATGGCGCCCACCAAGGCGGCAGCCAAATAAACGAAGGACTTCATAGTTGGAATTTTAAAGAGTGACTGAAAGCACGGAATGGCGCTGCGAGGTGAAAGAATGGACGGGAGAAGTCTCCCAACGAAGGTGAACGATGGCAGCTGGTAAAGAACGACGACGAGCTCGAGTATCGCAAAGGAAGAAACTTGAGTCAGGTCGAGAGTCGAGCGCACTCACCTCTTTTCTTCGACACATTCTGGTCATGCTGCAATCTCCACCATGGGCAGATGAAGCTAGAAAGAGTTCTGAGGCTTTCATGAGATCAACTGTAGAACTGCTGCCATTATGGATGCACTTATGCCTGATACAGGTCGAGGCAGCCCAGATTTGGCGGTCCTCCTGCGCCTAGTCGCCATGTGGCGTCCAGAAGCGGCGGCACACAATTAGTAGTGGGAGCGTATAAAGAAAACGTGTATCTGGTTCGGGAGCCGGACAATCCGCCGCGTCATTGGCACGACGCCGACCAGAGCATATGCTGGCACAACAATTACCTGAAGGTGTAGAACATCTGCAACCTCTCAGTATTTACGAGAAGAAGAGTTGTGCAAGGACGTGATTTTCTGTGTGCGTGGTTGAACGACACCCAAGTGGGAGAGAAAAACGTGACAGGGCAGGAAGGGGCGGCCTCCCTAATCCCAATCGATGCACTAACTAAATCACCTACGCCACGTCTCCCCGCTTTCACGATTAAATGTCGCCCGGGCTTTCAGCCTCATCAGCGAACTCCTTTTATAAGATGATCATGTCAGATGAACATCATAACCAACACATTGCTCGTTATGCGTGATGGCTCCAGCTTCGGGGGCGTGGTCCAAGTGATGTTAATCGTGGTAATCAATTCCCATTGATGTTCTTTTGCAACAAGTGGGCATACCTAGTAATCTGGGTTTCCTGTTACTTCACCACGGTGCAAGAGATTACAATGAAAGACACGATGCTTGCGAAAGGAAGCAACGATTATTTAGAGCTGCTGCTGTTTGGTACCTTTACCTCTCCACTGCTAGTATGTATCTGCCCTTTGCCAGGTGGCATTCCATGCTTCTCTTCGTCACTGCTAATAAAGCATTTGCCATCGAAAGTCCTAGCCGACAACCATACACATTATGTTATCTTAGGCGATTAGAGTTGCCCTTGCCAACTGTAAACATAAGAAAAAGCAAGGGGTATCACAAATGTCCCACCGAAATTACCAGTCTCAGTCGAAAATGCTCAATAATGTACGCCCAATACCTGGTACATACGCCATGCGCCCACGCAATGCTGAAATACAAGGAATTTGAGGTTGCACAGAAATCAGGGTGTAAATGCTCGAAATGTGCTCAGTGATGGTATTTTTTGGGTTCATTCTTCATGATGTCGTGGTCGTAAATTCGTCTATGCGAGTTGGTGATTCTCATCTTCTGTTCATACAGCAGGAGCGCCCGGGGTCCGTTGTCCCATGGATGCGAAGAGCCTTTCTGGTGGCACCCTGTTGATATTCATATTCTTATCCTGGTATGGGACATTCGGTACTGTGCTGTATCCTGCTCGTTTCCTTTGAATTCGGTTGAGAATCATCCCCGCAACGATGATTAAGAAGATTGTGCCCAAGGCTGCGCAGAGCGCGACCAGGATTGCGATGCCACGAGAATGGCCAAATTTGTCTGTTGGCATTGGTTAGAGTACGGTCCACGATAATATAGAAGGAGTACTTACGATTCACAATAGCTGGGTTGACCTTGGAGGAGAACAGGGTGCTAATGCTCCCTGGCTGCCCAGTCGAGTCCACAGACAACATAAACGGTGTTATGGTAGAACCATTGAACAATGCTGCAGATGCATGGCCAAAGCCGGTAATATTCAACGACCCCATCACAAGAAGGTCCATGTTATCGCTGTCGAAATAGCGCGACGATCCATGGTTTTTGCTAAGGCTCACAACTTGTATGCCAAGGATAGTGGTTCCTGCGTCGAACAATCCACTAGCAGGAATCAGGTTACCATCAGCTATTTTCACAAGATAGGTTGTGCCATTGGCCTGAGACGTTCCAGCTACCCAGAATTCGTTGTCTTCAGAAGTGCCGGCGAATGCGTTGACTGGTCCGGGGAGGGGTACACTTGCGAACACAGACCAGGATTGAGCTTTCGTGTCATATTGTGCCAAGCTGGTAGAGTTACCCGACACGCTCAGATTTCCTGCAGCGATGAGTTGACCATTTTCAACAAAGTGTAGAGCGGTGACCGTCCCGCTTAGGCCTCCTCCAGCTGAGCTCCAGAGATTCGAACTGGTGTCGTACACGCACACAGACGAACAGGCAAGCCCCTGGGCCGTTCGCTCAAATGACCCGCCAACGTAGACATTCGATGTGGCTGGCTGAGTGACGATGCTATTTACCATTGCGTCACCTCCTTCAAGAGCTGCAGGTTGCGGGGATCGATAACTACGGGTTGACATGTCGTAAAGGATAACCCCTTGTACCTGCGTGTTGTTGATCTTACCGGTAATCAGCCCTCCAGCGAAAAGGATATCATTTTGTAAAGCAAGAGCCATGAAGGTCGAATTGTCATGAATCCCAGAAGGTAGCCCGGAGACGCTGTTGCCGTGACTTCTATCAAGAAATGCCAAGTTCTGAACCGTACTCGTGTTCGTGCTAGCAGTGAAATGGCCACCAAGGATTGTATTGTCCCGACCATCGCTTGTGTCATATGCACCCGCAACAACACCAGTAATGTTCTGCTGAGATAACAATGCTCGCTTGCTGACGGACGAGGACACGGTAGGCGTCGTCGCCTCAATTTTTATAGGAAGTTGTTGAGGTCCAATACCGTTGTTCGACTGCTCGAGTCCGACGATGTCACTGAGAGATTGACCAAGGGACACCAGTGTGCCCGCTCCAAGCCACGTTTGATTCGGCAGCGTTGTGTAGCTGCATAACATGCCCGCAAGGAGCTGTTGTGCTAGGCCAGTGTTTTGTAGCCAATTGCTCTGCGATGGAACCCAAACAGCAAATCCATCAGCTGAGCGCTGGGCCGATGTACCAGTTGCGTGAATATGTGAAAAGGAACCGGTGAAACCAATGACCGTTTCCGGTTGGTTGTTCGTGGTGTTAAGTTGAAATGGCACAATTTCTGTTACAGGTCCATCGACTCCTGCACCAAGTGCTACCCAGACTTGATCGGCGTATCTGTAAGCAGCTACATTTTGCAAACCACTTGATCCATTTTGACTGGTGCCTGTGAAGCTCCCACCAACATACAAGGTATCATTCGATGAATAAAGGTCAGCAACTGGCGCATTGAGTCCTCCATTTGGCAGTGACTGAGCTGAATTATTCGCAAAGGACATAATGTTCTCGAATATGTCGTCTGAGAAGCTGCCAGCAGAATATATCGTATCACCATGCGTAGTCAGGGCACTGACTTGAGCATTAGCATTGAGCTTGGTTCCTGCATTATTTATAGCAGAATCTGTAAAGTTTGTATCAACCACCGCCGAATTTGGATCAAAATCGAAAAGACCTCTTAGACCTCCAGTAGAGGGGTTGCCACTAAACCGTACGCGTGAAGCCACAACGAGCTGCGTGGGCAGCCCTCCGGACGGTGTGATCGTAACAGCAGGTTCAAAGCTTCCCGAAGCAGGATCGATCTTCCCCTGGTACACCTGATCATATTTTTCGTAATCATTCGTTTGAGACAAAATTGTGCTGAATGTACTACCACCATCAGAGGTTAGGGTACCAGTGACGTTTACACTTCCTCGAGTAGAGCACGAACTATCCTGTATGCAACCTGGTGTGTACACCACCACAACAAAATTTCCACTCCCATCAATGTCGGGCTCAAATACGATTTTTGTTGTATTTACCGTGGTAGGACTGACGGCGATACTTAGGTAATCCGCGACACTGTCCCTCGAGGGAGTTTCGTACCATGGACCGGTTGTTGTGACCCTCGAAATTGATGTGCTCGAAGCCAGACAAGATGGTTCGTTGAATGATTCAATGGCGTAAACGAATGTATCAGTCTGAAAGATTTCTATGCCGTCTAATGCTCCGCCTTGACCGTACCAGGCGGACACGTCGATTCGAAAGCTGTTCATTCCAACACGGTTGACGAAGTAAAAGTCTTGGTAAGGTAGTGAAGAATTCTGTGCGAGTGGACACGTTGCATCGCAGTGTGCTTGATTCCCAGTCACGGGGTCGGTGTAAGTGAAGTTCATGATACCAGTATTTGGCAACGCAGTGAACCTCCAGGTTTTGACACCCTTTCCACTGACGTTAGCGTTCCGTAATCTGAGCACCGAAGGCTCGAATCCGTATCGCATAGAAGCTGTCCATGACCCAGCGGTGTTATCCTGGAGCTGCCAGGGTTGACTAGCCGAATTGTTGGATGTACAGACTATTTGACTTCCACTGGTAGTATTGGCAACAGATGTAATAGCGGCTGAATCCAGGTTGATGATCTCGCCCGGTCTTTGGCTATCGATGGTGGTACTCGATACATTCTTGAGACCGTTGAAAGAACCTCCGAAAACGATGTGACCATTGGGAGCCTTGATAATCGAAGTGACAGGAGCATCAAAGCCAGCGAAAGGAAGGTTGGCCCATGAACCAGAGGCTAGCCAGGCGATGGCATTGGCAGAATCAGCTGCTTCGAAAGCTCCTCCAACATACACAGTCTGGGTATCCGAATCACATAGAAGTGCGTTCACGGTGCCTTGTATGCCCGGTGCAGGAATGATGGCTGAGGTACGACCATCGATGAAAGCGATACTTTGGGCGCCGATCCCTCCTACACTTGTGAAGTTACCACCAATTACAACTCCCACTAGTGTGCCGTTCTTCAACGTGAATGTGCACATGTCCTCAATATTTGCGTCAGTAGCGGCGAGAACATCATACATGCCATTTGGCAGCTGATGAAGGACGGATTGCGTGCCATTTCCTTGTAAACCCTCTCTTTGATTGACGTAAGAATATAGGGAGATTGCGTCAAAGTCACCACCGACAGCCACCTGACCAAGGGAACTTATGTCGAGGTTGGATGATGGCACTGTTTGGTATGCGTGTATTTGGCTTAAAATTGATAGACAAAAGAGCCATATTCCAGGCCATGGCCTGTGAACCATCCTACAACCTCGCGCAGAGGTTATGGTCTCTTCCTCTTTATCGTTCCAGATTGACGGTATTGATGCTGATTCCTGCGATCCGAAGATTATATTCACATGCGGCGTTGTTGGACGCGTCCACAGAGGTGAGGACCTTCGAGGTCCTTCGAACCCAGGATTGGTGTTGAGTGCTACAGTATGTTCGACGATGGGTTCTAATGAGTGACAGTCGTTGATATGTGCATGTAGACATGGGTTTCTGTTCAATGTTGATGGACAACAATACTGAGATTAAGACGTGGTCGGTGCGCAGTCTGCGCTATGACAGGGAGAGGCTTGACAAAGCTCGCTGGTGATGGAGTCAACAGAGGAGTTGTCGAGGGAGTCAAGTGTCAAGACATTAGGATAGCGTTGCAAGTGGCGGAGAGAAGAGCCTATCAGAGAGTAACAGTGGAAGTAAAGAAGGTTTTGAGAAGTCTTTAAACAGCAAGATGGAGCGCATTAGGGACGGCAGCTTGTGTCAAACGGGTATAGCACATCTCCCTTCCCGGTGTTGTTGGATGCCCTCCACCAGCCATCACAGCGCAATCTCAGCATGTCCATTGGCTTAATCTGCAATGTTTTTCTGTTCTACGAATCAATGACGAGTTTCCGTTCACTTACCCGGAACTCGTACTCTTAACCTGGTGTTTCGTCTTGTGAAAGTCATCTCGGCTGTTCATCCATACATCTTCGAAGACGGATGTCGGCATACGAGGTGTTACGAAGCGTCTCAGCTACGAGCTGGAAACATCAAGCGCGCCTCGATTTCCTGTCTGCGACGACGATGGTATCGAACTCACGGACATGGTAACTTGCTTTTGTGGGAGCCGGGTACCAAACTTCATGCAGCTTTCCATGCTGGTTCGAAACACAATCACATGGCCACTGCCAAAAAGTTGTTGTGAGTAGCATCGCCGGCGCCCTCCACAGTTCGAGAATGGATGATCGTTAGAAACACCTTGTGATGGCGTGTTTTCAGTCCACGATTGATACTGCTGTGTGGCTTTTGCTTGTACCACAAAGATGCGCTGGATGCTGGTACACCCTAACGCTGACCTCAATTGAGCATGGCCACTTTCTCAAGTTGTGACATGTACCGTACAGTAGGGCCTCTGAGCTCTTAGCGTCCTGGAACCCTGCGCTGTTTCGCAGTGTTGACTACTTCCTAGAGCTATGGGTAATAGTAGCAACGATTGATTGAATTACGGCAGCGCAAGTCCAGTCAGTCAACAGTGTGACTTGTTCTACTTGAAGGCTCATGACATGACTACCTTGACCTGTGCTTGTGTTGAAAGATGTCTTTCGAAGCATTAGGCAAGGTATGAAGTGTTTGTGCCACTATCGCTGGCTTCGCTGTTGGCAGGACCGAGCACCAGTATGTTCGACACACTTGACGACTGTCATTAGGAAAATGAAAGGAAGAGAATTTTAATGAACAACCATTTTTATAATTAGTAAGCATAATGAAGACCTTCGTTCTCCTTGTAAGGTGGTTGTGCCAGCAAATAGTGTAACATTGCGCAAAAGTACTCATTACTGTCAAGTGTGCAGTTTTATTCGTGCTGACAGTGACGCTGAAGAGTAACTCATTTCCGTCTTCTGCGCTTGACCCTCTCACTACTCGAGATTGTTGTCTCATCGAGTTCGACCACTCTCTTCACGTTTTTATCCTCCGGCTCGGCCTTTACCACGCTTTGTGTCACTGTGATGGCGGCAAGGTCTGGCGCCGCCCCTTCTTCCTCTTTCTTAACAATTGCTGTCGCCTCAAGACGCTCTGCAAAAACTTTCAAGTCCGCGGTGAAGAGCACGCTGTGAGCCCATCCTGCTTCCTTTCCCCAGACCTTGCGAAAATGGTTGGCAATGGCATCATACGTGGCTTTCGTGAGGCTGCTATGTTTCCCCTTGCCAAGTTTGTAGTCTCTCTGGGCGATCTGCCATACATGCGTGTCGATAGGAACAGCTTCACCCCAACCTAAACCCATTAGACACACACAGTCAGCAACCTTAGGGCCAACGCCTTGAAGCTCGAGGAGTCTGCTGTGAGCCTCGCGATATCCATCTCGTCCTTCAGGTTTCATCTCTTCCACCACTCCAGGAGCTTGACCATAAATCGGGTTCTCAGGGTTTTGAAGCGAATTCAGCCAAGCATGTCCTCTGTCGTTCGCAATCATCCGTGCAGTCTTTGCGATGTACTTGGCACGATACCCAAACCCCAGCTCCCGCAGATGACCTTCGACTGCGTCTCCAGTGAGTGCATCTGGGGACGGAAAATCATGGTACCGACGATCGTCAAATGTCGCAATATATGTTCCATAGTGAGTGCACAGCTTGTCCACCATCTGCGATATCCTTATGATATTGTTATTGCTGCTGCAAATGAAGCCAACGAGCGCTTCCCATGCATCTTGTCGCAGTATTCGGACGCCAGTAAATTTGGGCGCTTTCCGCTTGAAATTCTGATCTGACTCAGACCACTGTCTGTACAAGTCTTCGAGGTTTGGCGTAAGGTTCAGGTAGTGCTTGAGCAGCTGTTTGGTATCATCGTGGTCTTCGGGAGGGATCGATGGAGGAGGTGTGAGCGACGTAGAATCTACTACTGGCCATATCGAGCGATATCTAAGATGGGTCTCATCCTGATCTAGCTGTAGTATTCGTCCTCGAAGGACACATGTCCACGTTTGGTCATCACGCTGTTTCCATCGAAACGATTGACCGCACCTAAGAGTTGTAGCCAGACATAATTCAGTGAGGGTGACCGGCAATTTGGCCCAATCTGTAATGCGACTCATCTTCCAGCACAGGAGAGTCTTGCACCTGTGTTGCAGGACGACTTCACACGTGCCCAATTGTCGAATCAGGCGAAACGTCAAATCGCGCAACCTTGCTTGTATGCAGTTCCATCGACGTGCTTCGGCAACATCTACACTACCTAAGAATAGCACTCCAACGTGGTATTGTCCAGTGAGCACTGGCATTGCCAGGGTCGGTCTAGTGGCATTTTAGTGGATGTCTTTCTGAGTCCCAGGTGCTTGCCCCGGAACCTTGGCAGTGAATCGTAGGCACGACGATAGCCGAAAACTTGAATGCAGCAACAGGCCAATTCGATACGAACCTCATCGTGCACTGGAAGTGCAGTAGCAACTCGAAGCTTGCTGCTCCTTTTTGTGGTGTCAGCACACTCGCCAACAATACTTGCTGTAGGACTCATCTACATGTAGTCTTCGTTTATCGCGTGAAGAGATAGCAAGAGAACAACATGCTCAAGTAATTTCTAGTGGACACGCTGCTGCGCCATCTCAAAATCCCCGACCACGGAAGTGCAAAGATGTCAACGCAGCCACTTGATCATGGTTTATCGACAACACCAAAGATCGATTCTCGGATTTCCACGACACTGCAGCTTGCCCTTTCAGTCCCATAGATGTTAGCAACACGAAGCGGGAGAGCCGTGGCCAAGCACCTTTATGATCGCTGTACCATTGCAGACCTCATACAGTACACATGCCTGTTCTTGCATGGCGGTGCTGAGGGAAAACCTCCAATCCCCATGCTCCACGCTTGGGACTTCTTTGTGCAGAAGACTTGGCTTCCAAAATACACGCAGTGCTGCCGACGCCCCTGTACTGAGCCACCACGACAACGTCCACTCAACTCCGCTTCCTTCTCTATCCTTCCTCGTTTAGTGCCATTCCCGCAGACATCCCCTGAGCACTGCCCATTCGTTGGGACGTTGTATGCCAGTCAAAGGCTGAGCAGCTAGCGCATGCGGCAGAGGTTTGCAGACGCCGGCTCAGTTTTGGAGCTCGTCCTGAAACAGTGCAGGTGGGTATCCATTGCCGACAATTCTGGTATGCACACGACTGTGCACTTAATGTGCAATCATGCGCAACGCTGAGCTGAACAACCTTCTGCATCCAATTCCCTTCGTTACGTTGCTTTGTGTTCGACTACACACCATCGCCAGCAGTCTCTCGCTAAATCTTCGTTTTGGGTTCCTCTAACTTTCCTGCTTGTCAGCCGTCACTTGAACCTCAAGCGCTTTTTATACACCACTTCCATATTTGAGAGCAACCATCCGCGATTTAATATCATTCAAACAAGAAGAACAGCCAGCACCACCCGGACTTGAATAAGAATACGACTCCCGTATTTACTGGCCATACCTCAGGCCCGGCCTCGAGATATGAGAAGAGCAATCACTGCGCTGGCGTCTTTGGCGCTGGCGCACGGTATCTGGGCCACAGATATTATAAGCACAGACGGTTTTTCCAACTGTGGTAGTAGTGACAACACGATCGAAGTGCAAAACGTCGACATCTCCTTCGACAGAACAACAAATACCATTACCTTTGACGTTGCCGGCACGAGCAAGATATCGCAGGACGTAACGGCGTCCTTACTTGTTACAGCATATGGGGTTAGCGTGTACAACCAGACGTTCGATCCATGCGCAGACTCTACCAAAGTCGACCAGCTCTGCCCAGGTAAGCTTCTAGCAACTTAGCAAGGTATAATCATTGACGACTAGTAGTTCCTGCCGGGACGTTCTCGGCCAAAGGCAGCCAGCAAATCCCTAGCGATTACGCTTCGAAAATCCCTTCGATTGCTTACAGTATCCCTGATCTTGATGGACAAGCGCAACTTACACTCCAAGCAAAAGATGGCTCAGAGGTAGCATGTATACAATCATCTGTGACGAATGGCAAGTCTGTTGAGATGCCAGCTGTGGCAGGTATCGCTGGTGCCATCGCGGCCGGGGCGTTTGTGTTAACAGGTGTAAGTGCAGCAAATGGCAGGTGGGCAACCCGGTGTATCCCACTCTTCGCCAGGCTTCATGGAGATGATATGGTGGTACCAGTCGATGTCTATGGATGGCATGTTCAGCGTGAACTACCCGGGCATCTACCGCA
>Ga0181473_100226_pt1 | contig 12289 bp, 12 predicted proteins | sample In2P11_FD_119089 | JGI IMG/M metagenome (GOLD analysis project Ga0181473, IMG submission 119089) | Clean room microbial communities from NASA Spacecraft Assembly Facility at Jet Propulsion Laboratory, Pasadena, California, USA -... ... | reverse complement strand
TTTAAACCTATTAAAGATTTCAAATTTCTTCTTAAGGAAATATATCCATGTATTCCTTGAGAAGTCATCTATAAATGATACATAGTACACAGACTTACCCAGTGATGGAACCTTCACAAGTCCAAACACATCATTGTGCACAAGCTCTAATATATGTTTTGCCCTCTTACCATGAGAGGGGAAACTCACCCAATTCTACTTCCCATATGCACAATTTTCACAAAAATCAAAATCCAGAGAGCTATTACTTATACCTTCTACCATACCTTTACCATGAAGTATTTGAAGGCCCTTCTCTCCAATATGTCCAAGCCTTTGATGCCACAACATGGTTTTCTCTCCAGAGACCACTAGATTTCTGCTCCACTTTTAGGAACCATAGAACTCTTGCACCGATCAACAACAGTGCTACCTTGCAGCTTGTATAGAGTTCCAATTCGAAATCCCCACATCAATACCAGTGCCCCCCAAACCATCTTGCAGATATCCTTCTTGAACACTATTTTTACACCTGCATCATCCAGCTTGCTTACAGAAATCATATTTCTAGCTAATGCAGGAATATGGAGAACACCTGGAAGTGTTCTAACCCTTCCACCTTGCAACTTCAACTTTACTTTTCCACGACCAATGATTCTAGCCTTCCTGTCATCCCTTAAGAAGACATCACCACCATCATATTTCTCATACTCGCAGAACCACTCTCTATGGGGAGTGAAGTGAAAGGATGCACTTGAGTCAATCAACCATGCCTCATGATCTACATGTGTACTTGAAGAAGCCAATTACACATCCCAACCTTCATCTGAGGTGATTTTCACCTCTATAGAAGGAGCATCATCAGATCCCTTTCCTTTATCAGGAGCTTTAGATTTATAGTCCCTTTTGTAGCACCCTTCCTTTCTACATTTCCAGCAAACCACCTTTATAGGATTTCCTGGAGATTTAGATCTCCCACTCAATGACTTATTTTTGTTTATGTTCTGGGACCATCCTCATACAGACAAGGAATCACCATTCTGGCTCTCCATATTTTTCTGTCTCATCTCCTCCGTCAGCAAGGATGAGACTATTTCATCAAACTACAAGGCAGTTGCATTGCTACCTGGTGCAATAACCAAACTATCCCACGAATCGGGTAGAGAACACAACAAAATGATGCACTTATCTTCATCTGAAATTTTAATATCAACAGATAATAAATGACTTACCACAATATTAAATGCATTCAGATGCTCTATCACCAAGTCTCCATCTTTCATCATCAAGTTATACAGCTTTTTCTGTAGGAACAGTTTATTCACCAGAGACTTCGATTGGTACAAAGTCTCTAACTTGTCCCACAAAGCCTTCGATGTAGCTTCCCTTGATACATTCAGAAATATTGAATCTGAGACACACAATCGTATTGTGCTCTTTGCCTTCCGATCCAACTTTTTCCATTCTTCATTGGACACTCTCATTCGTTTAGTACCTGGATCTACTGTGATCCACTGATCTTTATCCACCAACAGATCCTCCATCTTGAGTTTCCACAACTCAAAACTCTGACCATTAAATTTCTCGATCTCTATCTTTCCACTGCTCACCATCTTCTTTTACCGCTAGAATTGATCTCACAGATCTCCCACTGAATAGGGTCTACCACAGGCCCGAGCGAAACCCCTCAGCAACAAAGGCATTCCCTTGAAGCCAAAACAACTCTGATACCAAATGTAGGTTTTAAACCTTTACAAAAATTACCTGCATATGAACTCTAAAACACAAAAAATAAACAATGCGAGAGCATAACACATAAAACACATATACACAGAGATTTTCCCCTGGATCCCAAAACCGGGACTACCAGCTTGATTTTTCATTATTTTATTTTCAATGTTACAATACATATTTATACATGCGAAAGCATCCAATACCATAGGCCGAAAACCATCGCGTCTAAAACCATGTGTGAAAATCATGCACAAAACCATAGATAGGTTTGCCCAACCTAACATAGGGTCCAAAAACAAAAATTTTCGGGGCCCTACCTTGGACCCCATAGAGTGGGGTTACCTGCACCCCTCAAACCCCCTGTGACTCCCCCCGCTACGCAATCAGTGCAACAAAGGGGGGGCTCATCCCCCCCTTTAACTCCTTGGTTAACTACGTGGGCTAGTTGTGGAAGGAATATAACACAACCCAACAAAATATGTGGTGGGGAGAGGGTGATGTTACAATGTGGTAATAGAGTGGTTTGTTCTCTCTATGGGAAAATTCTAATGTAGTGAACGTCATTTTCATCATGCATGGGATCATGGTATACTATTGATATGGTCATGCATGATGTTATGTGTTGATAATGTTACATATCCATATATTCTTATGTTTATACATGTACATGCTGATGTGGAATGATCTTGCAAATGAGATAAGCCTCCTCTAAAAAAAAATAAGGTATGGATTTTATTTTGGTATATATTTGGTTTTCTGACATGATATAGCTGTAGGAAGAATATAATCAAGGATGGCGAGAAAAATGGTAGACTATAGCTCTCGTGACTCTCCTTACAAATCATTTGGGTAGAAAGGAGACAAGAATTCTCCTGGTATGGCAGATACATTGATAAGTTTGAGGGTTGAAATAAGAAGTTGCAAGGAAGATAATGACACATTGGTTGAGGCTCAGGAAAGACTTGCAAGGGCTCAAGAAAAGTAGACAGAGGTTAATGGAACTATCCTTCAGATCTTGTCAGAGTTACGGAAATAGGGATAGTTGAGGATTAGTTAGGAGCAGGAAGAAAAGACCTTCAGAGCCTATGGTAGAAGGTCTCAGTCTGCACACAAGTTGGATAAACAAGACTTAGTTAGAGGTGGCAGATCATTGGATACACCTGACTAGAGGACTGGTATGTACGGGAATCATTTTGGTTCCTCTTCTAGGATACATTACCATAGTCATCACCATCATCATCCTTATAGGAAGCGTGAGTACTTTCCTGAGGAGTTTAAGAAAGTCAAGCTGCCTACATTCGATGGAGAGATGAATAAGTTAGAAGATGTTAATGGATGGTTGCATGGGTTGAAGAAATTATACAGATTGCATAGCTATATAGTTAACATGAAAGAAAAGATAACCACTTCCAGTCTTAAAGGGAAAGCATATATCTGGTGGGAGGATGTGAAGAATGTTAAAGGTATTTAGGAGGATGACTTGACTTGGAATGAGCTTGAGAGGCTCTTCAAGAAGAAGTATTTGTCGGAAAGGTATTATGATGAGAGAGCTAAGGACTTTTATGAGTTGCAGATGGGTTGCATGAAAGATGATGAGTATACTAGCGGGCCCTTGGAGTTGTTGGGATATGTGCCTTACCTGAAGGAGGACAAGGCCAAGGTTGAGAGATTCATCAGTGGACTGCCAGTGGCATACAGAGACCGGATTTAGTTTGATGAGCCTAGATCATTGGAGGAGGCCATTTGAAATTTGAAAATTTTTTATGAGCAGTCAAAGTGTAAAGTTGAGCCTAAGTGTGACATGAAAGGAAATGAAAAAGTTAAGGGAAAATGGCCACCAAATCGGGGAAGACCTAAAGATGTAGGTGAGAAAGAAAATGTGATCCCTTACAAGAAGTTCAATATAGTTGAGAAGGGGCATGGAAATAAGCATATTATGGGTGATGGTAGAGCACCATTATAGTGTTGGATATGTGGCAAGGATCATTGTAAGAGGGATTGTTTGCAGTATCAGTGTGGTATATCCCATATCTGCAGTGCTCAGGAGGTCCATACAATTGGGGATGTTGGTCATATCATTCCTCAGATTTATGCATATGTGGAAAAAAGGCAGGTGGATCATCAAGCATCTATCGTTGAGATGGATGGTAAGATTTTTGATCAAGTTGTTTCTATTTTGATTGACCCTAAATTTAATTATAGTTATATTAATCCTGATGTGGTGCAGAATCTTGGTTGGTACAGTTGGCTATAGGTACAAAGAAGAGAGTTCACCATTGGGTAAGAGCTTGTGCATTTGAGTTAAATGGTATGCCTACAACAACACATTTGAATGTGTTGCCATTTGGATCGTATAACATTTTTTTTGGGTATGGATTAGTTGTACCTTCACAGGAACAAAGTGAATTACTTTGAGAAGGCCATTGAGTGCCTCAATGATAATGGTGAAAAAAGAGTTTCGTAGGGAAAGAAGAAGCCTACATCAGTGAGGATGGTTACCTCTATGCAAGTTAAGTAGAGTTGCATAAAAGTTTGTGTGATGTTTGTAGTGCATATATCTAGTGACAAGGGTAAATATGTTAAGGATGGAGAAATATTTAAGAGGTACCCTATATTGCAAAAATAACAGGATGTGTTTCTAGTAGAGACTCCCCACAGGGAATTAGATTTCTCTATTGAGTTGGTGCCAGGAGTAGCACCAACATTGAAGGCACCTTACTGGATGAAAACCGTAGAGTTGAAATTGCAGTTAAAGGAGATGACTGACAAGGGATACATTAGGCTAAGTGTATCACCTTGGATTGCACCAGTTTTATTCGTAAAGAAGAAAGATGGTACTCTTAGATTGTGCATTGATTATAGGAAGCTAAACAAGGTGACGATTAAGAACAGGTATCCATTGCTGAAGATTGATGATTTATTTGATCAGTTGAAGGGAGAAGCAATGTTCTCTAAAATCGAATTGAGATTAGAATACCATTATGTTACATAGTAATTAGTCACTGTCCTCATCTCAGTCCCTCTGTTGTGTCGTGTGTCAAATAAACAAGATTAAGAAAATGCTCTATGATGCTGAAGGTTGACATTTTTTACTAAGTTCCTGCATCATCGCTAGTAAACCCTTAAAATCCGAGAGAGTTCTTTGTCATGCACTGTGTCGTTGCAACGTCATCGCTAGTCCCTAGTTCATGACCCGCGACGATCCAGATTTGGCAAATTAGTTCAAATAGTCGGCCTTATGAATGTTTCTGGAGCTAGTTGTTGGGTCAGTTTGGGTTGCCTTTTCGCCTCTGGGATGGTGGTTCCTTTTCTTGTGCTACCTTCCTTGAGGATAAGTTCCCTCTTCCTCATTTCATGGAGGCTCCTCCTATTATAAAATCACTCACCATTGCTATGATCTACTAGTTCCTTAGTTGCTAGTTTTTAGTTCTTTTGGTTGTACAGCGCTGCTGCTACTTTTGAGTTTGGTAGATAGTTTTGGTGTAAGTGTGACAAGTGTGGGATTGCTATATAGTTTGCAAGAAGGTGTGGAGTGCCCTTAACCTTGTTTTAAATCTTGTGAATGAGAGAGAGATGTATTGTTGTTTGGGAGACCCATCTTTGAGAGTGAATGCTTGAAGAAACACACTGGTTGAACCCTCTGAGAAGGCTTGCGACATCAAGACTTGGTTGTAAGCTTTGCTCTTGATTTTTTATTAATGCAATCAATGAATTCCCTATGTCTTGTATGCAATTTACTTGATAGCTCATGACTTCTTGACTTTGTGAGTAAATAGATCCTTGTTGGTTCTTGGTTACGTGCTCTGTTGTTTCTTTGTGGTGTTTCAAGTTGATCGTTGGTTAAGGAGAAGGAAATGGAAGTTGCAGCAGCACAATGGAACTTCATCGACCACTTGTTTGACGTAGGCCTCCAATGATGACTATTTAAGGGAATTAATTGTTGTTTTGTCGTTGTTGTGACTAGACCCACTCTAGGGATAGAGGGGTTGCCTCTGTCCGCAGAGGGGACACTTTCCTGCATCACAAGTTGGAAACTCAACTGGGGAGTCCTTTGCATGTTTCTTCTCTTGTTTTCTCTTGTTTTGGTTTTGATTTTGTGTCTCTTGAATTTTGGGGATAAACTATCAGTCTTTTTGATTACCTGGGTCAATCTGGGAAATCCCTCTATTGTCTATAGGATTGACTGGTTTTGTTTGGGAGTTTCTTGTTCATCTATCATTGTTTTTAAGATCATCGCTTAAGATAGCCTAACAGTCATGATGATGTCACTAATGTTATATCTTTTTACCCGTGACTGTTTGCCTTTCGTCTCGGGTTTCTAGTTTAATTACGGCAACGACTCCTGAAATTGGACCGTCACTGAAAACAAGTGTAATTTAGCGATTGGGCTCTAGTTTTCAGTGTAACACTTGCGACGGTCTCTAGTTGCCAGTGTAACACTTGTGACGGCATCTAGTTGTCAGTGTAACACTACTGACTAGTCTCTAGTTGTCAGTGTAACACCTGCGACGATTCCTGTAAAGTTGTTTTTACAACTTTACCTCCTGAATTCATCAATCTTGTTTATCCCCTGTTGTTTCTTGTCTCTCATTAGCTTGTTTTAATTGCTTTTGGTTAGGGTATTGTCTCTTTGATTTCATTGAGTGAGTCTTGTGTTTTTAGACCATGTGACCTAGCCCTTTAGAAGTTTCGTCGAGAAACCGTTTGCTTGGGTTACTTGTTTGTTAAAGGTTCATCCACAACCGTATTATTGATTTTCTTGAGGCTTTTTCGTTGCTTTTTTTTTGCTGGTTGATTTTTAGTGTCGATTATTGGACCAATTTTTCATGTTGATTCGATTTCTTCACTACGAAGCATAGATCACAATTTTTTGGATCGATCAGTTCACACTTGCTTGTTTGTCTCTTTAAATTCAAAACAAAAAAAATATTAAAGGATTGCATTCATTTGATATACGAAAGTGAAAGTATATGTGCATTTCAAATTTTCGTGTTTGAGAAATTGAAAAGAGAACTCTAAATATTTCATTAATAGTATTGATGCATCGTGAGATTAGTGTGTTAATGCATGGTGTTTCTTAGTGTTTGCATTTGCTTGTCTTAGTTTGGGAATGAACTCTCTACCTTTTTATAAGTAGGTGTTCATCGAAATGAAAGATGCTTTACTCATTCTAATTGCATCATAGGGTTTTTTAATATACCTACGGTAAGGCTTGGAAATTGAAACTTAATTCAAGATCAACTCTAAAATGAATAGAATGAACTTAACAATGCATTGGAACATAACGCACACTATTTAGGGGTCTAGGCTAGAGACGTGCTCCGGTGTTGTTAAACCTAGACACTATTGTTTTCACTCAAGGTTGGGTGATTCCTCCTTCTGTGACTCAATAGCGGTCTAGTACGGAATTGTGCTCCCAGTACCATCGAGAATATGTTGGGAGACCCCACTAGGTTATCATCCTATATCCCTAGGAAGTCGTGTCTGCCACCTTGCAAACCGTAATGCAACAAACACAACATTCGGGAAGATTGATTGCCTTACGGAAAGTCCTTGGTTTTCATATGATCACCAAGGTGTATATGTAGTTTTACAGGTTGTTTGATAAACCTTTTGCCTAGTTTCTCCAGTGTAGTCACTTTCATTCCTTTTCAGAATCCTTAAAAGAAAAGGTCCATTTGAGCACTTGTCCTTTTAGGCTCATTAAACCTTGAAAGAGATAGAGTCACCTTTTCGTCCTTTTCACGACTCTTGAAACATGAAAAGGTCAAGTTTTGTTCCTGTATCATAAAATTTACTACCCACGAAATATTCCTGGTAATAGTTTGAGTTCTCGATGGCAACAGTCCCCGAGTCTACCGGTCAAGGTCTTCCCTTATATGGAAATCCTAGTCCATTTCCTCCTTTTGGAAATATCAATGCTCTGTATATGGCAACACTGTCCTTGCTTGGGTTAACCATTATTTTTCTCGTTTGGTTGTTTTCAACCTCGGTGGTCTCAAGTGTCATGACTCCTATTCCACTGTCTCCTTCGTCTGAACCACGACACGATGATTCCAAGGTTGAGCCTACGCCTTCTTCCCCTGTTTCTTCTTCCTCCTCTCCTCCTTCGCCTGGTGAAAGTTCCACATCTAGTAACCAGGAGACTAAGACGAAGAAGAAGAAGATGAAGAAGAAGAAGAAGTCTGATAAATGCGAGGCCACCTATGCAACTATTGCTACTAGTACATCTCAGGTCGGACAACCTTCTACTCCTCCGTGGAAGGTTAAGTTTCCTTGTAAATTGTGCAAGGGTGACTATCTTCTTCATGATTGTCCTGGTATTCCTAGGATCTTAGAAGTATGGTCTCATGATCTATCTCGTCCCTCGTCATCCTCTGAAGCTCATGACGATGCTACCCTATCGATTGGCAGTGGTAAGAAGAAAGAGAAGATTCCATTCCCCTGTAGACTGTGTGAAGGAAACCATCCCCTTCACCTTTGTCCGCTCATGCATAAAGCTTCCACCGTTTTGGAAAGTCTTACATCTTCTTCACCCCAACTTCCCATTGGTTATCAGAGGCTCTCTTCAGACCCTCTCCCCGTTGACTTAGATTCTTCTCTTGTCCATTCTCCTCTTTCCGAGCCTAGCTGTGCTAAGCCTGTTTTAGACCAACCATTGGTCGGAGAGAGTGTCGACTTGGGTTCACCACCTGTTGATCACTCTGTTTCGGAAGAGCGTCATGCTCATGTTCTTCTCATATCATCAGATTCTCCCGAGTCCAAGAACGACCCTCCTATCCCCGCTGATTTAGAGGGTCCTTCCTTGATTCCTGTAGAGCATGGGGGCAATCATATGATACCCCCACCAAGTAGTTCAGTTGTTTTCTTCTACTGGAGTCATTTGACTGCTTTCCGCCTTCCATCCTATGTGCCTTTCCAGATTACAATACATGCCTATGATAAGGCAATACCTGGCACTGTCTTGGATGAGGGTGCGTCTGTCAGTCTTATGCCTTCCATTACTTGGAAAGCTTTGGGCTCTTCACAACTTGTGCTGGTCACGCAAAATCTATTGGCATTCGACGGAGGAACCTATCAACCTTTATGGATCCTCCCAAAGTTTCTTGTTACTTTGGGGGGAAAACCCGTTTATATAGACGTCATGGTTGTCCAAGGTGTTTTAAATTTCAGTCTTCTCCTTAGCTGTGACTATGTTTATGCCATGGGGGCCTTCGTCTCTTCACTTTTCTGTGTGGTTTGTTTTCCACACGACGGAAGAATGGTGACCATAGATCAATTATCATTCTTTTGTCCCTCAGTGCCTCCTGCGTAGCTGTCATCCCCTCTCAGTTCTTGCTCGCAAACAATACCTTCCTTGCCACATGTCAATTATGTGGCTACCTGTTCCATCTCCGCCTCTATTGCTGATCATGCAGATGGTCTCGTACATCATGTACTGGGGGATTTGGAACCCAATCTGTCATTAGTGCCTCATGACATGCATTCCTCCCAATGTGCGTCTCTTCCATCCTGTGAAGATCTCTTGGGAGCCATGTTCTCATATGGCCCATGAACAAGGTTGCGAGGCTAGTTTTTCCCTGTGTCAACCTTGTTAAAAAATGAAACAAGGAGTTTTGAGGATAGTTTTATCTTGTGTCAACCTCATTAAAAAATGAAACAAGGGTTATGAGGATAGTTATTTTACTGTGTCAACCTCATTAAAAAATGAAACAACTCCCTTTCCAAATCGAGTCTTTGATTAAGATCTCGTAAAATCTGAGTCGATTCTTTCCCAGATCTCGAAAGTGAACCTTCATTCCATCCACCTCGTTGAATGCAATGAAGCTTGGGGGGCATGTACCTCAACTTGCGTCGTTATGTTGGGGGCATGCGAACTCATAACAAGCATAGTTTTTCATTTCAAGCTTGTGTAAACATGAAATTGAATCCAAGCAGAATTGTCCATGGTTCAAGCTTATGTAAAAATGAACCCATACCTGATTTACACCTCGTGATTGCTATTTTTATCTGCTAAATTCTGCTAGATGAGCCTTGGTTGTTTCATTCCATCGCCACCATCTCTTTGGCCAATCATATGCTTTCACTTGGTTGATTTTCCTTTCCTGAGGAACCACAACAATGAGTGGTTTTATTAGCCAGCCTCTTGACCATTACATGTTTTGAGTAGTTCCACCATTATCGGAACCAGTTGCTACCCTTTATACCACTCGTTCCTCCAGGATGAGTCTCCTTTAAGCTCTTTTCTGACTCGTAAAAGATGAAAAGGTTGCTAAGTATTTTTCCCTTTTTGACTTGTTAAAAAGAATAAAAATGGAGGTCTGCTTTTAGCTCTTTTATGACCGTTTAAAGACGAAAATATTGTCGAGTTTACCCTTTTGACTCGTTAAATGGAATAAAAGGCGGTCCATTTTGAGCTCTTTTATGACTGTATAAACACGAAAAGATTGCCGGAATTTTGTCGTTTCAGGTTCGATATTGGTTATGAAATGATGTGTCTTTGATCGCTTTTCTACTCTTTTGGATTGAGGTCACTAATGACGAAAAATACTCCTTGATCGTAATGGTCAAGCGGTTCTCTCGAGTATTATTTTATACTTTTTTTAGGCTCGAGAGACACAAATCTATGCAAAAGGACCCTCCTAGAGTTTTCTTTTTCGTGTATTTTTCAAACTCTCTAAACATGAAAAAGACTCCAAGTTTTACCTATGTCGGACTCGTTAAATCCTGATGACATCGGACTTGTCACCATGACAAGACTCGAGCTTCTCCTCCCTAGGGCTTGTTAAACTATTACTAGGTTGGATTCGACCGAAGGTCGAACTTATATTATAAGCATATGCTATCCCCTTCAAGCTTGTTTCTAAAAATAATTGGGGTTCTCACCAGCAATGGTGGGGGAAGATTTGGATGTTGTCATTGATTACCTGCAGTAGCTAGTCACTCTTGAACATCGACACTTTTGCTTCTTGTCGGGTTGGGATATCCATACATCGTCATTTGGTCTTCCAGGGTTTTGGGTTTCCATTTAGCCTCATTCCATCTGATCCATGCTGTCTCCATCAAGCCTCTGATCCCTTGGTACTGGAATGTTGCCACCCTCTAGAGTCGTGTCGCCAACATGTTCAAGAGTATAATCCTTCTGCAATTCACACCCTTACCTCCTCCTCTGATACTCTGCTTCACCATCTACCACTTGTTCCTTATCTCGTGTCGTTGATGGGGGAAACATTATGGCCCTCCTGTGACGGATCATCTCTTGTCGACACCAGCTCATTATCCAGGACACTGATCTACAGATCCCCTTTGGTACCTTGGCTTGCATACCTCAATGGCAAGTTCTTCGCACTTGACGATATACTTTCATCATTGGTCATCGATTGGGTGATTCCACGAGTGTTTGACTTCAGCTCATTCTTCACACTTCGTGGATTGTAGTAGACAGTACCTTGAGAGACATTGGCATTATTGGTGGTTTCCCTCGTGCTTGTTAATGGTTTTCATCATTGACCGGTAATCAAGAGACTTTTTATCATGCTCGGCTTCAGCACATCTGTTCGCATGCTAGAATTTGTACTACGATCGGTTGGGTTTCAAGACCCCAAACTAAGATTGCACATGTTTGGGCTGCGTGGATTGGTTTGTGATAAAATACATGACTCTTTTATGGATGGCTGCCACCATACCTGAGTCTTCATGGATGGTTGTGACCATACCTTTATTATTATCATGGTTTGGATGGTTGCATCCATACCACATACCTAGTTGGTATGTCCTTTGGATGGCTATGCCCATGCCAAGACTACATGTATTTCACTATCAGAGATATCATTTGTACTTGCTCTTGCAGGTTCTTCCTAGTGATTTCCAGTTCAGACAGTTTCGTAAAGCATTTCACCCCTCCCACTCTCTCTAGCTTCATACTTTAGGGGGCATCTATTACACAGTAATTTGTCATTGTCCTCATCTTAGTCCCTTTGCTGTGTCATGTGTCAAATAAACATGTTCATATCTTCCCACTCATGCAAGAAGATTAAGCAAATGCTCTTAGATGCTAAAGATTGACCCTTTTTTATTAAGTTCTTGCATCATCGGTAGTAAACCCTTAAAATCTGCGACAGTTCTCTGTCATGCACTGTATCATTGCGACGTTGTCACTACTCCCCAGTTCATGACCCGCGACGATCCAGATTTGGCGAATTAGTTCAAACAGTCGGCCTTCTGAATGTTTCTAGAGCTGGTTTTTGGGTCAGTTTGGGTCACCTTTCCACCTCTAGGATGGTGGTTCTACTTCTTGTGCTACCTTCCTTGAGGATAAGCTCCCTCTCCCTCATTTCATGGAGGCTCCTCCTCTTATAAAATCACTCACCATTGCTATGATCTGCTAGTTCCTTAGTTGCTAGTTTTTAGTTCTTTTGGTTGTACAATGTTGCTGCTGCTTTTGAGTTTGGTAGATAGTTTTGGTGTGAGTGTGACAAGTGTGGGATTGCTATATAGTTTGCAAGAAGGTGTGGAGTGCCCTTAACCTTGTTTTAAATCTTGTGAATGAGAGAGAGATGTCTGAACTGGAAATCAC
>Ga0181473_100223_pt1 | contig 12373 bp, 10 predicted proteins | sample In2P11_FD_119089 | JGI IMG/M metagenome (GOLD analysis project Ga0181473, IMG submission 119089) | Clean room microbial communities from NASA Spacecraft Assembly Facility at Jet Propulsion Laboratory, Pasadena, California, USA -... ... | reverse complement strand
CAGGGAGTGGAGAGTTGGACTTTCGAGTTCCGGCTTCAGGTTCTCGATTACCACGGCGCCGATGGCTTCGGTTTTGCCGCAGAGGATTACGGGGTGGGGAGGGGACATGGTGGTGATTGTGCGTTGTGCGAGATAGATGCGGTGGGATGCTTGGAATGCTGGACGTAGGGGTTTGATCATGCTAGGCGGTTCTTTGTGTTCTTGGCCTGATTTTTGTGATGGTTGCTGGACGGGTGAGATGGAGACACGTGCGGGGCGCCTTATGTGTGAGCACTAAGCAGGCAGTTACAATAACAGAATGTTGTCCTGCTTTTGTACACATGCGACGAGTGTCCGAAGCCCCGAGATGTAAGAAAGTCTTCGGGCATTGGGAGGCTTAAGTCCGTGCCGTAGGAAGCTACATTCGTCTGTTAGGACGGCAACGGTGTTATGGTCGTGTTCCACTTCCTACGCATAACGTCCTTGTTGAGTCACTTATTATGCATTACGAAATGTACGTATTTCTACCACAACAAGCCCGCTCCGAGGTATCCAATCCCACCCAAACACCCAAAACGCCGATGCTATGAATGCTTTCAACCCAACTCCTTGTGTTGGGAAGATGCCTTTGAGGCTACTGCGACTGAACCCTCCTCCTTTGCTCATCGACAAGATGCGCCGACTAGCACTCATCGCGTGATAGCTTGAGCATAGCTATGCACTTCATGCACGATCTTGTGCAACCTGTTGTGTCAAATCTTGACTCTGAAAGCGTCTCTGGCGTTCGATTGAGGTACCGGAGGTACACCTAGCGATGGAAAAGCAAGCCTGATCTGGGTAGCCAGCAGGACGTAAAACCAGAAATATGAGGTTGGCAGGACGTGAAGCTACGACAAAGGCGGGACTTTACACTAAGCCCCGTCATTGTAAGTCGCGATGTTTTTCGAGCTGGTGAAGGGGATGGGCTGACGGCAGGTTCGCCACCGCGGAGGGAAGGTGCCGAGAGCTTCCAGCGCGGTGGCGTGCCGGGCTCGATGACGCGGAGTGTTTCTTGTGGTGTTGTTTGCGCATAGCTCCTTCACGAGAAATTCGAAGGTGCGTCCTTCTCCAACATAACATTGCTCGGCCTGGCCTTGATGGGCTTCTCCTCTCCCTTGAGCTTGATCGGTCTTCGAGATGTGTATCTAGCGAAGTTAGTCGACGTTGCTAACACTGTGGGTCAATTTATCTTACTTTGTCCAAACATACTCGCCCGCAGCGTACAGAATAATGAACAACATAAGCCAAGCGATCACTTGTCCCACAAAGTGACCGTCAGGCTGGTGGTGTTGGTGATGGTGGGTCATATGTCTGACTTCCTTTCCAAAACCACAAACGATCTTGTTCTGGCTGATATTCGCATCTGTTGATGCCGACTGTGCGTCGCCAGTGCTTGTCGTCTGAAGCACATCGCTCGGAAGCGGAGCGGGAATCGAGAGTACCTTGGAAATCGTGCTCTTACTGGCGAACTGGACCTTGATGTCGTATTGTGACGCAAGGATCTGAGCGGATCTCCAGCCAAAGCCTCTGGACTCGAAGAAGTTGCATGGCGTCGGTCGTTCGTTTGCGCGAAATGTTAGGCATCGACATTGGATATCCTCAAGATGGGGCTCCTTCTTCATGTGCTCCATTGCCGGTGCTGCAAAAGCGGTGCCGACGGCCAGGGCCGCAACAAGGGTGCTGAATCTGAACAACATGGTCCTAGGCGTGTTTCCGGTGCTCGTTGCTAAAGGATGGATGTGCTGAGGATGTCGCAAGATTATGGTTGAATGATCAACTCAGCTCGTGGAGTTTGAATCGGGGAGTTGGTGGTGTCGATCTAGACCGTTCCTTAGCGCGGCGCGCCTCGTACCGAGCAGGTATTCAAGCAACAAGCGGGCAAGCCAATCTCCTCCAATGGGTAAGCGAGTATGCGTGCCAAGTTGGGTGTTCTTGAGAGATGTGCGGGGAAACCGGGAGATTTTGAAGTGTCAGACGGTGCAAGATTCGAGGTCGTGTGCTTCGCGGGCGGTGGAACCACGCTGAACAGTGAGTGAATTAAGATCCCTGTAGCGATCGTTTACACAAGCACAGCCACTAAATGTTTGGGTTGAAATTGCTGTCACCCAATGGTCGCGAGCCGGAGACACTAAAAGATTCAGTTCGGGGGTCCAGCAGCGGAGCTGCTTGCGAATGAAAGGCTAGGGTGACGAAACGTGCCAAATATGGCTTGAGGCATGTGGCTCATATCTTCGAAAACCAATGATTGCTCCTTCAGTTGCCATGCGCTGCTCTTTTCTGACATGATGTGTCGATTTCGTGCAAGGCGCGTACTGAAGGAGCAAAGGTTCCTTCATCATCCGTCGATAGTTGATGGGCCATCGCGGACGGGTTGTTGATAGCCGCCTTCACGGGAATGCGCCCGCGGGGGCCGGCGTGTGGTCTGGAGCGGATGCCGGCATTGTGGAGCAGACGCTCGTCAGCAGTACGGGTTCGGACCGTCGTTCGCATCTGTCGCTTACCGATCGTGTATTCTGCGATACTGGAGGATTGAAGTCAAAACTGCCGTACCTTTCATACAAAACCTTCGAGATCTGAAACTTCATCTGAGCAACAAAGCTTGCGCAATTAGCCTCTCTGCATGAAGCCTGATAAGACAAACTGCACTATCTTGGAAGATGGCCTCGAGTTTGTGTGCAAGACTCGGTGAAGTCTCGCAATGTCAGTGCTACCCCTGGGCTGCCTTGTATGGCTCGGACAACGGAACATGCCCCTCCTGGCTCCATGTCGTGGCGCAGCAGATGCAGCCTTGTACAAAAATGGTCTTCGAGATATGGTAGGGGTATGAACATCGATCATTGTACGAGTGGAAAGAGGAGGATAAGCACTGTGCAATGTTTGCGAACATTGTGGTGGAAAGCGCTGATGTCATCACTGCAAGCGAGAGAAAGAGCAACCTTCGCACACAACAACAAAGAACATCGAGAAAAAACCACCTCAACCATATCGCTCATGTTTCGAAGCACACTCTCAACATAGCCCCGCAAGACATTTAGAGCTGGCGAAGCTTTAGCCAAGCCTCGAGCGGTGAACACTAGCAGCAGTGCAGTGCTCCTGAGTGGCTCCAGCGAAAGCTTCATCTCCGAGACAAAAGCTTGTCGACGCAAGGTGGAGTCAGATCAGTAACAGTGCGTCAAGGGTCCGGGTGTTGCGGCACTGGTCTGTACGACGCTACTCCTGTCCAGTCACTTGTGATAGGAGGGCGCTTGTGCGAACCCCATTGAGTATGGTCAACACCCAGCACACCACAACACGAACAGGCAGACTGCTTCTCAGACGAACGTCGCAGGCACTGATGGTCTCATTGATCTTTCTCTAGCAAGCATCGATCGGATGGGTCGATGACGGGAGCGATTCCCTGTGAGCAGCTTTAGATCATCCTGTTTTGGGAGGCTGTTGGATAGCAGCTCATCATTAGTTGTCAAAGAGAAGCACATTTGTTGCGTTTGGTACTTTCGCGGCGTTCACCCATGAGCTCGCTTTAGATTGTCAAGACTTCAGGAATCTACTGGGGAGAGAAAGTAGCTAAAATAGGTTTCGGAACCATCGCCAAAATAGACAACATCAAAGTTTGCTGGCCATGCTTTGAGGCGGAGACATTGTAGAATACTCTCCAACAACGCGATCTGATTTTACAGGTACAAAAGACCGTTCGATCGCTGTATTCAGGTAAGTTGATTGAAAGTGTCATCAGCACAATGATTCTCGAAACGTATTACGAGACTGACGTGCCAGGACTTTACATCACTCTTGCCCCAGGTCGCATCGAGATCGACATCCCGATCAGTTTGGATGAACCTAATGACAAGAGGGTGGTCTGAAGCTCAACGTGGCCTCGTGGCGTGCGTATGGATCTACGTCCTCCGTGGGCTATCGGCAGACCATTAAACTATTTCCATAAAGACGATGAATTCTGCAGTCCTGGTGTTTACGTTGTCACTAAAGTGCTTCGTCAGAAGTTTCGCCTCCCACAGACACGGCTACTTGAAAGTCCTACCGGCGTAGACTTGCGTTCTCTCGTGGCAGGCATATTCGCAAAAGTTAAACTTGAGGTGACCAGGAAATAAGGCTCAGATACCATGCTGCCATTAGTACCGAATAGCTGTCAAAAGAAGGACGTTTTCGCCACAGCAACTGCAGCTTCAGCAACTGTAGACCAGCCCGGTAAGCTGACAATGTCCGCAACGAGCGTTGTTCGATATTGATGCCTTATCTAGACCTTCACTTGCTAACCCGCAGGCACAGGAATGGTTACTGGTACATTTACTCCCAACACGACGATAGTGCAGTTTGTATTAGGCGCTTCGGCATCAAATCGCCATTTGAGGTTCATCCTGAGGAGTTCTTCGGGTTCAGTGGAGCATGCAAGTGCTCAAGTGTAGTCATTCGTGTCTGACTACTAAATCTAGCAGCAAGAGTGGAGGTGCGGCATTTTGCGAGACGCTGGACGCTTGAATTCTTTCAGTGCAACTTCATGTCAATGTGCAAGCCCGAGGAATGTGGACTGGGAAGCGACATACGCATTCAGCAACCAGAGACAACCTTCTACGCTCTCTACGCTGACTCAGAGCATTTCTGTCACGAAGAGTACATCGACCGAAGAGACGATAAGCTGAGAGACAAGCAAGTGCCGTCTCCATGGCAGCAAAAATTCCGTAGAGTCGATATACGAACGAGGTACATCGGAGGTTTCCGCAGAGTTATGATATGGCCTACCGTAGACGTAGATAGAAACGAAGGAGATGCTATGAAGCTAGACGTTCCGGACGAGACTGGAGAGGCTCCCTTACGTCCCAATGAAGAACGAACGGGTACACCGCAGCAATCGATCGAGAAGGTCTCACAGCTAAACGATCCGGAGCTGTATCCCAAATGGGACCCTCCAGTCGATGGTCGTCAAGCAAGACATAAGAATGCAGTCAAGCAGTATTTCATGATTCGGCTAGCAAGCATCGTCGAAGCAGCAGGAGGTCAGGTAGTCCGAGTTGATAGCTAGACTACTGACACCAGCAGCTCTCCTTCAAAAATGTGTATCAAGCACTTGGACCAGAGGTACCCAGGGTACGTGTAGCTATGAACGACACGAGGATGGTATGTTTGTTCCCTCAATTTGCTATGCTATTGAGATCCTGTCAGGAGACTTGCAGAGCAAGCTGGATTTGTTTGTACTTCGCTTGTGCGCATATTTCCTAGTTATCTTCGCTCCGTTCGCGTAGCGACAAGCTGTTAGTAGGACCATGGCTGACGAAAAGCAATCAGGGAACTCAATCTTTACCTTCATCAGAGGCACATCGAAAATACTCGAAAGGCTGCAGAGGGAAGACGAAAAGGAAATAGAGAGCGATAACCCTGCTAGCGATTACGAAAGCGACTTGGGTGAGGCTTCTGGGGATATTACTGATCCTTCAGCATACGACGGCGCACCTGTTGATCAATATTCAGAAGGTACGTCTGTTTTAGGAAGGCTACAGTCCTCTGAACTTACCTTTACTAGACGAAGTTTATCTAGAAGCACGCAGACATCGAAATGACTATTGCCAGCTGCGTATCATGGGCCAGAACGTTGTCACTCAGTCCGACAAGGGCAAGTTGAGAAAACTCAAGTTCAAAGAGGAATGTAAGTGCCCTTCTGTACTTCGATTATCTGTAATCACCACTGAGCATACTTCAGCATATATGTGGGTCAAGCCGTTCCCGAAAGGTCTGACCTTAGTTTTCGAGAATTGCGGACTAAAGACAAAGGTCAAACCGGAGGGGCTTCCACCAGGTGATCCGAGGCGTGAGACTCTCAAGTTAGCTCAGTTCCATGTCCTTCACCCCGAGTGTTCACAACTGAGCCTTCAACACGAGGACTATGTGAACGACGAAAGAAGAGATGACTCCAAGACGTATCCAGTGTGGGACGGGAAGCTTGCAGCGCACAACCAGGAGTACAGACGCATCTTCATACTTCGCTTGCGTAAGATTATCGAAGCAGCAGGCGGTGCATGCGGAGGGAAGAGATGAGCCGTGCTCGAGAGGCAGTTGAGGGGAGGTCGGAAGTCCCATCTCGTCAGCGATCTGGTTTTCTGTCTTCTAAATGGGTATCATCCCGAATTCAATGTGGGTCTGGATAAGGTAGATATGTCTGTATCAGTAGGCGCGAATAAGTTCAACCGAAGCGCATTGCTGGTCAAGCCTTTGCCGTCTCTCCGTGTGACAGACGCTGACACATCGATCTACCAGCCGTACATGATCAGAAGCACCGCAATGCCACCGTCGATTACCAGTCGAGATCGTGATGCATGCGAGCCAGGAGTCTAGGTGGGTAGCAATATGTAGCAAGCTTACCCGGATGCGCACTAGTTTATAGCACTCTTCTCTCACTGGCTGTAAATCGCGGAAACCGTCCCCTCAGCCATGAACACTTTGCATTTCCTTCTCCTTTTGGCAGTTTGGACAGCCGTTGATCGCGATGAAATCAGGAGACATTCTCGTATGTGTTGTAACATCCCAGCCTGTGCTCTGGGGCTTACAGGTGAGAAGCGCCACGTGCTGGAGAGCTTTGCCGGATTCGGAGCTTAAGGACACTCAAATCGGTGCTGAAGGCATGGAGGTCTCACTCTACATGGAGTTTCGAGACAGAGCACCCCTCAACTGAGCAACTGAAGTTCAACGTCAATTGATAAGAAAATCAGACGTTGCGAGTGAAAAAGGGAACGCGGAAGTTACGAGCTCGGGACGCAGCCGGAACCCTTTCGGGAACGCTAAGACGCTTGCTGCTCTTTGATTCGACCCAACCACGTACTCCCAAAGCTCCCACCATCGAGAGCGCTATTGGACTTATGGATATCTTTAGCGCTGCACAGGATCATGACTCAAAGATAGTAGCCTGCTCTGCGTTGGTAGATAGGTTGGTGCCACGCATGTGTCTCAGCTAAAGAACGTGGCTTCCCACAGAGCTGTTGCTGCAAATTGACGTCACCGAGCAGCCTCATCCGCAACTTTCTTTGACCCTGACAACACCAACCTCAGTACCAGACGATAAAGATGGGATTCCAAAAGCCCATCATCTCCCGGAGTAACGTCCCGTAAGAGATCCTGCACCTTCCCGCGGAGATCGTTTGAAACTGGGGTTCCGAAAGTGGGTCTTGTGACGTTCGCCGTCACCATGCGCGCATTCATACAAGACAGACATAAGCTTCTCATTCGAGGCACGGGTGATCAGGTTCTGCTTCTCAGTTGTTCAGCTTTTAACAATCTACCGCAAACCCGCGATTGATATTTAGACTAGTAGAAACGCCGAAGGAAGGCCAACAGCACAGTCAGCTTGGTTTTTAGCCGCGATTGAGCCACTGCCTGCGTCTCAGATTAAATGCCTGGTACTCATGCAGCGAAACCACTAGCCCAACTATCAACCGCGGGTTTATACGGTAAGCTGCTTCAAGAGCAAGTCACAAATCTCGAGCCATCTTGAATGGGCCTGAACGTATGAGTATTACCACCTACTGACCACGGCGGATGCAATTCCTATGGGTATTTCAATAGGCTATTGTTACTGGCGGAATACCTGCCCACAGGTGTAGACACCTTTCGAGAATTACTGCTTCAGGACTGTACCAGCGACGTGTTGATCATCATAGTCGCAATTCCAGTCGACATCCCGCAGATCGTTTTCAACTGGCGGAGAACTCGCCCACAGCCATAGACACTTTTCGAAAGTTGCTCTTTCAAGGACAAGCTTTAGGGACGTGGGGATTGCCACCGTCGCAATTTCTGGTAAGGTCCCGCGGCACGTTTCTAACTGGCGGAGAACTCGCCCACAGTCATGGACAGTCTTCAAAGGTTACCCCTTCAAGTAATCATCTCGGATACGTGCCATCCTATGGCGTGAGGACAGACGGACGATCTTCAGTCGTGTGGAGCATGTAAAGGGTTGGAGTCGCGTTCACTGGCAGACAGTGCTTCTCATGCAACAGGAGGTAATCGTGACGGTAAGTGTTTGTTTGTGCGCGGAGACCTAATATATTTGTTGGGCAAGGTGACGATAAGCATGAAATCAGTCGTGCGACACAAAAAGACGACGTTCCCTCTTGGCATTCATTGTTGCTAGCTCTAACTACACATCGAAAGCATCGAACTCAGTCGAGAACTAGAAACGGCAGTCAATGTATAAGTGAACTGAAGGAGATGGATGGGTACCTTGTATACGGGAAGTGTAACATATGGTGACCAAGAACCGAAGTGTAGGGGTATCATCAACAGACTCTGCTGCTGGGACAGCATGTCGTACATTAACATGAATAGAAGATGCGCTAGAACGTGAACTTTAGCAACAGCCTCATCTTCGCGACCGCCTGTGTCGCGTGCTTGAGTTTCCGTGGCCACCAGAAGCTTGAGAGCTACTGACACAGTCCCAATTGAAAGGGACTTGCGACGTCGGGATCGACAAGTCCCCGTACCTTCGAAGCCTTTCTCTGCGCGGAGGAGGCGATGGCTGCGCAAAGGCATCGCGACGGACAGTCTCGAGTGCCTGGTTGGTAGCAGCAAGCACAGCGAAACGGCGATCAGAGACCCGCCTAGCAGCCGTATTTGGTGTTCGTGAACGCGCGCTGCGCACGGTAGGGGTTTGCTGTTCGTGCTGACGTGAACGATGATGGCGCGACCGAGAGGGCGAGGAGGTTGGGACAGTATCATACTGTTGTGCCGATCTATGCTGGCGACTGGATCGATGGCTACGTGGTGAAGCGTCCAGTGTCTGGTAGTTGCGCCTCGATGGCGTCTTGGGTGGAGAAGGCGCAAAGAACGACCAACCTCGCGGAGGTTCAGCACGAAGATTTTTCTTAGACCTAGAGTTCTTTGGAGGATCACGCTTGGCTCCTCGACCTCGAAGGGTACCTTGCGACGTGTGTTTTGGATGTCGCTGACGCTGATGGGTGCTGCGATGCGGCCGAGGATTCAGCAAGGTTTCCTGAGAAGAATGTGTACTCCCAGGGTGATATGCGCCTCCAGGATATACCGAACGTTGCCATATGGTAGGGACCTGGACATTCAGGGCTGGCCTGTGTTGCTCATAACCTTGGTATGTGTCCGCATGTTGGTATTGCGATCGAACATCGACTTCACGTCTAGTCCACCGCGGTGAGCGCGGAACCTCAGCATCTGTTGATCGTCTCCTCTTCGATGAATCTTTCGACCTGCGCTTCTCTTGAACCTCCGCGACAACAGGTCTACCCTTGCCATGAAGCGCGCCATCCGCCGGCGCATCTCGCCTTCTCTTTTCGTTCGACGACGACTTGTTCTTCGGTTTACTTGAGAAACCGAAGTTGAAACACCAACACATCGGTCTCGATTCGTTTCGCACTCAGCTTCCGGACTGCGAGCTCTCTTGAAGTTGTCGGCGGCTTTCGCATGCAAGGCTTTCCGGATTGGTAGATGCCGGGATGATGCAGATGAGGGACGCAAGGAGCTACTTATGGGCGCGCAAGACAAACCAATGATGATTGCGATGAGGACCTGATCGTTTCAAAGCAAGGGATGTTCAGAGGACTAAGCGCAAGAAAGAAGAAGAGGCTGGGGCATAATGATCTCATGTGAAGACAAAGACCTGGCAAGGTCGCACACCGCACCACTGTCGCGGCGTCGAAGCCGAATTCCAATAAAGCGCTTGAGCGCATGGCCAGAAGCTAATCAAGAAGGATTCCATCCGAAGTACCTGGTATCGACGAAATGCGCTCCAATCAAATTCAAGCCTGTCTGATGGTGTGCGAGGAAAAGACTGATTCGTAAGTTCGCGGAGGGGTGGCTTACTGGGCCACATGACACCTTCGGACCGGGCAGCTGATCGACTCATCTTTCACACGGGCAGCGGCCTGCTACTGTAAATGTGTATGTATTACGCTCAAAAGGTTCAACGGGGCGGCGAGCGGCTCTTATATGGGCGCAGTGGTTCTTTTTGAGACGGTTTATGCCTTTCATGTGCTGGTTCTGCGTGTACCTGCGTTTGCTACGTGGCACCTGTGTGGTGCAGGCAGTGCGGGACGGCTCGCAAGTCGATCCTGGGCACGGTCGTCGACGGAGGTGTTCTCGTGTGATGGCGCATCTCTAGCTGCAGGTGAATGATGTGATTGCTGACCTGCTGACGTCGAGGGTTGCTTATCGTTATTGGTCGGTGACGCCATTCGCTGAATGGGATTCTTTTGCCCCATCCGCGCAAGCGAGGAGTGAAAGTCAATTGCGACCCCTGCGCAATGTTTCAGTATGTCTTTGGTGAGCAAAGACATCGGTCAGAAACCTGCTTGGTGTGCGCATGTTCCTGATTGTCTGGCCTTTCTTCAGTGCTGCTGAGAGTTCGTCAGGTTCCACCCTGCGCCGCCGCCTGTCTTCCCGCAACGCGTTCGTCCCGAATTAGGTCAATTGGCGGCCAACCAATGGCATCATGAGAGCTGCTGTTCATCTCCACTGTCGCAAAGCACCTACATCGGAATCTTCAGTCGCGAAGCTACATGAGTAACGGACTTTATAGCTGATCGACGAAGCTCACACACAAAGCCAGACGATGTCGGCGCTGCCGGAGTGACACCTGTCCAGCATTATAGGTTTGTTAGGAAGACCAACTACTACGGACGACGATGAGGCCTCGTGGAGCCAGGCATTCGAGCGCATGCAATTGTCCATGCCGAGGATTAGATCAAACCTTGACAGACCCATATGTCCGTCTTATTGACCATGGACTGCAGCGCGTACCTGTAATTGTTCCATAGCGAAGGGGAGACACCCAAGCTGTCAGAACAATCCGACAAGCAATTGTTCCAGCTCCACTCGGACATAACAGCTTTATAGCCGGGCTACCCCACTGTCCCACCTGTCGTCATCTTTCAGGATAACTCGCAATGTTTCGCAGTCTTTCTCCTCTTCGTCGCGTTGCACGAATTTCCAAGAGAGCTTCATATATTTCAGAATCAACTATCCACGATGCCTCTCATCGCACAGAATCCAAATGACCGTATCATCTTGGGATTGATGACCTTTGGTAGTGCCTTCTCCACTTACCCCACCAAATCTCCAGCTAAACTTCCACAGGTCCTGATGCATCATCTGGAGCCCGCATCACAGACCACGGTGAATTCACAAAACATCTTGACTACTTCCAATCGAAGGGCTACGATGAAATCGACACAGCTCGCATGTATGTCGGTGGCAAGCAGGAGGGGTGGACGCGTGATGCTAAGTGGAAGGACCGCGGCTTCACCCTTGCCACGAAGGTGTACCCATACAAGGCCGGAGTTCACGAGCCTGAGTCACTGAAGGAGCACTTCAGCACCTCGTTGAAAGAGCTGGGCACAGACACCGTGGATATTTTCTACCTGCACGCACCGGACAGATCCGTGCCTTTCGAGAAGACATTGGAGGCAGTCAATGAGCTGCACAAAGAGGGAAAGTTTGTTCAGCTTGGTCTCAGCAACTACGCTGCTTGGGAGGTGGCGGAAATTTGGAACATTGCGAACGAGCGAGGTTGGGTAAAGCCAACAATCTACCAGGCGATGTACAACGCAATCAGTAAGATCATCATTACACGCTCTACGCACACGTGACTGACACATCCAGCTCGCGCCATTGAACCTGAGCTCATCCCGCTCTGCCGCAAGTACAAGATCGATATCGTCGTCTACAACCCTCTTGCTGGTGGTCTGTTCTCTGGCAAGATCAAGTCTGCCGACATCGTTCCTGACGACGGTCGTTTTGGCAAGGAAGCCGACCGTGTTGGCAGCATGTACCGCGAGCGCTACTTCAAGAAGGGCACTTTTGATGCATTGAAGATTGTTGAGGGCGCTGCGCAAAAGCACGACTTGACTCTGCTTGAGATTGCTCTGAGATGGACGGTTCACCATTCGGACCTCAAGACAAGAGTGAAGGGTGGTAACGACGGTGTCATTATCGGCGTCAGCAGCTTCAGTCAGCTCGAAGGCAACCTTGCGGACCTCGAGAAGGGCCCACTGCCTGACGACGTTGTACAGTCGCTGGATGAGGCATGGCTGGTTGCAAAGGCCACAGCACCGACTTACTTCCGCTGAGTGCATGTAGCCCGAAGCTCTATATACATGAAATATACTTGTAATGACTAGAGTAATGGCTAATACATCACTGCACAGTGAGTACCCGTTACTGTTAGTGCAGTCCGTTCTTCACGAAAGAGACGGACCGACCTCAACGGTCCCGACCAATAACGATAAGCAACCCTCGACGTCAGCAGGTCAGCAATCACATCATTCACCTGCAGCTAGAGATGCGCCATCACACGAGAACACCTCCGTCGACGACCGTGCCCAGGATCGAC
>Ga0181473_100222_pt1 | contig 12375 bp, 10 predicted proteins | sample In2P11_FD_119089 | JGI IMG/M metagenome (GOLD analysis project Ga0181473, IMG submission 119089) | Clean room microbial communities from NASA Spacecraft Assembly Facility at Jet Propulsion Laboratory, Pasadena, California, USA -... ... | reverse complement strand
TTTTTGGAAGAAAATGTTTCATCAAAAAGACTGATGAAAAACTTGGTAAGCTTGAACCTAGAGAAGACGAAGGAATTCTTCCGAGTTATTCATCTAGAAGTAAAGGATACAAATGTTATAAAAGAGACTTTGAAAAATTGTTGAATGCATTGATGTAGTAATTGATGAAGCATGCAGAAATACAGAAAATATAAATTCAACAAAGGATGATGACAATGAGGAAGATGGTAAATGCTTTCCTGTAACAAATCAAAATGATATAGAGGAAGAAGCCAATGAAGCATCAAAAGAAGATACAACTAATAGGGAAAAGAATCGATCCAGGTATTTTCAAAAGAATCATCCAGAATCTCAAATTATAGGAGAAAAAGGGTCTGATGTACAGACAAGAAGAACTCTTGGAGGATCTTCCAGTTATCTACATTACTATCCTCCATAGAACCACAAAATGTTAATGAAGCTAGAAAAGGTGAATGTTGGGTTAACGAAATGAATGAAGAACTTGACCAAATTGAAAAGAATGATACTTGGGAACTAGTTCCTAGACCTCTTGATAAAAATGTTATAGCAACAAAAAGGATATTCACAAATAAATTCAATGAAAATGGAGAGGTGATTAGAAACAAAGAAAGAATTGTCTGTAAAGGGTATGCTCAAAAAGAAGGTATAGACATTGAAGAACATTTGCACCTATTGCCAGACTTGAAGACATAAGAATGTTTCTTTCTCTTTCAAGTTTTCGGAAATTCAAGGTGTGTCAACTGGATGTAAAATCTTCATTTCTTAATGGAGTGTTAGAAGAAGAATTTTATATTGAACAACAAGAAGGATTCCTTCTAGGAAATGATGCAAAGCTTGTATTCAAGCTTAGAGAGACTCTTTATGGACTGAAACAAGCTCCAAGGACTTGGTATTATCACCTTGAAAAATATCTACAACAATAAGGGTTCACAAAAAGATATGCAAACATCAACTTATACACTAAGATTGAGAATGATAAACTACTAATTACTGTTGTTTGTGTTGACAATATCATCTTTGGTAGCAATGAAGAATCTATGAGTTAAAACATTTCTTTGGTTATGCAAATGTCCTTACTTGGTGAACTTACTTATTTTCTTGGTCTATAAGTACAACAAACAAAAGATGGTATTTTTCTTTCATAAGCTAAATATCTCAAGAAAATTCTAAAGAAGTACAGAATGGAAGATTCTAAACTAGTATGTACTCCAATGGTAACACGATTCAATCTCAGTTCTAACAATGAATCATGATGCAGATCTATGATTGGAAGTCTTCTCCATCTAACAGGTACCAGACCTGATATCATTCATGTAGTAGGAATTGTTGGAAGGTTCCAAGCAAATCCAAAGGATTCACATTTTTAGGCTATAAAAATAATATTCAAATATCTTGAAGGAACTCAAGACTTTGGTCTATGGTATCCTAAAAATACATATCTTACTCTTCATGCATATACAGATTCAGATTGGGCAGGAAATGTTGATGATGAAAAAAGCACCAGTGGAGGTGAATTCTATATGGGGTCACAGTTAGTATCTTGGTTTAGCAAGAAACAAAGTTCAATTGCCTTATCTACAGCTAAAGAGGAATATGTGGCTGCTACATCTTGCTGCACAAAACTACTCTGCATGATGCAAACATTGCAAGACATTCAAATCACATGGTATCCACCCAACTCCATTTTATGTGATAATACAAGTGCCATCAGTATTTCGAAAAATCTAGTCATGCACTCCAATACCAAGCACATACCCATTAAGTACCATTTTATACGAGAACAAGTGCTTGAACAAAAGGTTAAATTGGAGTACGTTCCTTCCAAAGAACAAGTTGGTGATATATTTACCAAACTACTTCCCAGAGAAACATTTGAATATCTTAGACAAAAGTTGGGAGTAGTCTCTACATCATCCAGATGTTAAATATAGTTTTCAGAAGAAGGTTACTATATGTGGGTTTCATGAAGGATAGTCGTGTATATACGCGAGTTTTTGTGGTTTCAGGAGCGTAAATGTTTTTCTGATAGAAAAATAATGGGGAAGACTTTTTCATGGGTGCTTAGTCTGATATTGTTGATTATAGTCTGCTGATAAGATTTGTTCATTGTTTTTTATCTGACTGATGAATATGCCTTGATGAATGATTTATCGACAATTCATAGGTAACACAGCTTATTGGGGAGCATTAGCCTTCACAAACATTATGAATTATTGGCATTATGGTTGCCAATTTTAGCTATGGTTTCAGATATTCATATCAATTGTTGCATAAGTCATGTAAAGATATAAGGTGTAATATGTCTCCTTCTATCATAATCTATTTTTGAATGAGTCCTATTGGACATATGATGTAATTTGTATCCCCACTATTTATGGGAAGGATGATGTAATAATTGACATATTTAAGTCATGTTTAAACATTTCGTGTATCCCCATGTGGTTGGGTGATTGATGTATGTATGAGTCATTGGTGATAGGAAGGTTATACTCACATAGTTGAGTTATAGAGACATGTTATTCTTTTGAAAAATATCTCTAAAAAGTCTGCATGTACTTAGGGGGAGCATGGAGAACATAGTGTATCTCAAAGGGGGAGAATATATTGGTCTTCCCTTTGCCCTTGGTATCAAAGGGGGAAAGTATTTTTGTCTTGCTTGATATCTCTAACAGGTTCAACAGCTTGAAGAAATCATCACCCATATGGTTCCCATCAAGTCCAGAGGGGGAGATTGTTGGCATTATGATACAAGTGTTGTTCTTGATGGAAACTCACTCATACTTCAATTCAAATTTGATAAATGGAAACTCACATTGTAATATGTCAATTCAGAGGTAATAGGGCATTGGTACAGAAGAACAGGAAAGTTGGAACAAAGGTATAGTAATCAAAATCAAGAAGTTGAAGGAAAAGGATGTTGTAAGATAGTTTGAGCTATATATGCAGGTTCACTTTGACAAAGCAGTGTATTCCTGCCGGTTAATAGAAAAAAAAGTGTGTATACATATGCACGCACTTTCACAAGAGGAAAAATGTGTATGGGTTGGAAATCAAGAAAATTCAAGATTAAGGAATACCAAGGGTCAATACCATGGTATTAGCCCACAATATTGAGCGGAGTAATGACTGTTTGATCATGTCCAAGGATACCACATGTTCTAAGTGTTGTTTTGGTTTGAAGTACTGAGAAATGCCAAAAACTATATAAGGAGGAGAAGATCAAAGGGCCAAGTGTGCAAGTGAAAGTGTTTCTCAGGAATACTTCTATCCGAAGTATATTTTATGTTGCAAGGGCTATGATTATGATATAATTTGAAATATTGTGTTCACTTTCAATTCATTGTTGGATCATTATCATGAGACCTAAAACGACTTATCATTGAATGATATGATATTGGTTGGGATAGATCTGATTGCTCACACATGTTTTATTATTTAAATGTCATGACTTGGGTATGTCTGAAATTTGGAATAGAAACAAAATTGTAAGTTAGTATTTGTAGATATATACGCTGGTTCGCCTTAGTGAAGGCGCATATACACATTGGTTCAAAGCTTCCAAGTAGCATATACAAAAGAAAAGCATGTTATTCAAAAATGACTGATCTATTTTAATAGAGCTACTAGTTTACTATTATCTGTCAATGATGTCTTCTTAGATTTGAAATTAGAACTCAATGCATAGGGAGATTGAGTCTGATTGATTGATTGATTGATTAAGTGAGGAGGGTGACTTTTGATTCTGACTATCCAGATCTATGTAATTTGATAGTAGATGTTCAGAATATTACTTGTTGGTATAAATTTGATTCAGAAGTTTTATGTTTCAGTGGTTTTGGAGGCATACGCAGGTTTGATTAAAGAAAGTAGTGTATACATGTACGTTAGGTTCATCAAATTAGCATATGAATTCTGATATATGATTATTGAGGTTGCAATTGGTTTTGAATGATGATGCAGGCTTCTAAGTTTAGCATAGTTTTCTCCTGACAGTGATCTGAGTGTTCAGATTGACTTACTGTTGGTTGAGGTAGTTATTATTATAGAGTTTGAGCTTCAAAGTTTCTGATGGGTTGAGCGTGAAAAATTGTAAAAGTAAGGCCTTCATATTGTGTTGTTGTGTACTAGGAACATCCAATCTGAAAATTTATGAAACATTGTCCCTGGTGGAAGAGAGAAGGTAGTAGCCTTATGTAGGCCGACACCTATATACTAGTAAATATATTAGCTAGTGCAAGAGCTAGGGGGTTGTAGCTCCCTTCCAGTAGAAACCAGAGAATGAGAGAAAGTTGTAGCCTTCTACAGGTGGGTGCCTACGTATTGGTATGAGTCTGCACCAGTACAAGACTGTAAACAGATTTTCTTTATGTTAAAAAGAAGATAGAGACGATAACAATAGGTGGTTTTTCTCCTGCATAGGTTTTCCACATTAAATTTCATGTTCATGTGTGTTTCTTATGTGTGATGGTTTATTATGTTATCAATGCAGATTATTACTATATAATAAAATATTGATTCACTCATTAAAGATCAACACATGATGAATTGACTAAATCATAAGTTCTCTATGTATACACTGGTTTATTTAATGACAGTTGCATGCACATGCAAGTTCAATTCACTGAAGTAGCATATATAAATATGATTGGGAAATGAAAACATTATTGAATTGTGAATACTGATTCAAATACTCCATCGAGGTATGTTCAAAAGAATCATCCACGATCTCAAAGTCTAGGATAAAAAGGGTCTCGAGTACAAACAAGAAGGACTCTTGCAGGAACTTCTAGTTATCTAGCATTACTATCCTCCATAGAACCACATAATGTTAATGAATCTAGAAAAGATGAATGTTGGGTTAAGGAAATGAGTGAATAACTTCACAAAATTGAAAAGAATGATACTTGGGAATTAGTTCCTAGAGCTCTTGATAAAAATGTTATAGGAACAAAATGGATATTCAAGAATAAATTGAATGAAAATGGAGAGGTTATTAGAAACAAATCAAGACTTGGCTCTAAAGGATATGCTAAAAAAGAACATATAGAATTTGAAGAAACATTTTCGTCTGTTGCCAAACTTGAAGCAATAAGAATGTTTCTTGCTCTTTCAAGTTTTTGGAAATTCAAGGTGAAGCAAATGGATGTAAAATCCGCATTTCATAATGCAAAGTTAGAAGAAAAAGTTTATATTGAACAACCAGAGGGATTCATTCTAGGAAATGATGCAGAGCTTGTATGCAATCTCAAAAAGGCTCTTTATGGACTGAAACAAGCTCCAAGGGCTTGGTATTATCACCTTGACAAATATCTACAACAACAATGGTTCATAAAAGGATCTGTAGACAACAAATTACACACCAAGATTGGGAATGATAAACTACTAATTATTGTTGTTTATGTTGATGATATCATCTTTGGCAGCAATGAAGAATCTATGAGTCAAAACTTTACTTTGGTTATGCAACAAGAATTTGAAATGTCCTTACTTGGTGACCTTAATTATTTTCTTGGTCTACAAGTACAACAAACAAAAGATGGTATTTTTCTTTCACAAACTAAATATCTCAAGAATATTCCGAAGCAGTACGAAATGGAAGATTCTAAACTAGTATGTACTCCAATGGTAACAAGATACAGTCTCACTTCTAACAATGGATCACCTACAGTGAATCAATCAGCATACAGATCTATGATTGGAAATCTACTCTATCTAATAGGTACCAGACTTGATATCATGCATGCAGTAGGAATTGTTGGAAGGCTCAAAGAAAATCTAAAGGAATTACATTTCAGGCTATAAACTGAATATTCAAATATCTTCAAGGACCTCAAGACTTTGGTCTATGGTATCCTAAAGATATAGATATTACTCTTCATGAATATACAGATGCAGATTGGGTAGGAAATGTTGATGATCGAAAAAGAACAAGTGGAGGTGCATTATATATCGGATCACGGTTAGTATCTTGGTTCAACAAGAAGAAAAGTTCAATTTCCTTATCTACAGCTCAAGTGGAATATGTGGTTGTTTCATCTTTCTTAACACAACTACTCTCGATGATGAAAACATTGCAAGACATTCAAATCACATGTTCTCCACCCATCTCCATTTTATATGATAATACAAGTGCCATCAATATTTCGAAAAATCCAGCCATGCACCCCAAGACCAAGCACATACCCATTAAGTACCATTTTCTACGAGAACAAGTTCTTGAAAAGAAGATTAAATTGGTGTATGTTCCCTCCAAAGAATAGGTTGCTGATATATTTACCAAACTACTTCCCATAGAAACATTTGGATATGTCAGACAAAGGCTGGGAGTAGTCTCTGCATCATCTTGCTGTTAAATCCAATTTTCAAAAGAAGGTTACTATACGTGGGTTTGATGAAGGATAGTCACCTATATACACGATTTTTGTGGCTGCAGTAGTGTACAAGTTTGTCTAATATAAAAACAGTGGGTTAGACTTTGTCATGGGTGCTCAGTCTTATATTGATGATTATAGTCTACTAATATGCTTTGTTCATTGATTTTTATCTGACTGATGAAGATGCCTTGATGAATGATTTGTTGACAATTCAGAGGTAGTAGAGGTTTAGGGTGAACATTAGCCTTCACAAACATTATGCATTGTTGGCATTATGGTTGCTAATTTGAGCTATGGTTTCAGATATTTATATCAATTCTTGCATTAGTCATGTAAAGATACAAGGTGTAATATGTCTCCTTCTATCATAGTCTATTTTTGAATGAGTCATATTAGACATATGATGTAATTTGTATCTGCACTATACATGGGAAGGATGATGTAATAATTTCTCTATTTCAGTCATGTATAAACATTTGGTGTATCCCCACGTGGTTGCATGATTGATGTATGTATGAGTCATTGGTGATAGGAAGGTCATACTCACATAGTTGAGTTATAGAGTCATGTTATTCTTTTGAGAAATATCTCTGTAGACTCTACATGTACTCAAGGGGAGCATGGATAGCATAATGTATCTCAAAGGGGGAAAATATCTTGGTCTACCATTTTCCCTTGATGTCAAAGGGGGAGAGTATTTTGGTCTTTATTGATATATCTAAAAGCTTCAACAGCTTCAAGCAATCAACACCCATATGGTTTACATCAAGTCCAAAGTGGGAGATTGTTGGCATTATGATACAAGTGTTGTCCTTGATGGAAACTCACTCACAGGTCAGTTTAGATTTGATAAAAGTAAACTCACATTCTAATATGTCAATTAAGAGGTTACATGAAATTGATACAAAAGCACAGGAAGTTGGAACAAAGTTCTACTAATCAGAACCAAGAAGTTGAAGGAAAAGGATGTTGTAAGGTAGTTTAAGTTGTATATGCAGGTTCACTTTAACAAAGTAGTGTATACATGCAGGTTAACAGAACAAAAAGTGCATGTACGCATGCACTTTCACAAGAGGAAAAGCACGTCTAGGTTGGAAAATCAAGGAAATTCAAGATTAAAGAATCCCAAGGGTTAATACCATGGTATTTTGTTATCACCTAGATTTGCCTCGGGCTGAAGAAAGCAAGTTTCCAGGGTAACCACAAACGACTTAACCTTGTAGCTAGCCATACAAGGTAGTGAGAGGGCTCTCCCCTTTACAATCTTAGTCAAGGTGACTAGATCAGTTAGGGATTTTAGGCTAGGTATAGTAGCTCGAAAGGTTTCGATTGAATATGATGGTGTTTGCTGGATTAGATGGAGCTGGGCAGTTTAGGTCTAGGAAATTAGGACAGAATGCAGGGTGTTCTATGGGGCAAGGTAGGTATAGGCTTTAACACTTGAAATTAAGTGAGGTGAGGTGTCTAATACTGGTGAGGAGCTGAGGAGGGAATGTCACAATCATGGGTCCTTCTCAAACAACATAAAACATAGAATACTTAATGATTTCCCAAGGTAGAGCACTGCAAACAATGGATTCTACCTATCTATCTTGATATCATTCAATTAGAAGTAGTGAAATAGATGATGGAATACATAAAATATGTTTGATAACAAAATAATAAACTATGCTAAAATGCCATACCACAGGGATCCCATAAAAGTAGCTGCAATTCCTAATAATTTCCTTGCCAAACTGCTTACAATGGTGTACAATCAAGCTCAAAGCATCCAAGTGAGTCCAACCCCACCAAATGACCAAGAAAACACATAATATAGACATCTAAACTACTCATCCTAACCTTCAGGGGTCGAATCCAGGAGAAGAGGTGTTGTTTCAACCATTTCCCAACAAAGAACTGGAATATAGGTAGTCAAACAACTTGCCTTTAAAAGAGGGGATACTGATTCATTTGCCTCAAAACCACCTCTAACTAATGAATCTACCCTCTAACACTATTTTACCATTACATTTACATGCCATGTCATCAATTACATCAATGAAATCATCAATGAGGAAAGAGAAATCAAATTCATAGTCAAAATAGGCGAATTTTGGCTTCCTGAGCAAAATGGCCCTAAGCGTAGCGCCACTGGCCCTAAGTAGAATTCCACTTTCCACCTAATTTTGGAGGCCTTTTCCTTAGCCAAATTGAGCCCATGATAGCTCATTAGAAAGGTATTCAAGTCTAGTTTTTGGAACATCTAGATTTTTTGAATTTGGAGCTCATTTCCCCCCTCAAACTTGGAATCTCCCAAGGTTGCTTTTGTGTGTCCAAAAAGACGAAGAAATGTCATTTTTGGGGAGTTTTTGGACCTTTTGGTGGACGAGTTCCACTCCAAGAATTCTGAAAATTGCTAGGGTGTATGTTCTTGATGCCTTGAGTCCAAAAACATAAGCCATTTATCCATTAGGTGCCCCTAGAAGAAGCACATGGGCAGATTTTATGTGTTTTGAATTTCCAAAATTTCAAAATGACAAAATTTCTTCAAAACTTGCCCAGATTTGGCATGAGATACCACCATCAATTGCTTTGACAGGACATGGAGGCTTCATCCAACATCTTTAATCTATCTTTCTCCTTTTTGACTTCCAAAGCTCTCCTTAGCCTAGCATTTAACTTTCTAATCCTCATGTTACAAATTTTGTTACGAGCCATGTAATGATATGCCATGTGTTTGAGCATTTTCTTGTCCCTGTTGGCCTTGCTAATGAGCCTTTCAAGATCTAGGTTGACTCTTTCAAGCCAAGTTTCCCTATATTGTTTGATTTCTTGCTTGATAGGAGTCAAAGCGACATGAGTCTCTTTTCCACATTGCCTCTTTGTCTTCAGTAGCTCAAGTTACATGAGGACCTGTTTATGACTTATTTGTTTGTTTACATACTCCAGGTAAGTGATGACAAACTTAGCTCTCTCTAAGTTGTGCATCAAATCTTGCATTTGGGCTTCTCTCTCTCGAATAATGACATCTTTGATAGTTTCCCTCTCTTGTGATTTTGCCTCCCTTATGAGGCTTTCTTTTTTTCCTTCTCCTTTCCACTGAACTATCACTTGTTCTCTCCTCATCATAGTTAGAATCACCTCTATCCATGATTTAATCATCTCTCTTAGTTTGCATAGTTTTTTGTTATGAAATCAGCTGGTGCTACACTTCTGGGTAAATTTTTTGTGTTTTGAATTTCCAAAATTTCAAAATGGCAAAATTTCTTCAAAACTTGCCCAGATTTGGCATGAGATACCACCATAAACTACTTTGATAGGACATGGAGGCTTCAGCAAAAATCTTTAATCTATCTTTCTCCTTTTTTCCTTCCAAAGCTCTCCTTAGCCTAGCCTTTAACTTTCTAATCCTCATGTTACAAATTTTGTTACGAGCCATGTAATGGTATGCCATGTGTTTGAGCATTTTCTTATCCCTATTGGCCTTGCCAGTGAGCCTTTCAAGATGTAGGTTGACTCTTTCAAGCCACGTTTCCCTATCTTGTTCGATTTCTTGCTCGATAGGAGTCAATGTGACATGAGCCTCTTTGTCATTTTACCTCTTTGTCTTCAGTAGCTCAAGTTCCATGGGGACCTGTTTATGACTTAGTTGTTTGTTTTACTCCTCCAAGTAAGTGATGACAAACGTAGCTCTCTCTAAGTTGTCCATAAAATCTTGCATTTGGGCTTCTCTCTCCTAAATAATGACATCTTTGACAGTTTCCCTCTCTTGTGATTTTGCCTCCCTTATGAGGCTTTCTTTTTTGCCTTCTCTTTTCCACTGAACTGTCACTTGTTGTCTCCTCATCATAGTTAGAATCACCTCTATCCATGGTTTAATCAACTCTCTTAGTTTCCATAGTTTTGTGTTATGAAACGAGCTGGTGTTGCACTTTTGGGCAGATTTTCTGTGTTTTGAATTTCCAAAATTTCAAAATGACAAAATTTCTTCAAAACTTGCCCAGATTTGGCATGAGATACCACCATCAACTACTTTGATAGGACATGGAGGCTTCAGCAAACATCTTTAATCTATCTTTCTCCCTTTTGCCTTCCAAAACTGTCCTTACCCTAGCCTTTAACTTTATAATCCTCATGTTACAAATTTTGTTACGAGCCATGTAATGGTATGCCATATGTCTACGAATTTTCTTATCCCTGTTGGCCTTTCCAATGAGCCTTTCAAGATGTAGGTTGACTCTTTCAAGCCACATTTCCCTATCTTGTTCAATTTCTTGCTCGATAGGAGTCAATGTGACATGAGCCTCTTTGTCACTTTGCCTCTTTGTCTTTAGTAGCTCAAGTTCCATGAGGACCTGTTTATGACTTAGTTGTTTGTTTTACTACTCCAGGTAAGTGATGACAAACTTAGCTCTCTCTAAGTTGTCCATCAAATCTTGCATCTGGGCTTCTCTCTCCTGAATAATGACATCTTTGACAGTTTCCCTCTCTTGTGTTTTTGCCTCCCTTATGAGGCTTTATTTTTTACCTTCTCCTTTCCGCTGAATTATCGCTTGTTGTCTCCTCATCATAGTTAGAATCACCTCTATCCATGATTTAATCAACTCTCTTAGTTTGCACAGTTTTGTGTTATGAAACCAGCTCATAAAAAGATAGAAAAGATAGATCAACGCCTTAGAATTCAGCCTCTTCGAGGGGGCAACCTCCTTTACATTACAGAAATGAATGATTCCTTGATGATTCAAATGAAAAAACCTCCTTTCTATATATAGGAGTCTAAGGAGTCACAATATAACCCAACCGACCTAACAATAATAATATAAAGGCACAAAAATAACAACAGATGGATTCTATGGGGCACAGTAATAACAATATGGGGATAATAGGGGCACAACAATATTAATAAGGGATACAAATACAATAGTAATGGGGTAATCACTATTATTGTAGGGACCTAACGTGCCCCTCTCCATCAAAAATTTGTTGTCATCAACGCTTGAGTAGTTCTAGATGCTGCTGTATAAAATTCTCGTCTTCCCATGTGGAATCTTTAGAAGATAAGTTCTTCCACTTGATGAGATACTCCGAAATTGATCGATTTCGTAGCTGTTGAGTTCTTGTTACTGTGACTGCTTCTGGTTCTAATATAATTTTTCCTTCCTTGTCAAGTTCTAGCAATATTTTTTGAACTAGGAGTTTGTCACATATAACCTTCTTTAAACATGAAACATGGAAAACTAGGTGCACTCGAGAAGCTGCAGGAAGCTCCAATTTGTACACCATAGTACCAATCTTTTGCAACACCTTGTATGGACCATAATACTTTGGTGATAATTTATTATCCTTCTTAGCTTGCTTGAGGGACATTTGCTTATATGGTTGTAGCCATAGGAATACCTGATCACCTACATCAAAACTTCTTTCACTACGATGTTGATCTGCTTGTTGTTTCATTCTATTCTACGCCAACATGAGGTTATCCTCTAAGAGTTGGAGGACTTGTTGTTGATGCTCGATGTGATGTTCCACTGCTTGAACCTTAGAGTTTTCTCTTAATATGATGTGGTGGATGGTGGCTGATATCCATAAAGTGCCATAAATGGGGTCATTTTTGTTGATGTATGGAAGGAAGTCTTCTACCACCATTCAACCAGAGGCAACCATTTGACCCATTATGTTTGTTTATTAGATACAAAGAAACGAAGATATGCTTCCAAACATTTGTTTACTATCTCAGTTTGCCCATCAGATTGAGGATGATAAGATGAGCTATGAGCTGAGTACCGAGACAAGAAAATAATTATGTCCAAAAATTTCCAGTGAAAATGGGGTCTCTGTCATTTAAAATAATCATTGGATTTCCATGTAGCTTTTTAATTGTTTCCATAAATGCAGTAGAAACTGTACTGGCTTTAAATGGATGTGATAATGCACAAAAGTGTGCATACTTGGTAAGTCTGTCAACTACCACCATGATGACACTCTTTCCCTCAGACTT
>Ga0181473_100220_pt1 | contig 12400 bp, 8 predicted proteins | sample In2P11_FD_119089 | JGI IMG/M metagenome (GOLD analysis project Ga0181473, IMG submission 119089) | Clean room microbial communities from NASA Spacecraft Assembly Facility at Jet Propulsion Laboratory, Pasadena, California, USA -... ... | reverse complement strand
GTGTACATGTGGTATTGTGTACACATTGTACAGTGGTGCAATGTACATATGACGTTGTGTACACGTTGTGTAGGTGGTGCTGTGTACATGTGATGTTGTGCACACATTGTGCAGGTGGTGCTTTCATAGGAGCTTGAATGATCCAAATATGTATACCAAGTTTAATAAACAGAGGCAAATTATTTTGATTTCTTTGTATGTAGATGATATGATCATAACAGGGAATGCTAACATTCTGATCAAAGAAATCAAGCAGCAGATGTCACAAGTGTTTGAGATGAAAGATCTCGGAAACCTTCATTATTTCTTGGGATTGGAGGTACGGAAAGATTCTAGACAAACTTTTCTCACTCAAGGGAAGTATGTCAGAAGCTTGCTGGAAAGGTTCAGAATGGAGCAGTGCAGATCAGCAGCAACACCATTACATAAGAATTTAAAGTTGAGCAATGACGATGGCACTAAAGAGGTGGATGCCACTATGTACAGAGAGCTAGTTGGCAGTTTGATATACCTGACTACAACTAGACCAGATCTGGCATATTCTGTTAGTGTGTTGAGCCAATTCATGTCAAAACCACTCGAAAGTCACTGGATCGCAGCAGAATGTGTGTTGAGGTATCTTAGTGGTACTAGTAATTATGGCATTTTGTACACTGACACTTCTAATGTTATTCTAGTAGGTTTTTCAGATTCCGATTGGGCAGGTAACTTGGATGATCAAAGATCTATCACAGGTTACGCATTTAGCATTGGATTCGGGGTCATAGCATGGAGCATTAAAAAGCAAAGTATTGTAGCTCTATCTTCATGTGAAGCTGAGTACCAAGCATTGTGTGCAGCCACATGTGAAGCTATCTGGTTGAGAAGACTTCTCAACGATGCAGGAGAAGGACAGAAAGAATCAACTAGTATCAAAACTAACAACTAGAGTACCATCAAGCTTGCATACAATCCAGTCTTTCATAAAAATACCAAGCATATTGACACTCAATTTCATTTTGTTCGAGAGAAGATACAGTCAAAAGAAATATATGTTGAATATTATAAAACTTGTGATAACTTGGCTGATATCTTTACTAAGCCTCTTGGGCGTGTAAAGTTTGAATTATTTAGAGGGATGCTAGGAGATCAGGATAATCCTTTCTCCATTAAGGGGGGGAGTTGAAAATAATTCATAGTATTTTGTATTAATGGAGAAATGGTTACATAGTTGTAACATATCTCCTTAGTTTAGGATTTGTTCCTAGAGTTTAGGAGTTTGTTTGCAACTGCCTGATTTCTAGTGATGTACTTAATAATGTAATCATTCATTTGATGAATAATAGAGTGAACGGAGAGAGAGTCTCTTCTTTGTTTGAGTGCAGTCTCCAGGTGCAGTACTCACCTGTGAGCTGCAACTCCTTCTTTTAATTCAAGTCTGATTTTTATCTCAAACGAGACTTCTCAAACTTGTGTAATGGAAATCAAAGCCATAGCAGGACCATAAACAAAATGCAAGGAGTAAATGCACCAACAACTTGACTCACTGAGTTCACAATCAGCTAAATGGATGACAACCTAGATGCCCTAGGGCCACAAACCATCCACTGACCCAAGAAATCAATCGAAAAGATGGCAAATCAACAAGCAAATAAACCAAATGAAAAGCAGCTTTCTAGTTAGGGAGAAGACAGTCTAAATAGCTTACAAGGCAGAAATCAAGAGAGCAAGACACACTGGCCAAGATCTCGGGTGAACCCTAATCTTCACTTACAGGCATCAGCGTGACTGCCTAACTGACAAAAAGCACCCGAAGGGGGTTGACGCAACTGTTCCTCAGCATATCACACTGATCAGTGGGACTGTCAGCGAAATAAGCACACTGAGCAATGATGCAAAGAAAAAAATAAAAAATTTCAAAATTGGGACTAGACTTGCTATTATGAATTTCAAACCCAGAGTAGTAAGCAAAGAAAAGAAAACAGAACTAAAGGGAAATGGAGAAACTAGAAAAGTTCACACAAAACCATGAAATTCCAAGCAAACAAATAGAAGGACTGGGTCCCCAGCGGAGTCGCCAATTTGTGGTGAAGTAAAATTCTAAGTGCGAACACAAACAATCCTCTAACCCGACAGCGGTTCTAGCCACAAACAAGACATTCTATGGAAGATTTCCTTAGGTTATAACCAATTAAGAGGGCCTACCTCTTAGTACGCTTATCTCTTTTGGTGATGACCTTGCTTTCTCACTCCAACTATCTCCCGTTTCCTTCTCCGAACACCTGAAACATGTAAACAACAGCAAACAACAATTGTGATAATAGACAAGTTGTAATTCAACCTAATTAACAAGTCAAGAATCATTAAGCCATAAACATGTGAGATAGGGGATAACATGAGATGACACATTATGTAGGAAATCAATCGATAGTTGCATATATATTAAATAAAGAAGAGATTACAACCATTGTCTTGACGTTGTTGTTCTCCTCCGACAAAACCAGGTTCCCACACACTTCCGTTAGCATTCCATGGTGGCCTCAACAATGATAGTTTTAAGGCCCTTCCCTTTAGTCTTCACACTAAACCAAATTCACACTTCTCCCTCACACACAACTAGAGAGCTACAACTATGAATAACTTGTTGATTACTCCAAAATTAATTAGCACTAGCACACCAAAATTAACACTAGCTTGTGCTTGGGAAAAAGGGAGATTTATATAGCATGAATGGATGGGAGATGGTTCCTCTTCTTAGGGGAGAAGGTCTTATCTCTTGAGGTAGTTCCATCCTAATAGGGAAAAGGAGCCCAAACTGACATCCGCGACTCCATCCGGCCCAACCATTTACTAGATTTCCGTTACAAAGCTTCTAGAGATGGAAGCTTCGGCTCCTTATTTAAAAAACTTTCCAAAAGAGGATTAGCATGATTGGAACAAGGCTCAGTCGCTCCATTCGACGCGAGGGACAGTGTTAATCCCTACATATCGGTGCAAGGAGGACACTGGTTATTAGCGTCGGTCTTGTAAACTGGGAGAAACAGAATATTTTTGGGGAATGATTCAAAAGGGGATTGTTCTGCTCATGAAGAGGGACACAATGGGAGTTTCTTCATGAACGGGAAGCATGTTGGGTTCACTGTGGAGGTCCTCCAAGATCATGGAATGAGGATTATAGGGATAGTGACAAATTGTTGTGTAACAGATATCATGATTTATGTTTGAGTTGATATGTTGTAAAGTTGTATTGTGCTAACCTAGCTTTATTGTGTAGATAAGATAGCCTCCCCTAATATACACTAAGGTATGAGTTTTCTCATGTGTATATTTGGTGCTTGGTTGTTTTATTTTGATGTCTATTTGGTGTTTGAGTGTTTGGTGCCTAGTTGATTTATTTAACATGGTATGTTTGCAAGTGGATTGCATGTTTGATGAATTTCATAATATGAGTATGCGTTCCAATGATCTTGCTTTAAGATGGTTTTACTAACACATATGTGTTGAGACAGTTGATATGTACTTAAGTGTAGTAGGTGATAGTTGTAGCATTATGTCTAATGGCTATGAGTTGACTATGGATTATGACATGATTTTTTGTAAAAGTTGATCTCAAATTGATAGATATGATTGTCTTGATATTTGAAACACGTGGTTGACATGTGTGAGCAGTTGCAGGAAACATACTTGGTATTAGTGTGACGAGGTAATAATTGATGTGTTTATAGAACTAACAGTTGGGTGATGTGACAGTATATAGTAATACTTAGTTGCAGCAGGGTAAAGGTAAAAGAAGGGAATCTGGGAAGAATTCCTTTGGCTATGTTTGGAAACCCTAATTCCAAACAAATGAGTGTTTTACATACAGGGAGTCTTCTTAACATTGATTTTGTTTGACATTATGTGGATATGTGCTAGATTCATGAAATGTACTTGATAGACATATTAGCTAGTCTTTAGTTACAGGTGCATCTGTCAAAGGACTGGAGTCCCTTGAGAGATGGCGTGGATGTGTTCAGTTGCAAGAAACATGCTTGACATGACAAGATAAGGTAACTGATGTATTGTTATGTTTATTTATACACTGACAGTTATGTGTTTATGGAAATCTGATGCAGGGGACTGCATGGCAAAGATAGGTTGCCATGAAATCTTAAAGAAGCTAGTTGAGTTTCCCTGGGAACCATGGGGATTGATTCATGGTGTTTGTTATTAGTCTTGTGCTTTTAGTGTTTTTTTTCTTGCACTTGATTTGTAACTTTATTTATGTCTAGAGTATGGCCATACCACTTTGTTTGTGGAGTCGTGATGTTATTGGTTTTCATGGTTTTCTTCTTCTTGTTGTTTCTATTCTTGCCTTTTATGTTTTGAGTTTGGGGAATTGGTTGGGAAAAAGGAAAATTTGATGGAGCTTAGGGAGAGTTGTGTGGTACCCAACAGGTAATGTAAGACACAGATGAAGTTTAGTGTATGAGTAAGGACAGCGGAAGGTATGACTATGATAGTCGATTGGACTGGTTGGGTCCATTGTGATAAATGGATGATGATAGAAGAATCATGGGAAAGGTAATCAAGAAAAGTTAAAGTAAATGGATCTGAGGTGTCAGATGCCTTGGCTATGTGGGGACTATTGTTCTCAATATTGCACATGCATTGCATGAATAAATGAAATTCTCTTAACCTTGACATTATAATAACTGGAAATTTTGTTGTGATTATGATTATGTTGATGTTTATATATGTATACATGTAGGCGTGTATGTATGTCATGTTTGACATGGTGATCATGGATCATGATTATTTTATGCTAATGTTTATATGTACATATGTATGTATGTATGACGTTGAATGATGAGATCATTATCATTTTATGATGTATGTATGTGTACATGTATCTATGGCACTATCTGGCAGGGTCATCAGGAATCATTCTTGTGGAGGAATGATTGCTTACGCAGGCAAATGACATGAAGAGGTTCCTGGTCTATGAGGAATCAAGTGAGAAGAGTAGTTATGACAAACATATGAGGTCAATATCATGTGAATATGAATTTATATTGTATGCTTGTATTATGCCTATGCTTATGTTATACCAAGGGATACATCAGCAAAGTGAAAACAGTGTGGTCTGTGGCATGCTAAGGCAAGCATGGATAAGACACTAGAAGCATGGTTTCTTGGTAGAGTCAGGGTAGTTTTGAATGTGTGGTACTACTGTGGTGCATATGTTGTATAAGTTGTACATGTTTCATTTGTGATGTTGTGTGCATGCGGTGTGGTGTATATTTAGTGTGTGTACCTGTTATTTATGCAATGTTATTACAAGGTGTAGTACATATAGTGTTGTATGAATGTTGCATATTCAGTGTTGGGTATAGATGGTGCTATATACACATTGGATATGTGGTATTGTGTACATATTGTACCGTATGCATGATGGATATGCATGTTGTGTGCATATGATGGTGTGCACATGTTGGATACACAGTGTTGTGTATAGATGATGATATGCACATGTTGGAAATGCAATGCTATGTACAAGTGGTGTTGCGTGCATGTTGTACATGTCGTGTTATGTACATATGGTGTGGTGTGCATGATTGTACAAATCATGTTGTGTGCATGTGGTGTTGTATACATGTTGTACAAGTGGCATTGTGTGTAGGTGGTGTTGTGTACATGTATTGCATGTGGCACTATGTACATGTGGTGTCGTGTACATGTTGTGCATGTGGTACTGTGTACATGTGGTATTGTGTACACATTGTACAGTGGTGCAATGTACATATGACGTTGTGTACACGTTGTGTAGGTGGTGCTGTGTACATGTGATGTTGTGCACACATTGTGCAGGTGGTGCTTGCTACATGTGGTACTGGTGCACATGTGGGATTAAGTGCATGTAGTACATGTGTTGTGGGCATGTGGTACTATGTGTGTGCATTGTGTAGTCATGGTATCATGACATATGTATTCATTGTGTTGCACTCTAGGCACACATTTGTGTTGTATTGTACACCAGGTGTAGGTGTATGTGTTGTATGTCAGGCGTAGGTGCATGTATTGCATGGTTTTGTAAGCATTGTGTGATTGTATGTGTGTGGTGCACACTATGTGTATGTGCACATGGTTGAGGAGATGGAATTGGGTGTTTGTCTAGTGTGGCAACCGGTCTAAAGTGCATACGGAATAAAGACAAAGGTAAAAGATAAGGATCGATGAAAGGACAAGTATCAGTGTTTTATTTTAGTTTTATTATGCATGTGATTTATGAGTATGGTATACGATGATTAAATGTGATCTATGATTCTGGATTATGATGATTACATGTGATCTATGATTTTTGTTTATGATGGTTACATGTGATTTATGACTTTGACAGTTATGTTTTGAGCTAACATGATGTGATGTTTTTATACATGATGTTAGTTTGACTTGTCATGGCAGGAAGTAAACATGATTGCAAGTGTACCTTATTGACGAGCTACCAATGAGGTATGATTTGAAGTTATTTCAATTTATTTTGAATCTAATGGAAGTTATGTGATTGGTATAGGAAGCACGGAAATGCCTGGTTGGGTGGTTAAAATCAACTAGGCACCAAACACTCAAACACCAAATAGACATCAAAATAAAACAACCAAGCACCAAATATACACATGAGAAAACTCATACCTTAGTGTATATTAGGGGAGGCTATCTTATCTACACAATAAAGCTAGGTTAGCACAATACAACTTTACAACATATCAACTCAAACATAAATCATGATATCTGTTACACAACAATTTGTCACTATCCCTATAATCCTCATTCCATGATCTTGGAGGACCTCCACAGTGAACCCAACATGCTTCCCGTTCATGAAGAAACTCCCATTGTGTCCCTCTTCATGAGCAGAACAATCCCCTTTTGAATCATTCCCCAAAAATATTCTGTTTCTCCCAGTTTACAAGACCGACGCTAATAACCAGTGTCCTCCTTGCACCGATATGTAGGGATTAACACTGTCCCTCGCGTCGAATGGAGCGACTGAGCCTTGTTCCAATCATGCTAATCCTCTTTTGGAAAGTTTTTTAAATAAGGAGCCGAAGCTTCCATCTCTAGAAGCTTTGTAACGGAAATCTAGTAAATGGTTGGGCCGGATGGAGTCGCGGATGTCAGTTTGGGCTCCTTTTCCCTATTAGGATGGAACTACCTCAAGAGATAAGACCTTCTCCCCTAAGAAGAGGAACCATCTCCCATCCATTCATGCTATATAAATCTCCCTTTTTCCCAAGCACAAGCTAGTGTTAATTTTGGTGTGCTAGTGCTAATTAATTTTGGAGTAATCAACAAGTTATTCATAGTTGTAGCTCTCTAGTTGTGTGTGAGGGAGAAGTGTGAATTTGGTTTAGTGTGAAGACTAAAGGGAAGGGCCTTAAAACTATCATTGTTGAGGCCACCATGGAATGCTAACGGAAGTGTGTGGGAACCTGGTTTTGTCGGAGGAGAACAACAACGTCAAGACAATGGTTGTAATCTCTTCTTTATTTAATATATATGCAACTATCGATTGATTTCCTACATAATGTGTCATCTCATGTTATCCCCTATCTCACATGTTTATGGCTTAATGATTCTTGACTTGTTAATTAGGTTGAATTACAACTTGTCTATTATCACAATTGTTGTTTGCTGTTGTTTACATGTTTCAGGTGTTCGGAGAAGGAAACGGGAGATAGTTGGAGTGAGAAAGCAAGGTCATCACCAAAAGAGATAAGCGTACTAAGAGGTAGGCCCTCTTAATTGGTTATAACCTAAGGAAATCTTCCATAGAATGTCTTGTTTGTGGCTAGAACCGCTGTCGGGTTAGAGGATTGTTTGTGTTCGCACTTAGAATTTTACTTCACCACAAATTGGCGACTCCGCTGGGGACCCAGTCCTTCTATTTGTTTGCTTGGAATTTCATGGTTTTGTGTGAACTTTTCTAGTTTCTCCATTTCCCTTTAGTTCTGTTTTCTTTTCTTTGCTTACTACTCTGGGTTTGAAATTCATAATAGCAAGTCTAGTCCCAATTTTGAAATTTTTTATTTTTTTCTTTGCATCATTGCTCAGTGTGCTTATTTCGCTGACAGTCCCACTGATCAGTGTGATATGCTGAGGAACAGTTGCGTCAACCCCCTTCGGGTGCTTTTTGTCAGTTAGGCAGTCACGCTGATGCCTGTAAGTGAAGATTAGGGTTCACCCGAGATCTTGGCCAGTGTGTCTTGCTCTCTTGATTTCTGCCTTGTAAGCTATTTAGACTGTCTTCTCCCTAACTAGAAAGCTGCTTTTCATTTGGTTTATTTGCTTGTTGATTTGCCATCTTTTCGATTGATTTCTTGGGTCAGTGGATGGTTTGTGGCCCTAGGGCATCTAGGTTGTCATCCATTTAGCTGATTGTGAACTCAGTGAGTCAAGTTGTTGGTGCATTTACTCCTTGCATTTTGTTTATGGTCCTGCTATGGCTTTGATTTCCATTACACAAGTTTGAGAAGTCTCGTTTGAGATAAAAATCAGACTTGAATTAAAAGAAGGAGTTGCAGCTCACAGGTGAGTACTGCACCTGGAGACTGCACTCAAACAAAGAAGAGACTCTCTCTCCGTTCACTCTATTATTCATCAAATGAATGATTACATTATTAAGTACATCACTAGAAATCAGGCAGTTGCAAACAAACTCCTAAACTCTAGGAACAAATCCTAAACTAAGGAGATATGTTACAACTATGTAACCATTTCTCCATTAATACAAAATACTATGAATTATTTTCAACTCCCCCCCTTAATGGAGAAAGGATTATCCTGATCTCCTAGCATCCCTCTAAATAATTCAAACTTTACACGCCCAAGAGGCTTAGTAAAGATATCAGCCAAGTTATCACAAGTTTTATAATATTCAACATATATTTCTTTTGACTGTATCTTCTCTCGAACAAAATGAAATTGAGTGTCAATATGCTTGGTATTTTTATGAAAGACTGGATTGTATGCAAGCTTGATGGTACTCTAGTTGTTAGTTTTGATACTAGTTGATTCTTTCTGTCCTTCTCCTGCATCGTTGAGAAGTCTTCTCAACCAGATAGCTTCACATGTGGCTGCACACAATGCTTGGTACTCAGCTTCACATGAAGATAGAGCTACAATACTTTGCTTTTTAATGCTCCATGCTATGACCCCGAATCCAATGCTAAATGCGTAACCTGTGATAGATCTTTGATCATCCAAGTTACCTGCCCAATCGGAATCTGAAAAACCTACTAGAATAACATTAGAAGTGTCAGTGTACAAAATGCCATAATTACTAGTACCACTAAGATACCTCAACACACATTCTGCTGCGATCCAGTGACTTTCGAGTGGTTTTGACATGAATTGGCTCAACACACTAACAGAATATGCCAGATCTGGTCTAGTTGTAGTCAGGTATATCAAACTGCCAACTAGCTCTCTGTACATAGTGGCATCCACCTCTTTAGTGCCATCGTCATTGCTCAACTTTAAATTCTTATGTAATGGTGTTGCTGCTGATCTGCACTGCTCCATTCTGAACCTTTCCAGCAAGCTTCTGACATACTTCCCTTGAGTGAGAAAAGTTTGTCTAGAATCTTTCCGTACCTCCAATCCCAAGAAATAATGAAGGTTTCCGAGATCTTTCATCTCAAACACTTGTGACATCTGCTGCTTGATTTCTTTGATCAGAATGTTAGCATTCCCTGTTATGATCATATCATCTACATACAAAGAAATCAAAATAATTTGCCTCTGTTTATTAAACTTGGTATACATATTTGGATCATTCAAGCTCCTATGAAAGCACCACCTGCACAATGTGTGCACAACATCACATGTACACAGCACCACCTACACAACGTGTACACAACGTCATATGTACATTGCACCACTGTACAATGTGTACACAATACCACATGTACACAGTACCACATGCACAACATGTACACGACACCACATGTACATAGTGCCACATGCAATACATGTACACAACACCACCTACACACAATGCCACTTGTACAACATGTATACAACACCACATGCACACAACATGATTTGTACAATCATGCACACCACACCATATGTACATAACACGACATGTACAACATGCACGCAACACCACTTGTACATAGCATTGCATTTCCAACATGTGCATATCATCATCTATACACAACACTGTGTATCCAACATGTGCACACCATCATATGCACACAACATGCATATCCATCATGCATACGGTACAATATGTACACAATACCACATATCCAATGTGTATATAGCACCATCTATACCCAACACTGAATATGCAACATTCATACAACACTATATGTACTACACCTTGTAATAACATTGCATAAATAACAGGTACACACACTAAATATACACCACACCGCATGCACACAACATCACAAATGAAACATGTACAACTTATACAACATATGCACCACAGTAGTACCACACATTCAAAACTACCCTGACTCTACCAAGAAACCATGCTTCTAGTGTCTTATCCATGCTTGCCTTAGCATGCCACAGACCACACTGTTTTCACTTTGCTGATGTATCCCTTGGTATAACATAAGCATAGGCATAATACAAGCATACAATATAAATTCATATTCACATGATATTGACCTCATATGTTTGTCATAACTACTCTTCTCACTTGATTCCTCATAGACCAGGAACCTCTTCATGTCATTTGCCTGCGTAAGCAATCATTCCTCCACAAGAATGATTCCTGATGACCCTGCCAGATAGTGCCATAGATACATGTACACATACATACATCATAAAATGATAATGATCTCATCATTCAACGTCATACATACATACATATGTACATATAAACATTAGCATAAAATAATCATGATCCATGATCACCATGTCAAACATGACATACATACACGCCTACATGTATACATATATAAACATCAACATAATCATAATCACAACAAAATTTCCAGTTATTATAATGTCAAGGTTAAGAGAATTTCATTTATTCATGCAATGCATGTGCAATATTGAGAACAATAGTCCCCACATAGCCAAGGCATCTGACACCTCAGATCCATTTACTTTAACTTTTCTTGATTACCTTTCCCATGATTCTTCTATCATCATCCATTTATCACAATGGACCCAACCAGTCCAATCGACTATCATAGTCATACCTTCCGCTGTCCTTACTCATACACTAAACTTCATCTGTGTCTTACATTACCTGTTGGGTACCACACAACTCTCCCTAAGCTCCATCAAATTTTCCTTTTTCCCAACCAATTCCCCAAACTCAAAACATAAAAGGCAAGAATAGAAACAACAAGAAGAAGAAAACCATGAAAACCAATAACATCACGACTCCACAAACAAAGTGGTATGGCCATACTCTAGACATAAATAAAGTTACAAATCAAGTGCAAGAAAAAAAACACTAAAAGCACAAGACTAATAACAAACACCATGAATCAATCCCCATGGTTCCCAGGGAAACTCAACTAGCTTCTTTAAGATTTCATGGCAACCTATCTTTGCCATGCAGTCCCCTGCATCAGATTTCCATAAACACATAACTGTCAGTGTATAAATAAACATAACAATACATCAGTTACCTTATCTTGTCATGTCAAGCATGTTTCTTGCAACTGAACACATCCACGCCATCTCTCAAGGGACTCCAGTCCTTTGACAGATGCACCTGTAACTAAAGACTAGCTAATATGTCTATCAAGTACATTTCATGAATCTAGCACATATCCACATAATGTCAAACAAAATCAATGTTAAGAAGACTCCCTGTATGTAAAACACTCATTTGTTTGGAATTAGGGTTTCCAAACATAGCCAAAGGAATTCTTCCCAGATTCCCTTCTTTTACCTTTACCCTGCTGCAACTAAGTATTACTATATACTGTCACATCACCCAACTGTTAGTTCTATAAACACATCAATTATTACCTCGTCACACTAATACCAAGTATGTTTCCTGCAACTGCTCACACATGTCAACCACGTGTTTCAAATATCAAGACAATCATATCTATCAATTTGAGATCAACTTTTACAAAAAATCATGTCATAATCCATAGTCAACTCATAGCCATTAGACATAATGCTACAACTATCACCTACTACACTTAAGTACATATCAACTGTCTCAACACATATGTGTTAGTAAAACCATCTTAAAGCAAGATCATTGGAACGCATACTCATATTATGAAATTCATCAAACATGCAATCCACTTGCAAACATACCATGTTAAATAAATCAACTAGGCACCAAACACTCAAACACCAAATAGACATCAAAATAAAACAACCAAGCACCAAATATACACATGAGAAAACTCATACCTTAGTGTATATTAGGGGAGGCTATCTTATCTAC
>Ga0181473_100109_pt2 | contig 12419 bp, 12 predicted proteins | sample In2P11_FD_119089 | JGI IMG/M metagenome (GOLD analysis project Ga0181473, IMG submission 119089) | Clean room microbial communities from NASA Spacecraft Assembly Facility at Jet Propulsion Laboratory, Pasadena, California, USA -... ... | reverse complement strand
GTCGCATGTACAAAGGGTACATGTATGCAGGCACTCCATTCGATCATCTTGTTGTCAATGCATCAATAGCTTTGTTATTGCACGAGCGTCGTCTAAATCCGGCACAGCTTGCACAAGGACCAAGACACAGGGGGGATATATGCCTACTGAGGAGGTGTTTCCTCACGATACCTTCCCCGTTGACGACTTCAACGTCAACGTCGCACCTCTACAACGAGTAAGTGTCATTGTTTCTCATGTGTTCACTGTGCTAACATCATCGTTGCAGTATGTGAAAATGTCACAAGTATGTCTGGATGCAAATATGGTCTGGCATCCATGGGGTGCTTGAGAAAGAGCAGGAGGAAGAGGAGGATGGCATTAGCTTTTGGAGAATCTTCATTTGAGCGTATTGTATTGTATTGTTTATATTGTTGTCATCGATGGATGATATGGCATTGATTGAGCGTTGACAAGTATATGTGTACTGATCATTCTTTGAATGAAATGATGATAACTTCTAATCTTGAAACTGTTCACTCTCTTCTTCATTGTGGTTCTTGTGTTCTTGTGTCCAACATGCTAGACTTTGACAACGTAGGTGAAGGTTCGCAGGTATGGAAGGCTCGTTTCGTTCAGGATGTCAAACGCTTTTCGAACGCTCCAATCACCAAGGTATCTTCTTGAATTCCTATCAGCCTTTTGTATGCAATGCAGAGTAAGAGTAAAACCAGGGGAGGACCAATTTGTTGCGCAGGAGTAGAATGTGGCATTCAGCTGGTGTTGGTAGACCAGGTACTTGATCTCTGAAGGATGCTCAAGTGTTCTGTACCGCGTATTGAGAGTGTGGGTGCAAGTATCACTGGAAGGGTGTTGCAAATAACGCCCGTAGCTCGGAATTGTAGGCTTGTTTTGAGCCTGGAAAGGCCTGTCATGCCCTCAACATAGGTATGGATGCAACGCAGGAAAGCATGTGCATGGGTTGCATGCTCGTTAAGGCTCTGAGCCTGACTGACACCTAGAATTCGCGGCTAAGGATAAATTCGGGCATAGCTGTAGGCTTTCGATAGTATCGAACTTAGGCGTCGTCGGGCGTGCACAAAGCCGAGTCAACGTTTTGTCTAAGTCCACCGTTTTGCCTACCAAGAGGGATCACAGGGACGAAGACGGCGTCTGGATGGTGGGGGATGGCTTGCGCTGCCACTGCCATGGCTGGTGGATACCATAACTCGCTAGTCTTGCTTCTCGCGGAAGGCATAGCCTCTCAACCAATATTGTTCGGCCAGATCAACATGCAGCTCAATTGTGCGGCACACCCAACGTATTTTGAACGCTATTCAAGGAGGTGCACCTGGTTGTTCCTTCCATGATCGTTCAGTTTGGCAGACCATCTCGACCAAAAGCTCAGCTTAGAGTTTGGCGGTGCAACGGCTGCATAGACTCGATAGCACGAAGCAATTTGACAGATGTATACCCAATAGTACCAGTAGAAGAAGTGAGCATGAAGCTCGTATCTCTATGGTCTACTTTGTGCTTCAAACATCCTCCCAACCATACTGGGCAGCATCCATTTGCATAGAACGTCTAAACTAGGTAGGTGTAGTGGTTGTGTGTTTCCCTGCTTCAGCACTCATGGATACTGTATGTTCATAACGGTGGAGAGAACACCAGATAAACTCGTTGAATCTTACTAAGGAGCATGTGTGCAGTCATGGAATCTTGGTGTTGAGATCCGTCTCCGTCATGGATTACCGGCATCATTTCACAGCTTCGACAGTGATGCTGTGTAGAGCAAGTAGCAGCTCAATGCAGCAGTCTCCCATGTGCACTGTAGCGATTGATTACTTCCTCATAGTCTGGTACTGAGTTGTGGGTTGTAGGAAAGTATGGTAGGTGGTGCGGACTTGTGAGTGCCTCTTCTCCTGCCTCTAGCAACAAGCATGACAAATTCTGTGACTTAGCCCGTGCCAGGCGTTGAGACCGGGTGACAGAATAAGAATCACACAAGACTGTACACTTTCGTGTTGGGGCCCACTTTACCCTATGAACAGTACAACCCACTAATAGCTCTGGTTCCATGTTTCTTTCTGCCTGTAGACTTCTAAAGAGCAGCAGCAGCAGCAGCAGCTTAGCTCAGGTACATATTACACCTGGTGAATCTTATCAGACCGTTCGGATACAGGTGATCATACAACTACCTACTGCGATCACTACTATAGAATCAAAATGGTTCACCAGGTTCTGCAGGTCGGCCGAAAAAGGTAATTTCTGACAAAACTGCAAAAATTAACCTCTTTGGCCGACCTCACATCAGTGACTAGAACTAGTGGGACATGAGTCTTGATCCACTGTTCTGTGCCAATTGGTTCTCAATAGTGAAGCAAGTAGGTAGGACAAGAATCTGTGGGGTTCGGAGCGGCTTGGCCAACGGTTCTGCTATCATGTACAATGACAGATGCCTTCATCATGCGATGGGATTGACATGTCTATATGCGAACTGGTCGAAGAGAAGACCTAGACTAAGGGCAGCTCGATCCGACGCATCGAGAACTGCCGCAAAACTGACGGCAAGAGATGGGTATGTCTTGTGTAGACAACAAGTCGTCCAATAATGGAAAGGACCATGCGGAGTGGTATGCCATATGGTATCTCAAATGGCTGCCTATGTGGCACCCATCAAAGCCGGGGGTGCCATCAAATAGCAACATCTCTCAAGTGCTTCCGTCTTTTACAAATAGTAACAGGTTGAGGTTGTAGCCTCAGCACCATCTTTGAGACTGCTGAATATGCCCTCAAGCGGTTAAGCATTACATCAAACCCATCATGCAGACATTCAACAACATGAAGCTCAGCAACTCCAATTCGATCGACCAATAACCGATAGCTGTCGACATTGAATGTATATCAAGTTTCAGAGAACCAGACGACGAAGCTCCACTCGTGCAAGAGCTTGAGACGACAGTGTTCGATCCGACTGATGGCGGCTGTAAGAGACTGTGTGCACCTGGCGGACGTTGACACAATGTCGTCATCACTTCTCAGTGGCACCGCGTCCTTATATCTCACTATCGTGGCAGCTGTGCTGCAGTGGCATCTCAAAGCCTCTGTTAAAGCTCTGGACACACGATGCTGGGTCCATTTTCAACACCATTTGGTTCCCATATGCGAGCCAGTTGAGTTCTCGGTTTGTTTTGACGGTAGTGGTGACCCGCTAGCTTCCAAGAACAACAGCATCAACTTTGGTCGTCGAGGTGGCGTGACTCCCATCACATTAAGTAGGCTATGGCAGTTATTCGAACAGGGTTTGTTGTTCGCACAATCATGCGAGGTCTTTTCGGCTCCAGCTCGGAAAGAACGTCGCAGTGATAGCAATGTTCTGCTTCTCGTATGTGGTGGATGGTCTGACGAAGCACATCGTGAATGATGAAAATAGATAGCAAGTTTAAATTGACTTTCCTTCACTAAAAGCTTCGAAATCGCCCATTTTGTGGCTTATCACGTGATCTGTGATCTGGGTGTGGGGGCAGGAAACTGTGTTTCATCCTTGGTTGACTGAACCCCGACTCGGATCATTGGTCAAGTATACTTGACCAGGTGTTGAGCACCGTTTCGAGAACAGATGACAGGGATAGTGAAGCACGAGGTGAAAAAAAAATTGTGGAGCAGGCCACCAAAGTAGGCAAAGTGAAGGTTTAGTAAACCTCGGGGAAAGTTATGCAACAATATATCATCTTTGCATGACCGCCTGAGAGCGTCTGCATGTCCTCTTTGTCAGCATATCTGCCTGACAAATCTTTGCATTGAGGACATGCGGCTCGAGCGGAGATTGCTCGATGAGCATAACGCGAGGAAGGTGAGGAGTTGAGCATCTGGCCTAACATCAGACGTGCCTAAACGTTGATTGTGACGCTGTGTGGTGGCGAAGTCAAGGAGTGGGATCGGCTGGTGGATTGGTGTGTCTGGTCTGGGGTTCTCATATAGGCTTGTATCATGGCAGTTCGTGCCATAGATAGGATGTATGATGCTTCCCCAGGTAAGGTGAGAATGTGTGCAAGGACATATGTTCCTTTATTATGAGTTATGTTGGAGAGCTTGGAAGGAGTGGTGAGAGAAGAGACGTCATGGTCATGATGGCATCAACCATGGGTTACTTGAAAGTAGCTTCGACATTGTATGTGCTACTCATGTCGGTAGCCAAGTCCAGTTGTTGTGTGGCAACGACACCAACGGCAAGTAACAGACATTCCCCTTCAAGGTCACATGCCACATGCCACATGCCAATATGGGACATAGGATTTCCCGAGCTCAGCTCAAGGTATAATGTGACGTGAACATCCAGGTACCCCTATCCGGATTCTTTGGACGTACAGCCCTTGACCCTTAACCTCGGGGCAGGCCTACATCGACCGCGGCGCGCAGTAGACCCTTGGCCCATGAGATAGCATTGCAGCGCAACATCAAGCCCTCAGAATCCCTCCAGAGAAACGAATCTTCGACTCAAGCTTGTCATTGGTGAGATGAAGTACGTGCACAGTCATTCTGGACCCGCCCTGAGCACGAGGCTGCATGCAAAAAGCCCTTGTGGTCAGTTTACCTCTTTTGCGGTAACCTTGAGTGGTACTCTTTTGCACCACCTATCCGCCAGGGTGAATGTTGAGACGTCAAATTCATAGTGGCCGCTTGGCACGTAGTTTCCATCTGCACGGATTTTTCGTCCGGAGCCTCAGCCAGGATGTTCGAGCATCTGCTCTCTCGACTACACCACAGCATTCTCCATTATCATCCGCATCAAAAAGGATACAAGGTCAACTTCCAGATTAAATATTCTGATAAAGGAGAGTCTGCGGAATACTGACTCGTGATAACATGGCGGAAACAGCAAAGAGAGCAAGTAAGTTTAGGCGCTAACATTAGCGCAACTTGAGCCGCGGCTTTTTGAGATCTTAAGTTAGTCGCAACTTGGTCGAACGAGGCAGACACAAGATTGTTGAGATTTGAATGGGTATGTACGTTGCTTGCGCATTGTGTGCACTGCGAAATCTGAGTTGAGAGTACAAGGGATGAGCATGATAAGTTACCACAATTCGGGACAGTCATACATAACTCGGAGGACATGCCCCTTTTCAGGTTCAACATCTTGTGTTCCAAACACGAAGGCCAATGTTCTCAGCCTTGATGATTGGTTGCTCACTGTTGCTGATGTGCTCATTGGCAATACAGGAGGGCGCGGTCGATAATGTCAATCAAGTAGTACAATACGTGTATATACATCTTGATATGGGATACACGGAAATGATGGCATATGGAGGTACACAAGGTACAGTATGCTTCTATCCGTGATGTACTGGTCCGTTGCCAACAAGACATGACGATAACAACGAGCCCAGTGTGCTACAGTAGGATTTGTACGTCAGCCTTCGATCAAGGGAGCGGAGTGATCAGCATGCGTTACTCGTTATACGAGGAAAATGCACACACGTTGTACATCTTCGTCGGCACTTTCCCGCCATGCTACATTACGTTTGCTAGTGGTGGGGTTGATATTAACACATGACAACAGCCGGCACATCCACTTGGTCATGGTGGCAGCTATTACCGGTAAGACAGTAATGTTCAAGTTCCTATCACAATACATCGTGATTGGTTTGTGATTTAGCAGGTGTGTATGTGTTGGACGTCGAGTATTCTTGGTAATGAGTTAGTGCTTGTGTGACAGGGTGCTTGAGGGGAAGTGCAAATGGCGGATTAGGTAAGATAGATCAGTCGTCGAGAGGCACAAAGAATTTCCAAAGTATTTGAAGCGACAATACAGTAGATTTGACCGATGTTGATACTTTGATACAGTTTCTGGCAACCCTGATCAAAGGGGTCGATGGATGGAAATGTAGAAGGACACGAATAGACCGAGATGAACATTGAATAGTTTGAATTATATCTATAACGTAGGTCAGGCATGTCTAAGATGGCCATGTGTCCGATTTTTCCTGCCCATAACGCCAACGCTCAGCCAAATAGTGCTTTCGATCCCTCATTAACTAGCTGTAGCAATCATGCAAATGGTGATAAGAACACAATCGAGTAGCGTATATAAGCTATTGTAGAATCTTGCTTACTCACGGCATAGGTACGGCAGCCTTGTGTCCATTCTCAAGGTCCGGGCCTCTTGCGTACAGATCACTGTTTCGGCCAACAGTTCGTTCGTCACTTTGACCTTGGTGTGCAACTGGGAGTCTGTGTCGGTCCGCGTTACTAGGCAAAGCATCAACCTCCTCGCCATCACGAGTGACGAGTTTCTCCCGTCTGCTTGTAGGGTCGAACTTCTTGCCAACGACTTCGTTGGGATCAACCTCAAGGTTCACGGTCTCGTACTCTAGAGACTTGATGAACATGTAGAAAGCTGCGGCGAGCATGCCACCGAGGACAGGACCAACCCAGTAGATCCAGTGGTAGGTGTAGAAAGAGCGGTCAACAACGCAGGGTCCAAATGATCGAGCAGGGTTCACGGAGCCACCGGTATAGTAAACACCCATGAGTTCGGCGATGAAGAGGGAGAGACCGATGCCCACCGGTGCAATGAAGTTTGCTTGGTGTTTCTCGGTGGCTAACATGAGGATAGTGAAGACGAGTTGTGCAGTAAGGAACATCTATACGAACGTTAGCTTCGTATATCCACGAGATATTGCAGTTGGGAACTTACCTCAATGAACATGCCCTGAACCCTTGTTGTGCCACCTGCAAGTTCTGTACGGACAGCCAGCGGACCAGGGAAAAGTGCTGAAACCACGGCAGCGGCACAAATAGCACCCAACAGTTGTGCCACAATAATCAAAACACCACGGATATAGCCAGTAGCACCAACGAGCATCATTGCCCAGGTAACTGCTGGGTTGAAAAGACCACCACTGATTCGGAAGAAGACCCATGCGTTGACAGCCAACGACATACCGAAGCAAAGGGAGATGTAGAGGAGTTTGGCCGGGTTTGCTTGTAAGTCTACAGCATTTGCACCCACTGCTGGTGCTGTATTGACAACGTTGGTACCGCCGAAAGCGAAGAGAAGGAAGAGGAATGTGCCAACAAATTCACCTGCGCAGGCGACGACATGACCTTTGACAGCGGTGGGAAGGTGGTGAAGGAAGGGTATGCGGCGTGCCACCGTGCTTTCTGCACCAGAAGGCAATTGTTCGTCGCGACCCTTCCATGGCACTCGTATTTTTCGGGTTGGTCTGTCGACATTCATGTTTGCGGTGTTGAATGGGTTAAAGAGCTAAGAAAGTATAGGGTGGAGGTAGTGTAGAGTTGGAAGAGAGGTGTAGGATGATTTATTATGTGCAGGCCTTATGAAAGAAGTTCAATATGTATTCTTGAGGTGAAGGGTATGTCATGCTCGGACATTTAGCATGCCAGGGTATGCTGTCACCGTGCATGGGTCAAACTTGCATGATGATGAAAATATGCATCCTGGTTTAACTGCGGTTCCCTACATACACGTACCACAAGTCTATGGGAAAATGTTTGTGTGGCACATCACCAATATGACATTGCTAGCATCAGTCACCTGCAGCCAAGAGGACGATCTGGATGCCCTTTCCTTCGTTGAAGACAAGGATAGGCGGGGTTGTTGACAATCCCATGTCCCTGCTAAGCGTCCCGCCAATGACCATCGATCAACACTCTGAGTGGCTGGGAGATGAAGTCCTAGCTCACACCTAGGGCTAAATGCGAATTCGGTACTCGCTTACAAGAGCTGATGACACGATCAGCCATATTGGGAGCCCATGCCGTCTGCTTCCGGAAGCTTGAAAGAAACTGGTACTTCCGGCATTTATACAAACACACGCGGTACAGTACACACGCTCAGAGAATAGATCAATGAATCGTGTAGCATACCAGCAGGTAACCCACATCTCTTGTAGAACCCCGACTGTTGTACGGACATCTGCATAGTTTATAGGGTACGTACACTGACCATGTTGATGCTGTGTACAGAGTGCACAGTGCCAGACTTTTTGGAAGAGCCTGAGAATGCCACGGGGCTGAAACCGCCATGTCCGGGATCTTCAGTGACGTAGTGAGGCTTGTTTTGACTTCAGTGACGATTTGTTGTGGTTAATCTCGAGTAACTTTTCCAATGCAGGATTCGTGAGAGACGCCATCAACTTTGTTTGCATTGACAAGACACCTTTCACCGCGTGCACTGTGGATGACCGACAAATAGACTATGCGCAGGAACTTCCTCCTTTCAAACGAACTGGTGGAAAAGACTTCTGTCATCAGCGGCATGACATCGAACAAATCAAACACAGCCGGTCGTGATACTACAGTATTTGCTTCGGTTCGACTAGCCACTGTGGCGGCGCCGAGCACATAAGTGGAATGCCACTGGTGCTTGACGTAGATCATTGTACGCATGGCACTGATTGCAACTACTAGTACGGAGTACACACGTGCCCCCAGTTCGTCGATCAAACGAAACACAGCAGGTTTGAGTTAGAGTAAGCCTCTTGGTGATTAGCGGCACGAACAAGATGATAAGTTGTCACTTCACGATAGCCATGATGACTGTCGTGAAGACAACGTGGACATATTAGGAGAAATGATTTAGCCAACAGGAATATCGAAACACGACGAAGATTGAAAGCTAACAAAGAAGCATTTCCCAAATGTTGGATCCATATTTGGAGAAAAAACAAACGTCAGATTGCTTGTCTTGCCATCAGCTATCTTTGCCTTGCAACCAACACTTCTCAAATCGTATGTCTGGACAATGAACCAGCTGGGACAATCAAACTCAGACCTCTTCCATCTGGCTGGCATATTGCCCAATGTTGCCAGCATCCTCATCCAATCTCCATGCTGACTCATCACCCTTTAGCGCTGGTTCATGAATAACCCCATGATTATCTTCGTCCCAAAATCCGTATTCTGGCCACCACACAAACTTGAAGCGACACTCTTTGATCACCTCTCTCACAGCCTTGATCTCCTGGAAGCTGATGTTCTCCCGCGTTGTCTGTATTCCGATGTGTTCGTCGCACTCATCACAATATGGCTGAAACGTCAAGGTCAAGCTCACAGTCTCCAACTTCCATAATCTCTCCTGCTCAGCTTGCAATCCCCATACAAGGAATAACACATAGTCGGATCTGTTCCTGTACCAGTGATGATCATCAAGCGCAAGCTCCAAATGTTCAATGTTATCCGGAAGCAATTTCGCCAGATCGAAAGATGATAACGGCTCTGGTTGACCCACCGCGCGGTGATGACGGCAATGGTTCCAGCCGAGCAGCATTGTGGCATCGAGCTTGATTTCTTTTAGTTCCACCATTGATCTCAATGACCCTAGTGTGTCAAGATTTGGGTGCCAGATCCAGTTTCCCCGGCTGAGCCTGAGTGTTTGCAATGAGGCAGCTTGTGCTGAAAGAGCTTTGCCAATGGTTGATATTCGTGGAAGATTGGCAGGATCTGAACCCGATTTGAAGCTGACATCGCACTCAGTGGTTGGATGCATGTTAAAGGAAAGCAAGGCCTTTGGTGCCTGAAGTATATACACCAGCGCCGCTTCGTCGAAGTTGCCCACCTGCATCCACAAATCCTCCAACGAGCTCGAATTTGGCGTCAATGCGATCCTTGGTATATTTTCGTCTTTAGTGATATACGCTGACGATATTCCCAGACACTCCAATTCCGGTGATTGCAGCAGGTACGGTAGGAAGTCGACATTGAGATATCCCGACAAAGGATATTCCTTCCGACCGAAAAAACCGAGAAAGTCGACTCCGCCGATAGGTCGGACTTCAGCCTCTCTTAACCTTGGAAACGACAAATTCAGAAACGAGCACCCAGCAGGATAGTCGATATTCAGCTTTGTAAGTTGGGAGTCATTGGAAAGCAAGAGCTGTCCATATCGGTCCAGTGTCTCAATCGAATTAGTTGTTCTTGAGAAGAGCTTGTGGTATGCATCATTATGGACAAAGAGGCCATCCCAGCGAGTCAGCGAGAGGTTGCGCAGATGCAACGCAAGCCTCGGTTCGCATGTTAGAGACTGTGCAAAGAGCAACGGCCGCTCATGACAAAACGCTATATCCCGATCACTATCTGGATCATACTCGAACTCTGAGAACACGATCGGCGTGGCGAGATCGTGAAATTTCCGACATACAGTCCGAATCCCTGCGCGGTAGGACAGTGTCTTGCTCTTCCACCCGAACTCGCATCCGATGTGATAGATTATCAGCTCCAGTATCTCGTCGGGAAGGTCAAGAAGGTTGAGTTGCGCCATTCCAAATGTTGTGTCGCACAGCATGAACTGTGTGTAGAAATACTAATCCAATGCGAAGACGAGGACTTCTTTACAGCAAAAAATCTAGAATGCTGTTTACTGCGGCGACGCAAGTGAAACCTCCATCACCTCGTTTGATGGTCCTCGCGTCACGTATAACATCTTAAATACGAACGCTGGCAGACTGGAGTATCACACTAGACAACCAAGCACTCTGTGCACTCGATGACCAAGTCACTCTGTGAAGCAACCAACGGATTTGTACCGCCATGTCACATCTTTCCAGCCGTCTGGTCAAACAATCCAGAATAGCATACATTATTCGCTCATGATGCCGACGGAAGTTGTGTGTACCAATGTTTCTTAAACTCTAAAAGTCAACACCAACATTCACATCCAAAAAGGTTTCCATTGCGCTATACTCACCAATGCCCAGGATTGGAATTGCATACTGTGATGCACCGCAGACGTCGCATGTACAAAGGGTACATGTATGCAGGCACTCCATTCGATCATCTTGTTGTCAATGCATCAATAGCTTTGTTATTGCACGAGCGTCGTCTAAATCCGGCACAGCTTGCACAAGGACCAACATTTAGAGAACACCATTCATGTCGTATTCTTACCACAATCAAGTGTTGATGTTTGGTTCCTATTTACCTAATTGTCTTTACCATTGCTTCTTGGTAGAGGGTTTCTACTGTGCAAGCTACGTAGTTGTCCAAATCCCTTGATTCACAAATGTACGATACTTCTTACTCATAACTTTGATGTAGTACATAATTGTGCTGTTGTTCAAATGCTTTCAGGACGTATGTAACTGTGACATTCGTTCATCCTGTGATGGATTTGAAGCGTGGATAACACAACACCATCTCCCATAAGGCAATATACATATATACCTATCATCATCTACAATTTCCACACCAATGCAAAAACCACAAACAAAGCAACGAAGCCACATACCATTCCAACCAATCTCCTTCAATCACAGCACCTCATAAGCATCATAAACAACCTGATCCCCCACCCGTCCCGAACTAGCAATAAACACCCCCTGATTCACCCAACTATATCTCTCATCCCCCGTCTCCATAACCAACTGCAGCCTCATCCGGAACTGATCAGGCTTAATACTCGTATCATCGCCCAACTTCTCCAACACCTCGCGCGGACCGGTTCGCGTTCCTGTAGTGCGGAGATATATCGTCGCGCCGTCGTGCGTGAGGAGGTTGTAGCGTGTGTCTAGGTGTGCTGTCTGCTGATTTTCAGAGTGATTACGGATGATCTCCCAGTCTACACACAATACTTAACGAGAGCAAAGATAGAGTGATGTATTACGTACCACCACCACCAGGTAAAATCTCACCTCGCAATCTCGGGCCCTCGAAACGGCCGCCCTTGAAGATCACGGTGCTTCGGTTGCCCCAGGGCCCCGGGCCGATGGAGCGGAAACTGTCCATGTCACATTCTAGGTGGAATAGGAATTTGAGCGATGGGGTTGGGAGGATATATTCTGGCTTTGTCCATTGGGTGTTTGGGAGGGCGGAGATGGGGGGTTGGGGTTCGACTGTGCCGGGCTTGATTTGGTGGGAGGACATGGTTAATTGCTTTTCGGGAGGGGGATGGGTTGAGGTTGAGATGATCTATGAGGGATGGTGTGAGGGTGCTTGTAGTGTGTTTAGATTTATTGGTTTTCTATTCTGCTATGAAGAAGGTTTTTGTCGATGAGAAATTCGATGAATGACGTACGTACCTTAGGTAGAGATATCGGGCTCTAGTTGTGTTGAGGCAGATGTTGTCGGTAGCGACTGTTCGGAGGGTCCCGCGTGCATACCCTGGAGGACGTACACCTTGAGAGGACTACCAGATACACGTGGTGCCTCTATACAATATCAGTAGTTTGCGTGCTACTGGAACAGTCTCAGGAGCCGCTTGGAACACCAGTATGGGATTCTGAATGATGCAAGTGATCACGGTCGAGCTTTGTCCGAAATACCGGCCGAAATGTGCTCCATCCCCACCTCATTGCAAATACATGTCGTTAACTACATGCATAAACTCGGAACTGTGTTGATGCACCCTCGGAATCAATGCACTATTTATGCAATGGATATGCAACACTCACGCAACTTACATGTTCCGTGTTGATGGTATT
>Ga0181473_100216_pt1 | contig 12444 bp, 16 predicted proteins | sample In2P11_FD_119089 | JGI IMG/M metagenome (GOLD analysis project Ga0181473, IMG submission 119089) | Clean room microbial communities from NASA Spacecraft Assembly Facility at Jet Propulsion Laboratory, Pasadena, California, USA -... ... | reverse complement strand
CCAATGATGATACCATCTCCGTCTCCGAGCGCAGAATGATACTTCAGCCAACGCAGCTCAGCTCGTCCATGCCCAACCCGGCCTTCTCGGAGATGCCTCGAAGCTGCTTGACTGCTTGGTGCGTGGCGAGAGTGTTGTAGAACTTGACATACAGCGTATTTCCTGCAGATGTATTTGCGAATCGGGTACCACCTTGCACGCCGTCAGGAGTGAAGTTTCCGAGAAGAAAGCCGCCTCCGAGCGGGCTGTAAGCGTTGAAGGCCATGCCGTTCTTGCGAAGCAGTGGGAAGAGGTCATGCTCGTACGCTCTGACGAGGAGGTTGTAGTGACCTTGGAAGACTGAGGGCTTGACATAGCCTTCCTTCTCGGCTATATCGAGCCACTCTTGCACCATAGCAGGCTGAAAGTTCGAGACGCCCAGATACGTGAAGCGACCCTTCCGGTACTGGTCATCGAATGCCTTTGCCTGCTCAGCAATGGGCACAGCGTGATCCGGTGTGTGCGCGTACAGCACGTTCACTGTGTCGATACCGAGAGCTTTCAGGCTGTTCGTGACACTCTTCTCGATGGCTTCAGCGCTCAAAGATATCGCATTCGGTCCAGTGTAGAGGATCTTCGTGTCGATCGTGAAGTCGTCCGCGAACTTGGCCTGCCCGAGACGGCGTTCCGACTCGCCATTCTCGTACCGTGCGGCGGTGTCGATGCGTGAGATGCCGGCCGTTTTGAGGACCGGCCGGACCTCTTCTGGGTCCTTGCCGTGAAGGTCGCCGGAGATGATTTGAGGAGGCATGTTGGACGTCAGTATGATCGCTTGAGTGTGGGTTGATGCAGCAGAGGGTGAAGCAAGCTTGTGAGTTCGAACGTGAAAGAGGTAAAGAGTTGAGTGTACGTCTCGTCAGATGACAGATCCAATCCTACCAGGAAGCTGCCATCCTGCGCTCTGGCATCTGCTTACCTGATCGTGCTGCAAGTGCGACTGCCTCATACGACCAGACTGCTGAGCGAGGTAGGCACATCTTTGGCCCGTGCGCACACCTTCTTGCGAGGTTTCGTGCAAGCACGATTTTTAAAGAGGATCAGTCTGGCCGTGCGAGGTAGAAGTTCGAGATTCTGCGGGAACCGCAAGGCTGTGGAACGGAACGAAGTTCTCACTACAGTGCCGTAAGTCATGGTCCTGGCTGGCAACTCGACGCACTCAGCGCAGCCTAGAGCAACATGTAGATGCTGTTGTTGTACGCGCTGTGACCAAAATCTCATTATTCCTCTTCTATCTTTCGGCGGGCCAGCGCTGGAGGGAGAGCGGCCTATGTTGTTGGATCATCTCGTGCACAGAGATTCCCTCTCGCCCAACATCAAATCCGACAATCATGGGTGAAGAGTTGGAATTGGAGGTATGGACAGGAGGTAGGAGTAGGTATCTCGTTCAAGTTCCTTGAGCGCCCATCGGAATTTCTTCGGCAAGCCACCGCCACGCCTCGCTTCTGACTCTTGCCGTGACTCACTCCACAACACTCATGCCCAACCCAAGGTCTACTCGGCAGAATCTTCGAGACACGTGCATGAGTCTTGTGATGGGTATCAGCGGTCTTTGCCATATCATCACGACTCATCGCCGACATCGCACAGGTATATAGGTAGGGGTTGGACGTTTCCCTTCCATCTCATCATCAAAAGAAATACAGAACATCACAGTCGCTTCCATCTCATCAACGCTCTCTCACGATTCAGAAGTTAGAAGATATGGGTCAGCGACAAAACAGAAAGCGTATAAGGCATCGGCCTATGCGATCACGGAAGCAGGAATTAGAACCTAGTCCTATTCAACCTGGACCATTACTATGCGGAAGTCAGCCTTTACCATCCACAAAAACAGACCACTGGGGTTATTCCGATGCAGCGAGGACGGCGAGCATCATATCCCCACCATCATCTCCGCCAACGAGCCGACTATCATGTACAAAGCATACGACCACCGCCTCTCGAGAAAGCGCAGAGGCTCGGGAGCGGAGAATCTTTGGAGGAGAGGAGGGAGAGGGTGACAGCGAAGAGCTGTGTGGACCGATGTTGGATGTTGTACTGGGTCTGTTCGATGGTATGGATTACGATGATATGGTTTGAAGGAGGGTTTTGTCACTTTAGCGAGGAGTTGGGATGTTCTATGGATGCGACTTTGTCGGCGCACTTTGACGAATGACCGCCATGTACATAACAGCCACACTGCTGTGGACGTCGCGCTACGTTGACCACGCAGGTCTATGTCCGACATGTCCGACATCGTTAAAGTTCTTGCTTTCGTACCTGCGTTTCTGTTTCTTCTACAGAGCCCAATTCGACCAATCAAATACTCCGACGGGTGATCTCCAGGCCCGCACCTCAACCTACTCCACGAACCGTCAGCACCAGCAAACTCTCAGCCCTCGTACTCGTTCACGATGCCACCTCGTCCACCTTTTACACCACGCTTTGCGAAACCCGCAGACTCTTTCTCGAGAGGTTCGAAACCCAATTTCATAGACTTCTGCAAGAGCAACTGGAAGAGTATTCTCAAGAGCAACTGGAAGAGTGCTCTCGCAGAAGCAACTGTCATCTGCCTTTTGGTACAATGGATGGTACCGAAGCGCGGCGGAGAACAGCAGCAGGAGGTAAAGAGCAAGACGGTAAAGCCGATGGAGACGTAAAGAAAGCAACGTCTGTGAAGAGCAAAGCAGAGCCTGCTATCACCGTTGTAGACATCTTGCGCATAGCAGGCGGGCTATTACTGCTCAATTGTCTACTCAGCTACTTTGTCACCAACGATAGCGTACTATGGGGCTGGCGACCGTGGTTTGTTAGACCGGCAGTGGTGATGCGGTATTTCGTACGCTCTCACCACAATCTAGACATCCTCCCGCCTGCGACCAGCTGACCACCCTCCCAGCAAGGACCCGTCTACCTCACCGACGCCGAACTATCCTCCTACTCCGGCACCGACCCCAACAAACCAATCTACCTCGCCCTAAACGGCACCATCTACGACGTCTCCGCCGGCCGCCGCGTCTACGGCCCCGGAGGCTCTTACAACGTCTTCGCCGGCAAAGACGCAGCACGAGGTTTCGTTACTGGCTGTTTCGCCGAGGACTCCACTCCAGATTTACGAGGAGCGGAGTGGACGTACATACCCACCGATGTTCCGTCGTTCGAGGAGAAGGGAGTGACGGGGGAGCAGAAGAGTTATAGAGAGCAAGAAGTGCGCAAAGCGAAGAAAGCCGTGGAGCAGACGATCGAGGGGTGGGGTAAGATGTTCAGAGGGGACGGCGGGAAGGACTACTTCGAGGTTGGGAAGGTGAAGAGGGAAGAGGGATGGTTGGAGAAATTGCCTAAGAGGGGACTGTGTGCGCAGGCGGAGAAGGGGAGGCCGAAACCGAAGGATAAGGCGAAGGATGCTGGGGCTGCTTATAGACCATCGTCGTGAGCAGACGGCTATTTCAAGTATGACACGATATAGACTCGTGTCCGTTTCCAGGCTTGCGATTCTCTCCTGTGGCCGCAGTACCACCAAAGCCGACTCGTCCATTCCCTACGTATCAGGATCACCAATCCGATCGTTGCAGGTCAAGCTGACGCTCCTCGCCTCCCACAGTACTTCTCCGTTGGCCCAGCAGGTTCCGAGACTATCCATCACAAGTCAACCAATCGCTCTTCAACTTCCTGTACTCGTCAAAACAACGTACTTCGCTGCCTCAAGGTTCATCTGGATCTCTTCACCACCTGGCTGACAGTCCGAGTTTGCATAGACAGTGACCACGCAGTGACGATTATGTTCTATCTTATCACAGGCCCTCCTTTTGAGATATCTGAACATCCAGAACTTGAAAGGTTCGTCGCTGAAATCTGTTCAAGACACCCAACCGTTAGTCAGGGATCAAGCTGGTGAGATCGGGTCATGCAGGGCCTTGTTCAGCTCCCGTATGTGGTCCTACGTACCCTCGCATTCATTCTTATGAACATTCGCATGTCCGAACAGGCTATCGACCGGACAATGGTTTTCGTTGTAGCGACGGAAGTCGGTTTTCCGCCTGATACTTGTGATGCACAGAAGGCTGACAACAACGCTAAGAGCTTGATAGCGACCATGGCTGATCGAGATGGTGGGGGTAGAGGCACAGTAGATGGTGTGCGCGCAGCGCGAGGAATTTCGTAAATGTCGGAAAGTTTGAGTGCCTAATTGAAGCCGGACCGGCGCGCCGTGGTGTACCGGATGCAAGAGCGATGTGACAATGCTGGAAGGCAGGTGCATACCGCAGAATGCTGCAGCTTGAGGTCATACAGCTGGTAGGAAGTGCTACATGAGTAGGGTATCTCACAGGAAACGCTAACATCAAACCACCACCATCTCTGTCCCTCGCAGGCACGGAGTACGTCTTACTCCCTCTCCTCCTCTTCTTGTTCAACAAACCCCAATTTCTGCCCGACTTTGACTTGCATACCTTTCTCAATACACCAACTCCAGCCCCCCTTTCTCTTCTTATCGTCCGACATAGGATTCCAGCCTTCGTCAAAGGTTGGCCGTCTGCCTTTAGGAGCCTCGAAGACCATCACAATAGTAGAGCCAAGCTGAAACCCACCCATTTCTTCGCCCTTCTTTAGCGCATGACCTCCAAGCACTGGACTCGAACTCGTGTAAGTTGCTTCGGCGTAGCCAGAGTAAGGTTCTCCTCGATCCGCAGCTTGTTCCGCAGCGCGATCGGCCAAAGTGTCGGTGAGGAGGGAATTGGTGCGGAGTTCTCTGTCGAAGTTCACGACGATCGATCCGACATTGGTGGCGCCTACGGGCGTGTAGGAGAAGAACCCGTATTTCCATCTTCCTAACAGCACCACCCTCTCGTTCAATGTGAAGAGGCCTGGGAGTGTCCGGACCAAGTAGGGAGAGACACTGTACAATTCTCCAGCGAAATGCCTGCGGTTCTCTACGACCCAGGAGACGGGACTGTGGAAACGATGGTAATCCCCTGGAGCGAGGTAGACGACGCAGTAGTATAGCGCTGTAGGTATCTCATCCTCCGTCGAGGGAGCAGGGTAGTACCATGGTCGCTGGTTTTTAGGAGAGAGGGCTAGGTCGGCTTGGACTTCTGCTTCGGAGGTTGAGCGGGATTTTGTTCCTTGGTCTGAGGGCGCGGTTTCCGAGGTAGCTTGTTTGGTCTTGCCGCCTTCGCGGTGGCGGTTGGCTTTCGAAGGAGCAGAGCCGCCGGAGAAGAGGTTAGGAAGGGAGTAAGAGATCCCGTTCACGTTTGCGAATTCTTCGTCGGCTCTTATGCTCTCCTCGTCGCCTTCCCGTGTCCTGTCGGATGCGGGTTGAGGCGAGTCAGGGGAACTAGCGACATTACTCCCCACATCCTGACTCCCATTGCTCGTCGGTTGCTTGCCCAACAGCGCATCAAGATGATATGTCACGCCCTTAACCTGCTCCACCTCCCCATGCTCAATAATGCCAAACTGCACCACCTTCCCATCCGCCGGACTGACCACAGCCGTCGGATCTCCATCAATCGGCCTCACGCCCGGCTTCAACGTCCGATAAAAGAACTGCGCCAAATTCTTATAAGTATGCAAATCCGGCTCGCTAACCTCATCGAAATTAACCCCAAAAGCCCAACCATACAACTTAAACCCCGGCACTCGTAGTGGGTAAGGTATATCCAAACTATTAAACCATCCCCACCATCTACTTAGCGCTTTCAACGGGATCGTACTCATGATCTGAACCGTCCATGGTCCGGACGGTTTTATCCTCTCTCTCCTTTTTGGCCTTAATGTCTCCTCGTAGTCTTCGGGGTGGGCTGCGCGGTTGCGCCATTCTTCCTCTTCTCGTCTCTGTTCTCGTTGGTTTATGCGGTAGATTTGGAAGGCGCCGAGGAAGGTTATGCCGAGGGCTATCGGGATGGGTCGCCAGGCTGGACGGGTAGAGCGCCAGGCTTTGGAGGCTCGGGAGGAGAAGGATTCTTTGCGGTGGTGGGGGGAGTGGTGGAAGGGGCGCGTGGTGTGTGGTATTCGTCTGGTGGAGGGGGTGGACGGGGTGGAGAGGCGAGGTATTCGGGAGGGGAGGCGGAAGAGGCGTTGGGTATGTTGCGCCGTCGCCATGCTGGAGGTCGTTAGTCGTACAGTACCAACGGTGGTATCGCTGTGCTATGCATGTCGTGAAGTCGTCGCCGTCGAGGTGCACCAAAAGAAACACCAACCCGTACTAGGGTATGCACCCCAGAAAGTGACGTACGGACGCTAAGGAAGCATGTCCGTGCTGCAGGGATCTGAGCTCTTCCCATTCCCAATCAGGAAACAGGAAGTAGACACTTGGAGCGTCGGACCGTGAGCAACGTTTCCACTTCTACACTTCTCCAGGACACTCAAGCCAGCACAGCATGTTCAATCGGCCTCTGTGAGCCTTCCGTACATCAGCAGCATCTGGGATCATGGCACCCTCTCCACCGCCAACGGCTATCACGCTGAAAGTCAAGGTTCCTCCAGGCTACATCGAAGGCGGCGTCGACGAATACAATCTCGGCTCCCTACAAGTCTCGTCGACCATCGGTGCAGTCCGGCAGCAGATCCAAGGCCTCGTACCGTCGCATCCAGCGCCAGAGAAGCAGCGATTGTTATACGGAGGCAGGGCATTGGTAGACAACGAGCAGACGCTGGCAGATGCTTTGAACACGAAGAGAGATACCGAGCAAGGGGAGTATGTCATTCATTTGCTTGTTAAGGCCGAGCAGCAGAACAGCACGACGCCAGGAGCCGGAGCGAGTCATAGGAGGGTAGCGAGTACGCCGCAACCACAAATGCAACAACAGCAGCCTGGGCAGCCAGCACCGCCGCAGGGTGTTCCGCCGGCACATGTTCAACTCCATCAACAGTACATGGCAGAGCAATTGCGGCAGCAGCAACAGTTGATTCAGCAGATGGCGCAAAGAAATGGTGGCGTTCTCCCAGGCATGCCACATGCTCAGCACATGCATGTGCCGCCTGGGTTGCCGATGCAACCGAACTTCACCCAGTTGATCGCCCAACAGCAGCAGCAGAGGGCAGCGATGGGAATGCAAGGAGCAGGGCCGCAACCGCAGCAGAATGTAGCCCCGCAGAATGGAGCAGCTCAGCCCACCACCACTCCGGGACAGGAGCAAGGCCAGCAGCAACCGAATGCTCCGTCTCAGCAACCACAACCGCCTACAGCGAACGGCCAAGCAGGTATACCACAGCACGGCCAGCAACCACAGCAAGGCGTACACCGTCCAGTCAGCGGCCAAGGTTTCCACTTCGAGGGCATCGGACCCAATGGTCAGCGCGTGCAGATTCATCAGCAGACTTTGCAGATCCCACATGCTGGCATTCCCGGCCAACCGCAGCCTCTCTTCGGCATGCCGCCAATGGTTCCTGGCTTCGCAGCCCAACAGCAAGGATTTGGACAGCCTGGCGGGCTCTTCGGACAGCCACCAGCACCCGGAATTTTCGGACACGCTCAACAGCAGCAGCAGGGTCAAGTGCAGCCAACTGGACCCTCAGCACTCGAGCGTGCTCGCGATAACCTCGCCGAGATGCGGAGGATGTTGGATGAGATGAGGGATACGAATGGCGTTACTGAGGAACAGCGAACGAGGATTGCGAACATGCAGGAGCGGACGCAGAGCGTCAATGACTATGTTGACCCATTTGGTGTTGCCGGCGGTCTATTCGGTAACGCCGGTAGACGTTCTGCTTCTCCCAACACAGCGGCGCAGGGACTACCTCAACTGCCACAGCGATCCCTGTTCGGATCCACACCCACGGTACCGGGACAGCCGCGCCCAACGGGTTTCGGCAACAGCCAGCCTCTTTTCGGAAACCAACCCCAGATTGCGCAGCAGCAGCAGCAGCAGCCTTCAAACGACGTAACCTGCTACCTCCTCTCCGGCCCTCAGGGACCCCAAGCGCTGCTGTTCTCGCCTCAGCACGGTACATACACCGGCCAGCTCGCTAACAACGCTGCAACTACTTTGCGACCTACACCAACGACGCAGATGGCCTCTATCACTGGACAGCCCGAACAGCCTCGTCGCGCCCACGGCATGCTCGAACAAGCGCCTGCCGCAGATCCAGTAGCAGCAGCCGCAGCCCAACATGTCGCTGATGGCGCCGCTCGTCAGGCCGCTGCCGGAGGTGGTGGGCAAGCTCAAGCTCAAGCACAGGATCCTGCTGGCCCTATGGCAGGTCTGGTGAATCATATGTGGTTGCTTCTGAGGGTGTTGATCTTCGCTTACTTTTTGCTGGGATCGAATATGGGCTGGAAGAGACCTTTGGCGTTGCTAGTGATCGGGTTTGGTTTCTGGATGGTTAGAGCCGGCCTCTTCGGAGACGGTGGAATACTCAGGAGATGGTGGGATGGGATTGTACATATCCCTGGTCGACAACAACCGAATGAACAACCGCAGGCGCAAGCCGGAGGACAGCAAGGTGGGGATGCCCAAGCGGCGAGGGCTATGCCGACGCCCGAGCAAGTCGCCCAACGGCTGGTCAACGAACGGAATCAGCAGAATAACGCGAGGTTTCAGCAAGTGCGGGAGCTTGTTAGGCCTGTGGAGAGGGCTATAGCGCTCTTTGTCGCTTCTCTTTGGCCTGGGATAGGTGAGGCGCACGTACATGCTAGAGAGCAAGAAGAGCGCAGGCGTAACGAGGAAGAGATTGCAGAGCGTAGGCGACAGGAAGAAGCTAGAGAGGCCGAGAGTAAAGAATCTTCCGCGAGTGGTGAGCAGCCATCGTCTACTGAAGCGGACGCTGGAGCTGCATCAAGCGCCGATGCTGAGAAGAGTGCTGGAGAGGGTGAGAAGACGGAGGCGGAAGCTGGTAGTGTGTAGACTATTTGTAGTCTTTGAGAAGTTGTACGTTCGTTACATTGTGCTCATGATCTTATCTCAGGGTTGGCGAGTGTGGTTTGAGCCCTTATTATCCTCTGGGCTACTCAAGCGACCTTTTTATGATGGCGCTGCTTGCAGGGTATATCGTTGAGATTGGAATTGGACGCTTGCTTCACGATTTTGCAGCCCTGCTGATATTGTGGTTGGGACTGGCTCTCTGAAACCTTGAGCTGCCTTCATGCACCTGTGGTGCCCGGTGGAGTGCGATGGGTGTCTGCTCCTGTGCGGGAGTCCGCTGCCTGTCTGGAAGGGATTGGGGCGCTACCCCCAATATGTGGATTGACTCTCGAGCTCGTGTGTAGCAAGCCGGACTACTCTGGCGTTGTACCGCGACTGGAGATCAGGTACTTAGAACACAGGTCTCCCTGTCTTCACTAAAGTCCTCGGGCTATCCGCAGCTGTCCAACTCATCATCCTACCCTCACCTGATTTCCATACTGGCGACGCTGATTTTATGCCTCGAGTCCCTCGAATCCCTCAGCTACAGCCATCTTCTTGCGTACCGCAGTCTTCCACTTATGTCTATGAGGCATCGGCTTACCAGGCAACGGACGCAGAAAAGGAGAGCGCGCAAGCAAATCTTGACGCTATCATCGCGAAGAGCATGGAGAGAGACTCGCCGCACGCGACTGAAAAGGGGCTTACGAGGTGGTCTTCCGCTACCGACAGTTGCTGAGGGATTGACAAGCCACTCGCATTGGCCTCAGTCCTAACAGTCTACAGTTGGAAATTGACTTTTGGTAGAGCCACTGCAGAAACTCGACGGTATGAAGCGTCATGCATCGAAGAACAATCCCACAACATGATATGCGGCGCCGAGATCATCATGAACGAAGTAAGCAGCCGGACTCCAGAGCTAGTGAAGAGAGTAGACGGACATGGAGTACGCTTCAGTAGCTGGAAAGTCAGTCAACAGCTCAGGAGTAGAGATCTATCTCTATCTCATACAGTAGGGTATCTCCAAACCCATACCCAGACTCCGTTGATACCCAACCCGTAATACTTTCTCTCCACTTACGCAAGCCTCACGAATCACAACTCCTTCTTGGTGAAGTGCTCGGGACTATGCGTAGTCTCATAATCAACATGCACATACGCCCTCTCCACATCCGGCAAGCTCTCGAGCTTCATCTGCAGTTCTTCCGCCACGTCATGGGTTGCTTTGAGAGTCATGCCGGGCTCCATGACGATGTCGACTTCGACGATTAGGCGGGGGCCAGAGTGCCAGGCGCGGACGGTGTCGAGGGATGTCACTTGGGTGGAGTGGGTCATTGCTGCATTACGGTTAGTGAATGGGGTTCAGGAGGTGGGTTGGGGTTGAGACGAAGGGGTGGATGATGGGACGCTTGCTCCCAGCTTTTACGCCTGCACCAGTCTTGCCAGCCTTGATGCCTTCATTGGCAGCCAACCAGTCCACGAGGACTGCAGTGGAGTACTTGTACAGTCGCCGAGCGTTCAACAGCTTGGAGGGTGGTGCTGACGAGGTGGTAGTATCGACATGTTCATCCTGGCGTCCAGACTCCATGGCTGCCTCCTAGCGACCTCTACAAAGATAGGTAGACAGTAGGGAAGAAGGAAGGGGATCAAGAGGCCTACCTCGCCTTGGTATCGTCATGGAGAACAGGCGTTGCGAACTCGTAGGCATACTTTGCTCGCCAGGCGGCATTGTTCGGTCCGCGAAGGCGAGCGGTGAAGACGCGACCGGCCGCGCGAAGTCTCGTGAGAGGCCGTCCGAATCGGGAAGGTACAGCGATGCACCACGTGGGTACGGAGTACGTGTTTATCGCATGAGAGTTGTTTCGACGTGAAGCATTCTCATCGTTACCAGGCTCATGATTCGCGAAGCAAAGGTCATGTTGATGCTTGCATGGACTGCCGCGTGGAACTTTCCCGACAAGTCGTGATCGGGAAAGGGGCTGTGCTCGGAGTTGGGCTGTGCTTCTGTGGCTCCGCAGACTGCGACTGCATTTCAACACTTCAACGCTCCAGGTTTTCAACAATACAACAGTCTTCACGGTCGTGTACAGGCTTTCATGATACATCGCTCGCCTGCATCGATCCGGAGAATATAAGTCAGCTATGAGCAGCAATTATCTCCCTGTTCTGCCGCCCGCCGCACAGCCATCACAACAGACCTCCAAACATACAGGAAGCAGCGCTACAGCAGTCGAGATGGACGACCTGTCAGCTAGGCAACGGCCGGTTTACCAGACACGCAACAGCTTAGAAGAAGCGGATGTCGAGCGAGGCAACTCACTACCCAGCTACAGTGATGCAAATGATCCGTATAGTCTACGCCATGGCCTGAAGACCGACCAGGACATTGACGAGATTCGAGCCAACACCAGCCGGAAGCGGGTGATCAAGGGCAACAGAGTGCTGAAATTCTACAAGCGCCAGAACAGCAACATCGAGCGGCTACTGAAGCCGGTGGACGAGCATGTACGTGATGCATCCCCGTTTTCTCAAAGTCGCTACAGGCTTCCATGCTCGCCCTCAGTATCCTGACGGACTCCAGGTCGCCGAAGCGAAAGCAGAGCGCGAAAGCGAAGGCATGCAGCTGCAAATCGCCGTGACCGGCTCCTTGATCGCCAACATTGTGCTCGCTATCATTCAAGTCTACGCAGCCGTCACCTCACTATCCTTGTCGCTCTTCACAACCATGGCCGACGCCATCTTTGATCCACTCAGGTATTTACCCATTCCCGACGCATCAGAGACGTGTTGATAGCTCAACATGGACTCTCGAAGTCGGTTCTTCTTTGAAATCCTAATGATGCTGATCGAGCTCAGCAACATCACCCTCATTCTCTCCAACCGAGCCGTGAACAGAGTCGACCCAAGCAAGTACCCCTCCGGCAAAGCACGAATTGAGACTGCTGGGAACATCGCCTTTTGCTTCCTCATGACAGCCGTATCATTCATCCTCATCGTCCAGTCGGCTGTGCAGCTTGCAAATGGCAACGGTGGCGAAAAGTAAGCCAGGATCCACTCCGTCTACTCATGGATACATACTGATACTGGCTACAGATACGGCAGCTTCCACCTACCATCCGTCATAGTCGTGGGAATCGCCTTTGCCACGAAGCTCATCCTCTTCCTGTACTGCTACAGTCTGCGCAAGAAGTACAGCCAGATCAAGATCCTGTGGGAAGACCACCGCAACGACCTCTTCATCAACGGCTTCGGTCTCCTCACCAGTGTTGGTGGTTCTAAGCTACGGTACGCTCATCTCCGAACCAACAATGGTCCATAGCGGCCGCCATGGGTCTGCAGTACACTGACTCTGACAACAGATGGTGGATCGACCCCGCCGGTGCCATAGTCCTGTCTGTCCTTATCAGCGTCCTCTGGCTCCGCACCGCATGGGCCGAATTCCAACTCCTGATCGGCCGCACCGCCGAAACCGAGTTCCTCCAGCACGTCACCTATATATGTGCGTCCCATCATCCACCCCTTCGTCTCAACCCCAACCCACCTCCTGAACCCCATTCACTAACCGTAATGCAGCAATGACCCACTC
>Ga0181473_100214_pt1 | contig 12459 bp, 7 predicted proteins | sample In2P11_FD_119089 | JGI IMG/M metagenome (GOLD analysis project Ga0181473, IMG submission 119089) | Clean room microbial communities from NASA Spacecraft Assembly Facility at Jet Propulsion Laboratory, Pasadena, California, USA -... ... | reverse complement strand
CAGCTGTCTAAAGTAAGATTAGTTGACGGTGAGTAACTCATTGACTTGGCACTAATGTATGGTTCAGCGCCATGGGGGTCGTCAACCCCGTGGCCGTATTCTGCGAAGTTGGCACAAGCCTCAGCTGAGGAAGTGACCCTTGAATGTTGTGACCCCTCGCCATTCTTATAACACAATCCTCACTGTGTATTCACTAATCCCCAAACACTCTCCCAGCCGTCAACTTTGATTCTTGTGCTACTCAACATTGCAGCGTCGACCCTTGGTATCTTCAACGTCAAGAGAATATCCATCATGGGCTTACCGACACAAATTGCAGCCAGAAATCGGCAAACGGCGTCGCTATACCCGTATCCTCTGACACCACTTTTGGGAGGGCTTAACCTCGTATCTACCAGCATCACCGCTGTTATCCTGGGAGACTTCATTCTTGAATTACTAGATGGAAAAATGAGTGTTCCAGCCGAACTCGCCGTGGTAAGTCTTGCTAGCAGTACTGGAATATAAAGTGACAGATTCTAACAAATCCCAGACTTTCGTAGTAGCTACAGTAACAGCGATAGAGCAAATCACATCGTTCATTCGACAGAGGTTTGCAGTCTACCCGGCGAAGCTGAACCTAGCTCTCCATCTGGGCCTATTGATCCTCTGGATCATCGCATTTGGCCTGCTCACATCCAAGATATCGAATATGGTTTTGACACATTCGTGCAACCTGACATTATGGCAGACCGAGATGGGAATGCTGGTATGTCGAATGTACAAAGCTATGTATGCTTTCTCCGCTGTGAGCGTGGCGTGCGCGGTAGCAGCTGTCATTTTGGATTGGTCAGTACTTAGGGCAGCTGCAGCTGGTGTATATCGTCCTCTGGACGACCAAAGCCCAGATATGCGCAAAACTATGGCGGAGAGCCCAAACATGGCGGTGAGCCCAGATATGCGCAAGCTTATGACGGAGAACGTGACCGAAGTATCGACGGAAGTCGATAAAGAGTACGGAGGTCAGTACGACGACAAAGGATTGATAGCAACTGCTTACACTTTCTAGATGAAACTGCTATGAGAACACAACTGCGATAGTATACTAGCTTGTACAACACACAGACTGGTAGCGACGATGTAAAATGAAACTTACCCTGGTATGGATAGAGACAGACAAGGATGACAATATTCTAGCTCGACTTCTGGTCTCAAGCTCTGACTTGAGTGCTCGCAGTTACTTTGTTCCGAAGAAATAAGGGCCAAGATGAAGCACAAAACTATAGATTAATCAAGATCACATCCGTCGTCTCTACACTAGCTACTTGTTTCTGGGCAGCTAGATCGTGTGGTACTGGTGTATCAACCCGTTTCACAGAAAGGGATGGTGGTAGTGTTATCGGGGGCTGTCTCCCAGCCCGTACGCAGGTACGCAGGCGACTCGCATACAGGAGTGAAGGAGAATGATTGATATTAAGTGACGAGAAATTCGAGCATGTCGTACATATGTATGGAGCATTAGTATAGAGGTTTTGTTTCGCTCTCGATTACTGCTTCCACCCAATGTTTGTAATTGCATCCGGCCCTGCGTCAACCAAAGCATACGAGTGGAGGATAGCAAAAAAAAGGAAATGCCATTCAGGTGTGACACCATCAATCTGCATGCAGACACCAGATCCCAGGCAACACTCTACTCAAAATTCAATGGCGAACTGATCCTCAGCACCACGGTTGTTTCAGGTATCATAGGTCGGGATTATTGCAACATGTAAAAGAGAAGATTTGGACTCAAGCAGCGTCTGCTCTTCATGGGGAAATCAGCCTCTACAACAAGATAATCAAGGCACTCGTCAAGGGATTGCAGAAGAGAGATAAATTTATACAGCAGGATGTGGTGGGTTTGAATGACATGGGTCAAATACCACAATCTCTCATATGTATTTTCGAGGTGCGGACATGACGGAATTTATTCAAAATTTGGTTGGCAGGAATTGTGGTGATTTTGGACAAGAGCCGGATATACAGTACCGTAGTAGCTAGCGAGCACACATTGTGTACAGTCGTATGTACATGGATCAATCAACCATGGCTATGAGTTGCTCATTGACTCTTCCCTGGAAGCAGACTGTAGCTTGAGTATGCACTGTGGATGTTCGTTTCGCTACTCGATGCATCAACGAGATACTTTGTGGCCTGTATATTTTGGCAGAGACAGGCAGACAAGCGTACTGTACATCAAGAAAAAAGAGATCCCGCTATGGAGTAGCCAAGAGTCACGGCGATCTGTTCCTGCAGAGGTCTATCGGCGATATCACTGGATGTGGTTCGTTTTCTATCGAAACCTGAAACATTTACGACCTTTTCAATGTTAAGACCTTTAACCACATAATTGTTCATTTACCCTAATCTACAATATGATCCTCTCGCATGTGCCCGTCAATTGCTGCAGCAGCAGTGGCAGAAAGACCTGAGGCGGCATACATGATCTTCGCTCCGAGATTCTTTCTTGTACATTACGCAAGACAGTCTTTGATGGATGTGTGCGAGTGCTGCCGAGCAAACAGACATCCCCGGTGGGGTCTGGCGCCTTAGCTTCGCTTCAGCTCTGGAGCATCTGCAGAATGATTACTATCATTGTATCTCAATGACTCTACAGGCAGTGACGCCTACCTTGCATCATCCTTGACCGAAGATATCAAGTGCTGTGGTTCATGTGCTTATATGAGTGATAAGTGGTGTGAAGCGAGCGAGTGGTAGACTGTGATCTGGTAAAATACTGGCAGAACCACAGTGCTGGAAAGCACTTTCAGCAAGCCGCTCGACGCGGCTTGAGACACCCGGAAACCTAAAACGAACTCTATCGAGCTATCTCGCGTGGCCCGCCTCACAAGTGGTTTAGGTATGGATTGTTTTGGTAGGCGCACCTGCTACCCGAGGAAGTGCTCCCAACTGCATCTTGCGCTTTCGTGCATCCGACAATGTGATTCGTCGTCGACGTGATTTCTCGATCAGCCCACCTGAACTTTTCTTCTGTTTCAAGATAGAGCTGTTGAGTCTACTGGTGCCGCAATCATCCTCGAGTACACTTGCACACTTGTCAGAAGTTTTCAGCTCTTGATTTGTCGCTCTTTTGGTATACTGTTCACCTTGCCTGCCTGCCTGCCCGCCCACATTCAACAAAAACAACAACGCGTCGATCTTCGAGTCCATACCACGTTCCGAGCGCCAGAACGCACATCATAAGAATAGTAGAATATTGATAGATTCTCACACAATGTGCGCGTCGTCGATGTTCATCTCGAGCTTCGTCAATCGAAGAAAGGCTTCCTAAGCTTGAAGGCGGTCTCACATTATTCAACTGCATTGAACTGAACCGCAAAGATGCCTCCCAAAGCGTCGCGTGGTAGCAGCAAGACGTCTGTCATCTCTGTGGATCCTGCTGTTGCCAGTCAAATCATCACCAACCCGAAGAGCACTTTCGGCCATGCGAGGACGGAATCCACTCCAGCACAGACTCTAAACGCTCCAGTAGCAGCTGTGGTTAGAGGTCATGGCAGAACAAATTCCGCACCCAACCGCCATATGAAGAAAAGGTCAAATTCCCTGAGACGTGTAAAGAATAGCACAGAGTTGTTGAAATTGAAGTCTATGAATACGGACAAAAGTTCGAAGCAATCAAACACTACAGCTGTCAAAAGAGGGCGCAATTTCACTGTCTCAAACGTGGCAACAGGTGGTCTACTTCAATTAAGTCCTTCTCCGCATCAGCTTCCATTCCCGCCAGCCGTACCGTCGCTTCCAACACATTCATGGTTCACTTCCACCGGTGTTGCACCGCCGTCCCCTAGGGTAGACAATAGACCACTACCCTCACATTCACAACCTCCAAGAACGAGGTCAATATCTCCCAGACGTCTCCTCGATCGTGCTACACGGAATAGAAATCTTGCGGAGAATCATCGTACTATCCATAATCGCAGCCAATCCTTTTCCACGCTCGACGAGTCGCGCAGATCAATTTCAGCGGCACCACAACCGAAAACTCTCAAGATCATCATTAATAGGCCCGAATCAGCATATACCAGCGAAGAGGAGGACGAATCTGTGCCGACGCTTGAGATTCCGATACCTCACTACAAGCTCGGAACTCCCAGATTTAGCGCTCATGGCACACCCTTCATCAGAGGATCTAGTTGGACAAAGGGCTCAGAAGCGACGGTCACGACCATCTCTAGCATGACCGACGATTTCACGGGTCCTCCTCCATCGAGCATGAAGGCTTTGAAGAGACTCCAGCAATCGCAAGGCCCAGTGGAGAATATGATACCCATGCCCAACTCACTGGAAGCAACGAAATTAGATGCACAACGGTACTCAGAAGCTAGCTATGTATCTCCTATATCAGCTAACCTTTACGATCAACTGCTTAGAGTATACAACGACTCGTCAGTCGTACGATTTGCTGGTGGAGAGGAAGAAATTGCAGCAGCGACAAAGATTCGGATTATCGCACAAATCTCATCTGAATCTTTTATGGACTACGATTTGGTGTCGGATTTTTTTCTTACCTTCAGGTCATACATGACCACTTTCGAAGTACTCGACTATCTCCTGGCGCGGTTGAGATGGGCTGTCGGTCGGCTTTCCGATGACGGCCGCATTATCCGTATTAGGACTTTTGCTGCTCTGCGACATTGGATCCTGAACTATTTTGCAGAAGATTTTGTCGTGAACCGTCATCTCAGAGTAAGGTTCTGTCAAGAGGTCAATGACTTATACCAGAATGTGAAGCAGCGGCCTCGTGGAGTTGGTGGAGCCAGCGATCTGAAGATTTTGCAAGATCTGAAAAGGTGCTGGAATGGCAGATGCGCTCTGTATTGGGATGCTCAAGTGTTCAACATGGATTCAAACCAAGAAGATCCTCTTTTGCCTGGTGGTGTGATTGGTAGCCGTAATCCAGCTTTTGCTGACATTGGTGAAGCCACTGCTGCCCTCGGGTTAGGGTTGCAGGATATGCCACAAGTTATGCCGTCACCACGTGCGAGTATCTCATCGAAGTCCGCAAAGAGAACAAACCACAAACGTCTGCCATCTTCAGATTATGCGAAGAAGCCTCTTTCTATTGAGAGTGAACGCAGCTTGCAAGCGACTTCCTGCTCCCTGCCACGTTACGGATCCCGATCACCAGACAAAGATACGTCTAAGCCAGAAAGAGGTCCGCAACCTGTATCTGTGCTTTCTCGACGACAGAACGCTCCTTCAGATCTCAAAGTTCACATTCATGCTCGATCCAACAGTGAGGTTGAAAAGCCTCTGTATAGCACCTCAATCGACACCTCCAGAGGGCAGTTGACCCCGGTTGAAGCATTGATGAGTTCGGGGCATTATGTTGATCCTTACGTTGGCAGTATGATCCGGGGCTTTGTCTATGGTCCTGTAGAACCGTTCATACAGCTTCCCTCTAATCCGCCCTTAAGTCCGTCTATGCGATTTGGCGAGGGACAGCAGTCCACCTCTTCTGCGAGGCTACCCTCAAATCTACACTCACCAACTTCTGGACATCAGAGTCCAGCTGTTAAAAACATATTTGGTTCAATTCGACGAGCACTCAGTGGGAAGCAAGGCTCGAATGAGATCACGGTGATCACTGTGTCACATCCTCGTTCGGAATCGTCGCAGGTTGGCCGGCGCGCTGTTGTGCCAGTTAACCTTGCACGGTCCAATGACGATCTACGAAGGAAGGCTGCTGGTGTTTCTAGCAAAACTCCATTGAGGATAGATCTGTTATGTGCTGCTGCTGTGCAGAGTTTTCAAACAGCTGTTACTGGTGTACAAAGTCCGAAGACGGCCGGTGTGTACCATGCACAACAACAAGCGCAGCAAGCCCCAGCTTCGCCACCACTGAGTTCTACCGACGAACTACTACAACAAGAGTTCTCGATACGTCTTCCGAGCCATTACACGGATCAGAGTGGCTCAATCTTGATTGTGGATGACACAGCAGTTCCGATGCCCATCATGTCGGGAGCGCTTCCAGATTTGTTCCCGCATGAGGGTGCCCAGTCCGTATCAGCATGGTCAAGCGTAACTCCGGTTAATGGTCCATCGCATGACTCATTTGAGACACAAGCCCCTTTTGAGCTTGAGAACATAACAGATGGCGGCGAGCATCAGCCGCAACGAGATACACACACGGCGCCGTCGTCTCATATCGACCTTTCTGCCCAACCTGCCGACCAGTCAAGACCTGCCAGTCCAATCACTGTACGGAATGTAGGTTCCTCAAGTCATATACCGGATGCGCTAGAAGAAACCTTGAGCTACGGGGAGTCCCAGCGCACGAATTCCCCACCTCCCATGACGGAAGCTACGTCTAACAAGAGTGAGAGTCCTGTCTTCAAAGCACCTTCTCATGCTTTACGACGACGGCCTGGAGGCGACTTGAAGAAGAACCAAAACGTGCACGAGTTAGAATCTACAGCTCACCATCGATCGCTTGACTCAATGCTCGAAAGCAGCTCTCACACGGAGTCGTTGCTCATGATGAGCAAGCCAATGTCTACGGACAACATGTCGGAACCTCGCAACAAATCACAGCAGGTATCGCTAATTGATACTAACTCCTCACAGCAGCTCCGGCCATCCTTCGAGGCCGCTGTTGCTGGGTTCTCAGCAATTCCTGATGATAATGATGGCGGTCTAGAAGCAACACTAATGAAACTCGAGGGCCTCTACGAAGACAAATCTCCTGATCTTAGCCACCCATCGACGGATCCTCTGACGAACCTTTCCAATGCTTCGAACGGACAACCATTGCCTACACAAAACAACTCGGTTGATCACACAGCTTCTGTACTTCTTGATTCTGAACAGAGTAGACATGAACAGATAGAAGGAGTGTCTTTCTTGTATGACGAGAATGTCGACCCGCAAATTGAACCTCAGCAGATGCAGCGGTTCGCACACAGATCCGAAATCTTCGGGTTGCCGACAGAATCACCCGCAGAATCTGATTCAGAGGAATCCGAGATATCATTGCCTATATTGAACGATACCGACATGATCATTAACCGTCCGCTGCTGAGTTCACAAACTCACCAGTCTTATGTACATGACGAGGTAGCGTCTAGTGGAGTGATGCCAGAAACGGACCATGATGGTGATGTCGTTTCCAGACCAGATACTGCGCATACAGATGTCGCAAGATCGTTTCTACTCGATGAAGATGAGAACATATCTGACCTGTCTTCAGAAATCTCTGTTGATATTGTCAACTGCGCAGATGCATTTGACAAGCCAATATCACCAATGTTGGCAGCTCCAGGAACCGCGATCTCTGGCCTTGAAATTCCAACTCATCCATTAACGCACGCCTCCGTTATTAACTTGTCCCTACATACAAGTCCGAATCTAGCAGGAGCAATCGACTATTCAGACGCACCGCCTACACCTCAACAGTCACCGCTTCTACTGCAGAATGCTGATAAAGGCACAGTAGATGCTAGCAAGCAGTTTGCACCTAACACAGTCAACAACCTGCCATTCAAGCCGCAGCTCACAACGGGTCCAGCTCACGTTCCATTCATTCTGGCTTGCGATTCCCAAATCCTCGCTCAACAAATGACCATTGTTGAACAGTCCGCACTGACTGAGATTGAATGGACTGATCTTGTTGACATGCGATGGGACAGCAAATCAGCAAACGTTCTTGATTGGGCAGAATATATGGCCAAGCACGATGATGCTAGAGGTATTGACGTCGTCATCACACGATTCAACTTGATAGTCAAATGGGCCCTTTCTGAAATCGTGCTAACTCAGGATATTGAGGAGAGAGCTTGTGTACTTTCGAAGCTGATTCACATTGCTGCTCATGCCCGGCGACTTCATAATTACGCCACCATGCTACAAATTACGCTTGCCTTGATGTCCACGAGCTGTACACGGTTGAAACGAACTTGGGATTTAGTGCCTGGTCCAGATAAATCACTCTTGAAACATATGGAGAGTTTGGCACAGCCAATCCGTAACTTCAACGATCTACGTGTTGAGATGGAATCTACGGACCTGAGTACTGGTTGCATTCCATTCATTGGCTTGTATGTGCACGACCTCACATACAATGCTCAAAAGCCGGCGGAAATCCAGATCGAAGAGGGAGGAGAACCGCTAATCAACTTTGAAAGATTTCGGACCGCAGCCACGATCATTAAAGGTTTGTTAAGACTCATTGATGCGAGCCTGAGATATGATTTTGAACCGATTCACGGCATTATCGAAAGGTGTTTATGGATGTCGGCACTTACAGACGATAGGATCGACTTTTTGAGTAGGTCTTTGGAACAATGAGATGAAGCTACCACTTATATGAAGCGGAGAGTATAGCATATGATGTTGATGTGTTATTTTGTTTGGTCTGGTTCTTTGAATATTTTATGAGCGTTTAGCGATGGTGTTTAGGTCTTGCATACTCGTGGTGTCAAAGGCGGCGAATGAAAGTGACTGCCGACACTGAGGTAGCTAGGTACCGTGCCTTATGCGAAGATAAGAAACATGTAATACGTACCTATTAATGAAATGGACAAGCATTTACATATACTTTATAATCGATCATATTAGCTCTCTACATATCTATCCTATACATGTTCACATCAAATTCTAATCACGCCCATTGACGGGCAAATTGCATGGTTGATGCCTGCATGCCTGCGTTGTGACTGTCGTCGCATCCGTTCCAGCCGTGGCAGGATAATTTGTGGTACATAGGTTCTGCTTGCCTGCCTACCTACCTAGACTGCCCCTTGTTCGGCTCATAAAACGTTGTGGTCAGACATGATGATCGAAGGGCGCGATATGGCGGAGTCACGGTAGCGGTTGGGATGGCATGGCATGGCATGGTGTGGAATACTGGTAGGTTTCTACCAGGTTCTATAAATACATATAAGTAATAGGCCTGTTTGTGCTGTGCTGTGCTGTGCTGTACTTTCGTCAGAGCTTCTTGCATGGAAGGGAGGGTTGTGAAGAGTTATACTGTGATAACAGGACCGGATGAAGGTTCGTGTTGTTGTTTGTCCTTAGGAACAAGATGAAATTGTCATATTGTAACAAACACTCTATTCTGATCTATCCCATTCCAACCTGATCTAAGCCTTGTCCCGATACGACTGCTCAACAGTAGCCCAATCACTCTCTTTCCAAGGATATTTCCGCTCAAGCGATCTAATCATCGCCTCGTGATGCGCGCTCCTAGGCTTAATACTATTGACAAACGGCGCCGGATGACTCACAACACCCGGCAGGAATTTAACCACGGGCTCGATATCATTGCCCGCTGCGTCTTTTGCTTTAGAAATGCTGAAAACTGACAGCGATTGCGCGATGTTGAGGAATAAAGCGTTGTCGGCGAGGATACGGCCTGGACAGATGCGCCGGCCGAAGCCGAATGCTACGGTGTGCGGGTCTGGTTCGGGGACTTCGCCCAGGAAGCGGTCTGGGTTGAAGGTGTGCGGGTCAGCGTAGATGGCCGGATCGTGCGTGAAGTGCCATACGTTAGCGAAGATCATGGTGTCTTTGGGGATGTAGTAGCCTTCTATAACGTCGTCTTCTGTGCTGAGATGGGGGAGGGCCATGGGTGCCACAGGATGCCAGCGCAGGACTTCTTTGACGATGGCTTCGATGTACGGTAGTTGGTCGCGGTCTTCGATTGTCGGGAGGCGGGAAGCGCCGATGACGCGGTCGAGTTCGGCTTGTGCTTTGACTTGGATTGAGGGCGTGATGGTCATGGCGAGGAAGAAGCATGCCAACGAGGAGACGGTGGTGTCGGCGCCCGCGGTGTAGAGGGACATGGCGGACCATTTGTTTGTGAAGCGTTCTTCGCCTTCGGCGTCGCCGGATTGGATAAGTTGCGAGAGGAAGGATGATTCGGCGTGGTTTTGGGCCATTTGTTGCTTGACAAAGGCGTAGGGTTTTTCGACTACGTCGTTGAGTTCGGAGTTGTATTGTGTGGCTGTTTGTTTCCATGCTTGGCCGGGGATCCAATCTGGTAGATTTCGTACTGGGGGTAGGTCAGTGTTTTATGTTGTGTTGTCTTGAGGGATGAGTACTCACGGGATGGGATTATGTCTACCATGAAGGCACCTGGCACAGCTGCTTTGGCAAACTTGTCCATAGCATCACCAGCAATGTCGACGAGTGTGTCCTTTTTATGTGGCTCGGCATTGTATCCATAACCGATCTTGAGAATGACAGCTCCGGCTTCCCTGTAGTTTATTGGGTTAGCGTACTGGGCACGACAGAAACATCAAAAGGGGTTGAGATAGATGACTGACTTTTTGATGTGTTCAATGAGATCTTGAGGCCTTTCGAGGACGTGTAACAAGAAGTGGCCGACCTCTTCTTGTTGTAGACCATTAAACTGAGCGGCCGATGTTTTGGAGCCAATTAGTTGGGCCATGTTTTTTCGGTAAGTTCGGAAACGGTTGTTGTATGGTGATAAACCTAGGGAGTTTTCCCATCCTACACTAGAAGAAAAGTTCAGCACTTTCACCCGGGCATCAAATAGGATGAAATGGTCAGGTGAGGGTTGACATACAGCTCACCAGCAAAGAGCTGCTTCGGCCTAGATGAGAATTTTGCTGATCGCTTTTCCAGCAACTCAAAGGCCAACCGAGCATCATTGACGATGACAATGGTTGAACCCAAAACTGTGACGGAGCTGATGGGACCTGTAATTGGTAAGTAATGTCGCACTCATTTCGATAGTCCAAGAGGTCGAACCATATTGATCTTTGAACTTCAACCAGTGCAAGTACTCGGGCTCGCCTGGCTTGGGCAGATCATTTAAGTTGCCGAGGAGAGGAAGGCCCTTAGGACCGGGAGGAAGTGGTGGCTTGTTGGCATTCTTGGATGGAAATAACGCTTTCACTAGATATACAGCTACTACACCAAGAACGAAACTGACGGCGACAGGTGAGACAGCCATGACGAATGATGCTGAATTATCAGTCGAACGAGGCTTTACCAAGATTTTGTAGCTCAGATTGGCCTTTTCTGCCAAGGACGAAATTCGATGTTGCGGGATTGGCACAATCCAAATGAGCCCAACCTTTTGATAGATATGGCTAACTTGGGGAAAAGTGATCTATCCACCACATAAATTCTACGAGAAGCGGATGGGTGTGCAAATCCAGTACTTGCTGTAGTATTACATATTCATGATGGACGGGGCGAGGTGCTAGCTTCGGATTGATTCAGTGTCCCTGCAGTAGTGCATTGCAGAGACAAGCATGTACCACATCCACTATCATACCAAGTACCACCAGTTTCTGCGATCTGCCAAGCTCGGTGTTGATAACGGCATCAAAAAACCGTAGTGGTGCTTGAGTTCGGTCAATCCAGAGTGCGACAGAAGCCGGAATTTTACTGAGTAGGCCGACTCGACCAGATGCTGGCTTTTCATTTCTGACATTGGTGGAAAGCTTCCGTTAGCGGCGCATTTCACACCTGCAGGCCAAAGAATTGATCCGTAGGGCAGGACTGGGGAATACTGTATCCAATTGCATGAGCCGCGGCAGCAAGTGGAAAGTTCGCGGAGACACCAAAGGGAAAAAGGAAGCCCAGGGCCAGACCCCAACGACGTGCTCCGTTGGGCTTCCGTTTCTCCCAACCGAGGTCCACCAAGCCAAGTCGCGGGCCAGATTCTTGCAAAACTGGTGGCACCGCTTTGCTCCTCCCGACGCTTTGGTTCGTTTCATCTTTCTGCCTAACCTCTACTTCCACTGCACGTGCTCGCCCTATGCCGAACTCGAAGTGCCAAGTACTGCACAGTACAGCACTGCTTCCGTAAACACAGACTGAAGTCTTCTGGTTCCTGTATACCCACGTCAACTCAACACGCTATCCGAGTCAGAATAATGGCATGTTTTTGTGTCAAAGCTGCACCTGAAATGGTCATCTCTGCTGTACAGATACTGTAGCTGCCCATGGAGCAGTGAACGTGCTCTGCATTGCATCATGCACGTTTACTGTCTGTACTTGCTAAGAGCTATTGATTACGAGCTTCTTTACGGCTTCTCGAACAAACAGCAGAATGTCTACATATAATGGCAGTATGAAAGCTTCAACAGCAGATTGACTCCAATGCAGGTACTGCCGGCCACTCTCGACCGGAATCGTGCTATTGAAAGAAAATGTTTCTCGCTTAGTGAACGTGCTTTGAGCTGTGGTTTCAGGGTGTCCGTAAGTTCAAACTATACCACACATGCAGTTCGATCGGCACCCTGCCACTAAAATCGAAGACTCCTCTACACCTTCCTCCTTTGACCATACCTGTGGGTCTGAAGCCGATCTGGTTCATCTTTGACAGCGCTGTCCCGACCACTAACAATGTAAGAGACACTCCATCCTGGATAAATCAGGTTGCATCGAAGCCATCGTCAAAGAAGTCCTGCGCTGGCATCCTGTGGCACCCATGGCCCTCCC
>Ga0181473_100211_pt1 | contig 12472 bp, 8 predicted proteins | sample In2P11_FD_119089 | JGI IMG/M metagenome (GOLD analysis project Ga0181473, IMG submission 119089) | Clean room microbial communities from NASA Spacecraft Assembly Facility at Jet Propulsion Laboratory, Pasadena, California, USA -... ... | reverse complement strand
TATTGGATCCCTCTCATCAAGAGGTGTAGGATTGATCTAAATATCATCTGATTCTGATAAGTATTCATGGAGATATAAATTTTTTTATGTTATAAATCAAATTGTCAAGTCGACTAGCAACTTGAGTAGGCTCAGAAGCCCAATAGATGTGTCTATTCATCATCCATGTTTTAGTATAAATTGGTAAGGACATGAAGTCATTTTTGACATGTATACTTGAGGTGATCTCCTCCTCTCCACGTCTTGGGTTTCTGGTAAAGGAGAGAGACACCAAGGGTAATATGTTGGCCTACAAATGAGGCCCTAAATCACAGTCATTAAGACGTAGATGAAGGGAGATCCCATTTGCAGTTAAGGGAGATAACATACCCTAACAAACTGTCTAAGAAGCCCTTACGTAGTCAAAGATGGAGACATTCATACGCAGTCTTGTAGACTCCTTATACACAGTGAAAGTCAGTCACAGATGGTAGCCACAGTAATAAAGAAAAGGCCATAGTCAGCCGTAGTCATAAGAGGAAGAGCAGCCATAGTAAGCCACAATCAATGGAGGTTAAGGAGCAATAGATTAGTGGGCCACAGTAGGGTTAAGGAGCCGCAGAGAGCCAAGGTATATGAAGCCGCAGGGTATATGGAACCGCTGTAAAGACAAGTAGCCATAGTTATTTGCTATCATGAAGAGGAACCGAAGTTACACGCAGTCAATAATGACATTCATACACAACCATGGAAACATTTATATGCTGGTCATATACTGTCACTAATACACAGGAAATGGAAACATCTACGTGATGCCTTAATCCGTTGGCAATGAACTATACACACATTGTGGACAGTCTATATGCTGTCACCTTATACACAGCCTTATATGCATACACAGTTATGTATGCACAACACCTATACGCTGTCATGAAGACACCTTATACACACTCATGTAGATACATTGTCATGAATTCATATCAGTCTCAGGCATACTTATGAAGACAAGAGTCTAGTGATACTCTTTGTCTCAGCCTACTCACTAGATACAGTCATAATCCCGTCATAATTATGATGAGATGGATTCTAGTGACCCCACAGAAATGCACTTCCATGACCTCAGCATAGTGATAAAGAATGACAAGAATGAACGGTCTCATATCATGATGCTACATAATCTATAGTAAGTGTAGTTGCAAGGCTTGAAGAATATGTAGAGACCATCTTTGTAATGAACATCATGCTGATGTATGAGGTAGCATGATGATGCATGATGGGCACATGAGCAAGGGCAGCATGATGATGAATGAGACAGTGGGAATGATAAATAATGAGCAGCATGATGATAAGAGCAGGAGTAGCTCAGTCATCAAGGTTCAACATGTGTGACAGTACAGCATGGTGTCACAAAGTTATGTGCACAAATTGGATGAAAGGTAGCACTACGATAGGTGAAGCCGTCACCTTGGAGAATCAGTTGAAGTAGAATGTCTTCAACTAATCTCATTGTTATAAGATATGTCAAAGTGTTGACTTCTATTGTAAATGTACTATCCCTCTTACTTTCTCTGCTGAACTTTGAAGAACATAAAAGAAGAATTGACCAAGGGTTTCCCCACATTGTGGGGTTTGTCCCTGGCTAGCGCTACAGATTGTGTCCTCTTGTCTTGGCTTGTCTTCTGTGATTTATATTTATGTTCTATCTGTAGTTTACTTTAATGCTGATGTGATTTCTAATCTAGAAAAGATATTGAGCTCATTGTGAAAATTTAAATAAATTTCTCTAGCATAGAACATACCTAAAATTAACAGCTAGGTTGTTGCTCCTTTTCTCTTTTTGTTCTTCTTTTTGTTACCACTAGTTTATTGTGCAAAATTCAAAGATTTAATTGCAATGGTTGGAGGGGCAATTGGGTGAGCCTTTGTAGTTGAAGTGGGGGCAACAATAATGGATAACTGAGTTACTTTCCCACTCAACTGGTTTACAACAGTTGCAGTCATAACAATAATGAAACTGTCAGCATGCAGACTAGGCTGGGGAGTGGTAGGAAAATTTGAAGTTCAAGGAGAATTAGTGATCATGTCATAAAGGGTGCCCAATTGTGAATAGATAAGATCCAGATGTTTGGTATGTCTAATGACTTGGTATTTTGTAATAGCTCCAAATATTGAAAGGTCCTTTGTGATGGTAGGTAAGAGATATTTTCAAAACCAATTAGTGAGAAGGTAATCTAGAATCGGTGCCTTTAATAACTTATGTTTTCATCTCCATTCATGGATATGATCGGAGATATGGGTAGAACATTGGAGAAATTTTGAGGTAAAAAATGGGCCTCAAAACAAAAATGTACAACAAAAATAAACTTTATAAGAAACAATAGGGTTCAATATGATGATGTTAACCATGGGGGATGATTCACCATTTTTGGAGTAAAAAAAAAAAAAAAAATTAACTTTATCAACTCGTATTTTCAACTTATCTCCCTGCGATTTTACTCAAATATTGATCGGGAGCACTCATTGGATGTGGAATTTCATTTTGCATTCAAGGTATACCCATGTTGCATCCAAGGTGTACCCCTCCTCTATTTGTATTATATCATATGAGAACAATGATCTATTACAATCAATGATTCAACATTTGAAGCTCAATTGCACTACAATTATGATCTCCTCCTAACTCTTCTCTAGCCAATACTTGGCCAAAATAGGCCTCCTACTTCTTCCTATTCCTTTGCACAATTCTTGCTCCTAAAGAATAGGGAAAACTCCTATTTCCTTGCACAAATCCCAAGAGAATAAGCTAACATGCTTGCATAAACTATGTACACTCGAAATAATATACAATAGAATTAAAATTGTGCCTTTTCCCTCCACATCACTAGGCAATTCAAATTGCATGCATGACTAGGGTTATTTTTAGTGAATTGGCTAGTTAATTGAGATTTCAATGAGTTAACTACAGTTATAACTAATCAACTGAAATCATACTAACTCTATTCTAGACTAGAGCTCAACTAACTAATTTTCACTAAAGATAACACCTCTAGACAAGTAGATCTCAACGACCAACTTGCACACAACTCTAATACTAGCCAACCAACTCGAATTGACTAACTTAATTGAGTGGTTTGACCATGTCACTCCTCCTAATTGCTTTCTAGCTCATCCTGCTAAAGTGGAAATTTGAATTTCTTCATTTGAATAAGGCATAAGTCAATTCTTGGGGAAATTTAATCAATTCAAACAATTTCACAATTTATCATAATTGAAAGCATAATGGTGCATCAATAAAATCAACTATCACATAAATACACATGAACACAAAAATATACGTGGAAATATTTGTGGGAGAAAAACACAAATCTTCTTATCTTCTTCAATCTTTCATTACATTAATTTGTAGGAACCAACCCCCAAAAATATGCAGCACAAACTTGCTATAGGTTTGAACCTGATTTAGGTTTCAATCTAATTAGCCACCATTTCTTCTATAGACTCAAAACTAATGAGCCACCAACCTCCTTCACCAAATCATAGTGGAACACCCTTCACAATCATTCAAACTGGATCCACACACTAAAAACACAATAAATTCCCCTTACAAATATAATCATATCAATGCAACCTCGGTGATGTTCTACAATCATCAATAATAACATCTTGTTTCTTTCTTATTATGAACATCAAGAATAATCATGTTCATAATCCATAAAACATTTTGATAACAAGAAAACAAATATAGCCTCTTTGCCTAACAAAAAAAATCTTCATGACTTTTCATGTCCCCCTTTCAAATCACAAATAAATTCTTGCCATTTCCCCTTTTCAAAAATCAATTTGGGCATTACAATGACTCATAGAAATTTATAAAAATAAAAAATTCAATAAAATGACTCTAATGGGTCGACAAAATGTACCATTTTGATCCATGGTCAACAAAATTCACTTCTTTGTTGCATAGTTTGACAAAATGCACCCTTTTGGTGCACAATCAATCCAACAAAAAAAAGTGTTTCCAACTTTAGCTAGTCCAACCAGACTCTAACTCATGACCACCATAGAACAAAAAAACCCTAACCCCAACTCACCTATATGCTTAGTTCACATAGAACATCACTACAAAATGTACATATATACCATGACATGAGAAACATGCCCTAGAGTCAACCTATTCAAAACACGAAACTACAAATATATTTTTTTCACAACTATGTCAAGCTATTAATGTTGCAATGCCATTGATTGTCACACACACACATACATATATACATGTTGGGGAGGGGGTGGGGCGCTAATGGAACCAACTCATATCACCAACCACCAATGGAGCTAACCCATATGGTCGTATCACATGACTGAGACTCTTCCATGTTTCTTTCTCATTTGACTGTGCCATATGACCAGGGAATTAGATGTCCATGGTCAACCAATTGTTTATGTAAGAATGATGTCATTATGCCATGTGGCACCCCTTTAGTGGTGACACATGTCACTCAAAATTGGCCCTATTGGTCTCTCAAAATTGCTATTTAGCATGCCACATGTCCATGTCACCATGATGACATGTCATTTATTATGCCATGTCATCTAGTCTACATACACTACGTGTCTCAATTCACCATGTCATATTGTGTATTATGGAGTGTGTTATTGTTTGTCACATTAGGAAAATGGACCCGCCATGCCATAAATATATATTATGTCAGAATCACCATGTATGACATCTATCTTGCCATGTCAAGCATATCTGCATGTCAAATATTACGCTAGACTTACCATATATATGCCATCTATTGGGATAAGGTCCCTGGGGTCAATTTTGTTAATTTTTTAGTCAATTTTGTATTATATTTTGTAGCAAATGTAAAGTCTTTGCAAAATGTGGAAGTGGAGCACGAAGCTAGTAAGAGTCAAAGGGGCTTTAATCCCTTAGTTGGGTAGGAGACAGAGTTGTTTTGAGACCCGCCCATGGTCCGCAGAATAGGGTATTGTAAATAAAAGGCTATATAAAGTTGAGTCATATCGAGTCTTAGATAAAAATAGAACTGGAAGAATCATTGTAAGGGCAAGGTGTAAAGGTAGGAAAGGTTTGTTTCCTGTACTCAGGTGAAAGGGGAAGGCTCTTGTAGTTGAGTGCGCAAAGACGTTGGTAATTCTGTAGGCTGAGTGCGTGAGCCCTTGCAACTGAGTGTGTCAGGATAATAAGTATGTATCTAAACGTTTCTATTTAATAAAGATTGTTTTGAGCCGAAATTGAAGCATCTGTGTCCTTTTATTTACTTTTGAAAAGTTTATGTATCTTCACTTTGTAATCTGTTTAATATAAATTAATGCTTATTTACTACGTGAAACTGGTAGATCTGTAATATTTATGCATAATAAGTATAACTAAGTACCTTTGCAAAATTCTGAAAGTCGTTTAGATAGATTTGCAATAGTTATCTATTGAAAGGATTAGATTTGTGCAAGGAATATCTAAGCCACAAGGGTATCTGGAAACCATCACACAAGACTGTGGACGTAGAAACCTAGTTCTAACATCCCCTAATATTGCTTCAGGCGAGACTGTAACCTTCATTACGTGGGTTGTTTCTGAAACGCCCAACAACTTAGGGTTTTGTTGGTTGGTGCAGATAACGTTGAACCCGGGTCAGGCCCCATCAAGCCAACAAATTGTTATGTTGCCAGGACTAGGATCTATCTAAGGAATGGGTGATGTCTAATAAGTGATTCCCTGCTAAGAAAGAAATTGAGTAGTGGCTCGATCAGAAGATACACGCGTTTGTAGCTCAAGAGAACAGAATCCTGCGATTATCCAAGGAAAAAATGGTTGAATAGATACCTGTACACAGACAAAACCAAAGCCTTTTTATGTTTATTCCCTTGTGAATTGCATGAATGGCTATCTAAATTAGTGGACAGTCAGGTACGTGGAGTCTTGATGCTCCTATTGTGTGGACGATAGAGCTGGTGAGGCGCTTGGAAGCTTTAGAAAATTGTTGAAAATAGCAACAAGAAATGATAAAAATAGAATCTAGAATATTCCAATTTTAATCTGTCCTTGAATTAAAATTGTGAATTAAATTCGAATTTAGTCTCACCAGCTGCCTGGAATTAATTAATTATCGATTAATTAGTTGGATAAATTCAAATTAGAAGTCTTTCTGAATTCATGCAATAGTTATCCCTTAAATTAAGGAGATTATCCCTTCATTAAGGAGATAAGATTGAGTTATATTTGAGTTGTAATTAGTTAGCTCAGTTTATTGAGTTAAGTCTAGTTAAATTAGATCCAAACTATTTGAGGAACTAATTGTGAGTTATCATTTAGTTGATGCATGCATGCACTCAACCAGTGTACTCCAGATAACTGAAGATTCCCTCAACAGAAACTCATGCATGTCTATTATGAGAAAGAACCAGTTGAGCTAAAAGTCAAGGGTAGTGTACTATTAGTTGCATGTTTTCTCCTATAAAGGAAACTCATGCATGTAGTCAAGGTAAGGTTCATTGAGGATTGCGTAGTTCTAGCAGTGTGTTAGAGTAGTGTGTGAGAGCAGTGTTACACTGGGTGAAGGAGATCATCGTAGAGGTAACTGTGCAAGGAAATAGGAGCTTAGAAGGCAGAGGACAAGGCTTGTGAGAAGCATTATTTACCTGTGAGCATCCAAGAGGATTGTACTGAAAGCTGGTTAGCTGTGAGAGCCAAGGATTTGTATAATTCTAATGAATTTCCACCTTGTATGATAATACAGATAGTGGGGTTTTTAGCTGAGGCTTTCCCCTGAGTATTCTTCTGTGTTTCATGTGCATTGATTCTTCTTCTGGTTATATGTGTTCTATTTGATCTTTCTCAAATATTTTAAGCTTCCCCTAATTGATTGTAGAAGTAGATTAAAGTATTTTTCTCTAGCTATATTTCATTATCAGATTAATCCACAGTTAGAATTTCTACATGGTATTAGAGCTAGCTGATCTATAGAGAAATTTCTACATGGTATCGAAGCCAAGCTTATCAGAGCAGTGAATAGAATATGGAGAAGAGAATTCGAAGTTTGAAGTTTGGGGTGGCAGGTGCAAATTGAATTCATATCATACTGGGAAGCTAATGCCTCACCTTCCGATCCTTCTGAGGATCCCTTTTTTTACTTCACCCTCATCGCATGCACGGTGTCATCGATGATGGGTTGTGGTTGGTTTCTTGATAGTGGAGCCTCATTCCACATGACCAACGATAAAAGTTTATTCAGTTCCTTAGAGGAGAAAGACCTCAGGATGTGCTTAGAGATGGGTGACGATGAAATGTTTAGTGTTTCAAGAGTGGGCACGGTTTCTTTTCAGAGGGAGCATGGAGCTCCTATCACCTTGATAGATGTGAAGTATGTGCTTGGACTGAAGAAGAACTTGGTATCGGTTGCGATGTTGGAGTACAAAGGCTACAATGTTGTCTTTAGTAAGGGAAAGGTTTTCCTTAGACACATCACCACGAGATAGGTGAAGCAGATAGGTTCACGAGTCAAGAACCTGTATGCTCTTGAGGTTCAAGATGCATGCAAAGCCTTGAGGAGCAAGGCAACTGTTAGAGACTTGGTGGTTGAGAGGGAGAATAAATTAGCTCTCAACATGCAGTCCCAGAAGAAGTCTCAGACAATTGTGGAGGAGCCACAATTGGAGAAGTGGGTAGAGGGTTCACATGCAGCCATACCTCCAGGTGTGAGGTGGGGCAATGTGAAGTGATAGTCCCAAGAAGGTTGAAATAGGAGCAGGATCCTTGAGGTACCCAGCCTATTTTATTATACCTTGCTATAGGAGCCCCGACGAGGAGTAGCAGGACTGACTGAGTGGTAGAGATGGATGCAGATGGAGCGGAAAAGGGAGCTTCAACATCAGAGTGTGTTTCTAGCCCTATAGGGAGGCCAGTTGGGAGATCAAGAACTTACTTCTCAGTAACTGAGTTGCAGTGTAGCAGTGGGAAACATGATGCAACATGATGAGAGGAAGTGCAATGTGGATGCAGTGCTGGTAGAAAGGACCAGCAACAACATAGATGTAGTGGGAGGAATCAGTGGGATTGATGCAATCAGAGATCAAAGTGATAGAGGATAGAGCAGTAAGATATTGAAGAGTGTAGAGAAGGATTGACAACAGTGCATAAAAGCTGAGTCTGTAGAAGCGTAGAGTTTTTCAGTCGACAGAGGCAATAACAATCAAAGACTTTGATGATCGATGTATCGTACTGATTCAGGTTGGATGTTTTTTTGTTTTCGTAGTTGCAGGAGAAACAACACTAGAGAGAAGTGTTGCATGCAAAACATTCCAAAGGTTTAGGATCGGAATCGAGTTGAATTCCTTTCTTGGTGAGAGGGAGTGTTGAAAATAGCAACAAGAAATGATAAAAATAGAATCCAGAATATTCCATTTTTAATTTGTCCTTAAATTAAAATTGTGATTTAAATTCAAAATTAGTCTCACCAGCTGCTTGGAATTAATTAATTAATTAATTATGGATTAATTAGTTGGAGAAACTCAATTTAGAAGTATTTATGAAGTCATGCAACAGTTATCCCTTAAATTAAGGAGATTATCCCTTAATTAAGGAGATAATATTGAGTTATATTTGACTTGTAATTAGTTAGCTCAGTTTATTGAGTTAAGTCCAGTTAAATTAGTTCTAAACTATTTGAGGAACTAATTGTGAGTTATCATTAAGTTGATGCATGCATGCACTCAACCAGTGTACTCCAGATAATTGAATATTCCCTCATCATAAACTCATGCATGTCTATTCTGAGAAAGACCCAGTTGAGCTAAATGTCAAGGACAATGTACTATCAATTGCATGTTTTCTCCTATAAAGGAAACTCGTGCATGCAGTCAAGGTAAGGTTCATTGAGGATTGTGTAGTTTTGACAGTGTGTTAGAGCAGTGTGTGAGAGCAGTGTTACATTAGGTGAAGGATATTATCCTAGAGGTAACAACACAAGGAAATAAGAGCTTGGAGGGAAGAGGATAAGGCTTGTGAGAAGCTTTGTTTTCTTGTGAGCATCGAGGAGGATTGTACTGAGAGCTGGCTAGCTATGAGAGATAGGGCTTTGTATAATTCTGATGTATTTCCACATTGTATGATAATATAGATAGTGGGGTTTTTAGCTGAGGCTTTCCCCTGAGTATTCTTCTTTGTTTCATGTGCATTGATTCTTCTTCTGGTTATATGTGTTCTGCTTGATCTTGCTCAAACCTTTTAAGCTTCTGCTAATTGATTGTAGAAGTAGATTAAAGTATTTTTATTAAGTTATATTGCATTATCAGGTTAATCTACAGTCATAATTTCTACAAAAATAACATCCCACAGGTCATTGATCAATGGATTGATCATATAATAGGAGGATTCGTCACTTAGCTTGTGATTGATACGACCTTCATTTATAAAGAAGCAGAGCGCAGGCTCTTCAAGGGACTATGAGGTAAGTATTTAAAATCTCTGAAAACTTGTTTTAAGATGTTGTTGTGTGAAAAATGAGTTATGCCATTACCTTGATGTTTGGGACTATGTGAAGTGGAAAACCCTTTAGAAGGAACGGATAATTGAGCTCTGAATACAGTTTGCTATTGGGATCCTCATCAAGTGACGATGAAGGAACTATTATGAATACACCACGAAGTGTGCTACAGTTGGTAAGTTAGGGTATCCTGAGGATACCGCATCCATCCACTCCACCTCCACCTCCACCTCAACCATTCAACATGGAAAATGCAATGAAGATGCTAATCTTCAAAGGGGTAGGGAGCGAAGACCCCGAGTGTTATTACAAAAAATTGATCATCTAGCCATAATTTACTAGCCAAGTCGAAGTACACCATGTAGGGCCAATTTTACCAGAGTAAAATTGCCTTTACTGTGAGAAATTGCTTAATAAACCACATTTTTTAAGCAATTAATAATTAAACCCATGAAGAATAATTAAGTAAATCAGTATTTATTTAATTATCTTCTAGGAATAATTAATTAAACCATTGTTTAATTAATATTCCTTGTCACATTTGACCTAGTTATGAGAAATAAATAGATAAATCATTAATTATCTTATTTTTTCTCTAAGAATAATTAATTAATCACTAATTAATTATTATTCCTTGTCAAGTTTGACTAAATCCCTTAGGAATAATTAAATAAATCATTATTTTCATATTATTCCTTAACCATATTTCTTTAGATGATAAATAAATCATTTATTTATTTATTATTTCTAAATAAAGATTTAAATATTTTTTTCCCTCTAACATAAAATATTCCAAATGGTTATTTCTAGAATAGGGTTAATAATATTTTATTATTGCTGATTATTTGAGGATAACCTAATATTTTGTTATAAATAGAAGGGTTTTCCATTCATTATTGACTTTCGATTATTTTCATTATTGCACTCACTGTTGCAGCTCTGATTATTGTCACTGTCACTTGCCATTTTCTTTTCCACTTGAATTCTCATTGAGCTCGAACATTTCATTTGTTGGGTTTACACGTTATAGAGGAGAAAGACTCTATAAAAGTTGAAGACATTTGAGGATAGCCAAGAACCCATCCCATAAAGGGGGACTAATAACATTATTTGTTCCCTTCACAGGTGTTGTTTAATAAAATATATTATTTATATATCTAGTTTCCATTGGATTATTGGTTGCACTTATTTTACTATTCCATTTTTCTTTTTAACTATGATGGTGGCATAGATCAACACTTTAGTAGGATTGTTTCTATTATTTGTTGCATATCTATAATGTTTAGCAACCATTTTCATTGTTAGGGTTGTTTGTCATCCATAGCCTTAAGTGATTTCTTTTCGTACATCTTCAAGAAGAAAACACAATAAGAAAAATTGGCAACTCCACTGCATTTTTAATTTTGATCCAAAAAACCTGGGTGACCTTCAGTTTTCCGCTTAGGATTTTTCTTTTTCAAACTCTTAATGTTGTTTACAAGCTTTTTAACCATATATCAGTCAAATTTCTATCTTCCATAAGTTTTCTGGTCTTTTTCGTAGGTCATGGGAACCAATTGTGATAGAGACGACAAATTTTTTCGATAGTTTTTTGCCCCAATGGTGCGATATGGAGGTCTAGAGTGCAATTTCTAGCCCAAGAAGTGTGATATCCCAGGAATTAGGTCAGTACTTGTGATTTTAGGTTTTCTGGGTTTTACCAAGAGCTGTCCATTGGGTTGGTTGACCACTGTCTCACATCACTTAGGCCTTGATCTACTTTGATTTTCTCATTGAAGTGGAATTTAGCCCCTTAGGGCTTCTAGTACGCTTCCACCTTTATAGGAGGAGTTTCGTTGAGTAAGAAGTCTAAGTTTTTGTAGAGCTTTCAGCCATCTTTCCCAAATCTATATCTTTCTATTTCAGATCTTCAAAGATAGGTTGTTTCCATCCAAAGTTTCATCTTAAACCTTGTTTGGTCATTTGCCTTAGGGTCCCATTGGTTGCCTGAGGTTTAACACCCATCTCCCTATCCTTTTGCAGCGATTTTCCTCTCTGGTTTTTTGTTGTTTCTGCAACACTTTCTCGTAGCATAGTGTCATTTGATCCCAGTCACATTGACACTTAGATCTCTTTTCCCATTTTCATGTGTTTTTAATTTATTTTGCCACTAACTAGCACAGTGTTTGCAAACCCAGTTTGAGTGGGGTTTAGAAATTCAATTCGTTGTTTATTTCCATTTTTAATGTCAGTTTATTTCAGAACTATTTTTCTTTTTTCAAACACGATCTAGGTTTAATTAATAAACACACTTTCACACACAAGCACGCCTTAAGCAAAGGGCGCTTGGTTTACACCACTAAGCCAAGACTTAACTTAATTAATTTAACCCCCCAAACAGAGACAAAAACATCTTGGATCTCCCTTCACCATTTCCGTGTCACTTGTGTCTTACCACAATTATGCCACCAAGGCATTTGTCGTGGAGACCCTTAGGCCTTCATCCCCAATTCTGCTTGGGAATATTACTCCTCCCTATAGGGTTCGAGTTCATAGTCCCCCGAGTTCCCATACTGACTCCTCTTTTGTTTCATCTGATTCCTCATTAGATTTTGAGCCTCCTTCACCACATATCGTCATCATGTTAGGACCCACTGCAGGTGTAGGAAACCAACTTGGTGTTGGCTCTGGTTTTACCTCGATGGTCACATCTAGTGGAACCATCTCAAGAACCATTTCAGTGGCTCCCATGCTACCTTTCATGGTTGGGTTAAGCCTCTCGTATTTTATCCAGTTGATTAATCACCCTATATATCATGATGTTGGTTGCCCAACTATTCCAACTAAGATTCCCTATGACATTCCCAAGTTTGAATGTAATTCTGGAGAGGTCCCTACCAATCACGTCTGCCCCTTCCATATGTGGTGTTCATCCAATTCCATCATCGATGATTCCATTCGTCTTCGGTTGTTACAATACACACTCACTAGAGATGCTGTAAAATGGTATG
>Ga0181473_100210_pt1 | contig 12482 bp, 7 predicted proteins | sample In2P11_FD_119089 | JGI IMG/M metagenome (GOLD analysis project Ga0181473, IMG submission 119089) | Clean room microbial communities from NASA Spacecraft Assembly Facility at Jet Propulsion Laboratory, Pasadena, California, USA -... ... | reverse complement strand
GCCAAAGAGGAAACATGCTGATGTCAATGGTGTCGATACGCCTGAAGTGCCATCAAAGAAGACCAAGAAGCACCGGGATCCAGAGGAGACCAAGAGAAAAGAGGAAAAGAAAGCGAAGAAGGATAAAAAGCGGGCGAAGGAAGCGGCAATGGCTTGAGAAATGCTGCATGACTACTTGAACTAGCATGACATCTACGCACAAAGAATCTTCATACCAGAAAGCGCATGCGGCCAGAGACCAATATCTGTGCTGCTCCGCTGGACCGGTTCAGATACTTCACATCACATACGTACACATGTATCGGAACGTTATCAGCAACAACGCCGACACGTTAAAAGGCCATAAGCGTTTAGCAGGAGTTAATACGAGCATTGGTTTATGGAGGCACAGTACTTGCTAAGACTATCCAGTAGCACCAGGCCATGCCACAATCAAGATGTACATTTATCACCTTTCCCTCTGTATTCGCAGTTTGGACTATGTAGATGGTCTGTGTGTTTACGATCAACTGCGCACATGGAAGCACTTAATCATCAACATAGACACTACAGACAAATGAGGAAACTGCGCAGTATAAACACGAAGGTACCTAGTATCACATCAAACACACATCTGGGTACGGCATGCCCACATAGTCCGGCAGCCGATCCGGTTGGTCTAGGAACGGACCGGCAGAATGGTAGGGCAACATGCCGGATTCATACTAGCGCAAACAACGCGCGCTCTGTTGTCACTCACAGGCGAGTGCAGGGAATCACCGCACTTGTCGTCAACTTTCACTCCACCGTAGCCTCGGCAGTTGCACTATGCTGGTGAGCAGGCCTCGAAAATACTCCATACCACGCGACTTCCCCCCTCATTGTGCGCGCACCGGCCCCCATGGCGACAGACACCGCTCCTGCTTCGAGTGCTGAGGCCTCGCAAACAGACGAACTCGACTCCACACCCTCCACCCCCACGCTGGCACCCACACACGAAAACTACATGGCGCACGATATCTCAGAGGCCGACGATGTCAGGGCTTTTGATCAGCCCGACGCTGACCTGCCGCCCTTACCAACCGAGGAAGACGACAGCATCATACATCATGTTATCGAGGAGGAAGACGCGCATAATGACGAGAGTGTCTTTGAGGATCGCGAGATGAAGCGCCAATTGATGGACATCGAATCGAGCTTTATCCCAGAGGCGCCTATCCAGGTCGAAGCACCTCAAGGACAGTCCGGCGTAGACGATACCTACTTATTCGGGGGCTCACCGGGAAATTCTCAACAATCAGCTCGACCTCTGCGTGACGACGCAGATATGCAGCGAGTAATGAACAACCTAGAAGAATTGCTAAAGCCAAAGAAGAAGCCCAAGAAGCTTGAAGTACGCAGTGGAAACACACCGACCAAGTCGCAATCCAGGAATACTCTTCATAGCAACTCTTCATCCTTTTCTGAGGCTCCCACGCCCGCGGATGCCTACAAGACACCTGCCGCGAGACGCTTGGACTTTGGGGCCGACGACTCGATGGATACGAGCACCGCAACATCAGAGGTTGGTCCTTCCTCGCCCGCCGCGGAAGCCGCGCAACGAAGTCAATCGCGCGCTTCAGCAAGCCAGACCACGGAACAATCAGAGGGTGAGGAAGAGGACAGCTCGCGTCGAGAGGAACAGGCTGCTCCAGGCGCCCAGCAGAAAGAAGTGGACGTGCGACGGCCCACATCCAGTGCCTCGACAGTAAAAGCTCCCGACTTCTCTCTAGTGGAAGAGGGCTCCTCCCTTACGAACGAGAACGAATCCAGCGTAGATAGCATAGCTATGCCTCCACCACCAGTTCCTGCGACCGCACAAAAGATCAGTAAGCGACCGAGCTACCTGCAGCATCGCCATTCGAGCCAACGATCATCCGTGTCTTCATTCACTAACCGGTCTGATGCGTCTGGAGATGGCGGAAGCACAGCGAGTCTTGGTGCAGACTATGCCTTGCAAACTGGTGGCGCAATCCCTCGCTCAAGTGGACCACGAGGGATGAGCCTTGGGCTATCAAGATTGCCGAGCTTAGGTAGCATAGCCTCGTCAATGTCGGGATACAGCGATACCAACCCCTGGGAGAAGGGCCGGAGTATCAGTACTAACTCTCTCTCTGCTTTCCTCCAGCCGGATAATAGTCTGGGTCGTTTAGATGAGGAAGTCCCTAATAGCGCAACTCCACCCGAGACACCTCGCGCTCCCAGCGTGCAGCCTGCTGCCCCTACAGACACTGTTATCGCCAGACATGTTCAAGACATACAGGTACCGGATTCTATTGCACGCGATTTCCGGGCTAAGCACTCGCGGTCGCCAGACAAACGGCACATGGCCACTCCCTTCACTCGGAGCAAACACAACCTTACACTGAAGGAACAGAATAGCAAGATTGATAAGCTCAGCAAAGAAAACTTTGATCTCAAACTCAAGATTCATTTCCTCGACCAAGCGCTTCAGAATCGATCTGACGAGGGAGTCAAGGAGATGATCTCAAAGAACGTCCAACTGCAAACCGATCTTGCGACAGAGAAGAAGGAAAGTCAGTCAATGCGCAAGAAGATTCGTGATCTAGAGCGAAGACTCAAGGCTCAGGAGGAGGGTAACACTAGTTCCAGGGACCTTGGCAGCGGCTCGGAGGACGGGAGAAGTGTTCAGTCGTCTAGGCAAGCTGAGTTAGAGGAGGAAATCGAGTTTCTACGAGAGCGCCTAGAATCTACAGAGATCACTGTGGACCAGTGGCAGCAGGAGGCACTTCAGAAAGAAGCAGACAACCGACGCATGGCTGATTACATCAAGACAATGCGAGAGAAGAGCTCTGGTGAAGACTCCGCTGGTTTTGACGAGGCCATCAACATGTGGAAAGAGGATTTCGAGGAGGAACGCGCAAGGCGTGAGCAAGTCGAGAGTCGCTGTCAGCAAGCAGAGACTGAAAGCGAAAGACTTCGAGAAGAGGTCGAACGCTTGAAAGAGCAGAACCAACAGATGCATCACTCGACGACGAACCATCACTTCAACAAAACTTTGAACAACTCACGGCGCATCCAGCAATCTTTTGCTGCTCGTTCAAACTCTGGCTCTGATGGCAACGAGAATACTGCGCCAATCTCTCTTGGCGGCACAAGCAGCACCTTGGTGGAACACCTACAGAGCGACAATGAGAAATTGCAACGAGACCTTCACGCACAAGCCTCTATGCTCACATCAAGGAATCGAGAAAATCTCCGTCTTAGGGAAGAGAACGAAGGCTTGAAACTCACAATTCGAAGAGGAGATGCAGGATCGACGGCCGGCGATAGTATTCTGGAGCGCTCCATCTCCCGCAACCACATGAGGTCTGTTTCAAGAGCAAGCGGCGGGACGCGTTTGACCCAGCAAAGCGATCCTGATCGAGAAGACTTCGAAAGCAAACATGCTGCTCTTCGAGATGAGCTATCTCAGCTCAAGCTTTCCTACAAAGAGCTTGACGACCAGCTTAACGGTCATCTCGACATGCTTGAGACTACTGAGAACAAGGTCAAGGAGCTAGAGCGGGAGATCGAAGCACAGACAGAAGATCTTCAAGCACTAGCAAGTGAGCGCGACGAGGCACTCGAGCTGCTACAAGATAAAGAGCAGGAATGTGAGGAGCTAAGGCAGGAAGCGCTGGATACAGTTCAAAGGCTAGAGATTGATCTTGAACAGAAGCAAGCGGAACGTGATCGTCTTTACAACGATCTCGAAAACACCACTGAAGACTTCCACGCCCTACAGCAAGAAATGAAGAATGTCAGCGAGAGCCTTTTACAGCTCGAGGACGACCGGGACGCAAGCCTACGCAAGATTCAGAACCTTGAAGCTGAGCTCGGAGACGCAAATGAAGAGTTGAACAGGCAAGACAAGCTTCTTAGTGAGGAGAGGTCGAAGAATGAGCGATTGGACGTTCAACTTGAGTCTTGTCAGGGTGAGATTGACTTCCTGAGAGAAGAGCAAGAAGGCGACAAGATCAAGATTGGCGAGTTAGAGTCCGTCCTGAACCACACTCAAGTCACGTTGCAGGAGGCGAGAGAACGTTCCCGAGATCTCGAGGAGCGCATGGCTGAGGAAAGGCAACAACGCGATGTTTTGGAGACTCAAGAGAAGCAAGAGGTGGAGAAGATCATCACCGACCTGAACGGTCAATTGACAAAGCTCAAGGAGGACAGCAGGAAGCTACGAAAGAACCTGTCAAGCAAAGAGGTTGAGGCATCCACCTGGAAGCAGCGCCATGACGAACTGGAGCACACTCTTCGTGAGTCCCTGGGAAACCTCAACGGTACGAGGTCAAGCCTCTTCAAGGTAAACGAAACTGACTATAGCGGCTGGACATACACTAACCCTAAATTTCCAGGACATTGCAAAGCTTCAACGAGACCTCCAAGCGACTATGCAAGAGCTCGAAGTTGTCAAAGCCGATCTTGCAGAAAAGGACCGTTTGTTGCGTGCCCGCGACACCCTCCTGGAGAGCGCCGGTTTGGAAAGCCGCCGTCTTTCAGAGATGCTCGAACGTGAACGCCAAGCCCGCCGACAAGACCAAACCACATTCGAGAACGCCAAACGCGGTCACCAATCCACTGCCAGGGCGATTCAGCAACACGAATCAAGAGTCCTGGAACTGGAGACTCTTCGTAGCCAGGATCGCCAGAAACTTCACAGTCTAGAGAAACAATACAAAGAGCAGCTGCTCGAGCGAAACAATCTGCTATACGCCCTGTGGAACCGACTATCCACCCTTTGTGGTGCAGAGTGGTCCCGCAACAACGCTCTCATCAACGGAGAACTTACTTCGATGGAGCTCATTTCTAGGAACGTTCAAGGCTTCAACAAGAACATCATTCTTGCGGTCAGGACTGTGGAGAGTGTCATTGGTGCTTTCAAGCAAAGAATTCGCAATATAGAGAACAACCTCGTCCGCGACTACCAGACTCTTGAGCATAGCCTAGATGCACGCTCCAAGCGACTTGACCAGCTTGAGAAGCTTGTCATGGCTCAACGACAGTCGATTGGAAGACCTAGCACTGTTCGTGGAGGTATTGTTGATCTTAACACCGCAGAATTAAACAAACTGCGTACTGAAAACAAAACATTACGATCCGAGGTCCAAACCCTCCGCGCCATCACGACCACGACGCAGTCTGGCAACGATGTTATTGTTAGCCGCTCGCCATCACGTGCTGCGTCGCCAGTCTCTTCCAAGCGTGCCAGTATGGCGCAAACGCTGTTGCGGGCTCACTCCGCTTCTGTAGTCGAGAATTATTCTACTTCATCGACGCCTACGCCAGGCCACCCTTATCCTGCCGCTGGGCCGCTTCAACCAAGTGAGCAGAAGTGGATACATCGACTCAAGGAACTTGAACGGCGGTTGAAGGCTGAGCGTGAAGCGCGACTCCTTGATCGAAGCGGCGCCCGGAAGAGGCTAGAGCAAAAAGTGGAAGAAAATGCAGACTTGAGGGCTGCGCTCGAAAAAGAGCGGGATCGAAGGGATGAAGATGATGCCGAAACTATCCAAAGAAGTGCGTCTGCGGGCGGCAGTCGCATCGGCGGCAGTGGACGTGCCAGTGTGGTTGGCAGTGTGAGACACACTAATGGCAGTGGCAAGGAGAGGGGAGAGGATATGTATTAGTACGTTTCCTGTGTTGAGTGTTTCTGTTCTTGTATCAACCGTTTTCCTTCCTGATAGACGTTTCAGAGATCCGCGTTCGTCTCTTCGTCTATCTTTTCTTACGAAATAATGTGTAACGAGCTTGCTTGGTTGGCGCATGTAGGCACTGTGGGTACATTTCTGGAGGATCAGCATTGCATACCAACTATTAGAGGAGTGGGCGTACAGCATGTTTTTAATCAATGGTATTTCGTTGCAATTCCTGGTCGATAGTGGATTTCTACGAGTACCCCTTATAACAATTGAGATCTTCGACTTCACAGGCTTGATGCGATACGTCAACATAGCTCCACGTATGGGGAACAGGTTCGTTCAATAGCAGAGGATAGGGCTTTACCTCAAATATACAATCGACCATATCTCACTGTCTTTTGATATCACGAAGCATCGCTACGGCATGTGACACACATGACAGACATTCTACTTACCGTTCACGACTCTCTCACCGCCCCGCTACCCAACGCCTGAACTACATTGTAAGGCAGCACCCACATATGCTTATGTTGGCAACGCTCCAGCTACTACTAGTATGTCCTCAACCACTTGAGCTGTTCTCTCACCTCCACCATTGTTGCGTACGATACATGCGATGTTGAGACGATCTTTACAAGATTGTAACCATGGCCATGAATGTTACTTACGCTCACCAGACCGCTCGGCAGCGCTTATCTACAAGCCGTACCAGTCGCCGATCTCTAGCTTCACCTTACCCATCCCCAACACCACAGCCAGCGAGACCTACCCAATCGCAGGACCCGCCTATCTGCGAAGTTTTCGCTACTCTGCTGTTCGATCGTCAGAGAGCCTACCAAAGTGGATTATGTGCTCCGCCCGCACCACTCCTAGCACCAGTTACTCGAGCAGAAATGACTGCTAAGCAAACACCAATTAGGAACGCTGGAAAGGCCACTACAGACACACTGAAGAAGCGCGCTGTGCCTGTACGCCCAACACGAGCAACAGCAAAACGTCAGAAGACCGAACCAAACAGCAAGCAGAAGCTTGTTTATGAGGAGAACATGGGCAACGGCATAACAACTGCATCAATAACGAAGCCCAAAAAAGACACTGAGATTATAACAATATCCGATAGCGAAGATGACAAGCTCCTTCCTGTGCGAAAGGGCAGGTTTAGTGCGCCGAAGATAAACATCCATGAAGATGAGGATGATGTTAAGCCTAGTATTGCCTCTTTCACACCGAACCCGGAACTCAACGATAAGCAGGAAAAAGAGCAGCTGCGCAAAGAGCTCGATAAGATAAAGAAACTTCACGAAAAAGACAAAGACGACAGTGAGTTGATACGGGTTCAATCTAGCAACGCTACAAAACAGGCCACAGAGAGACTACAACATGAACTCGAAACTGAAAGAAGTAATTTGAGGGCTATTACAAGGGATAGGAATCAGCAGCGCATCGAAATCGACAACATTAGGGCAAGGAACGATCAGCTAGCAACAGAGTTGCAGGAAGAGAGACGTTTGAGAGAGGCAGAGAGACGGGAGCACGAAAATATAATGGAAGATGTCATGAAGGCTAAGGAATCAACCTCGGATGCGGCAAAAGACCTCCTCATCACTGAAAACGGACGACTTAGAACGGAAAACGAGACCCTTCGAGCCGCCGCCACTGGACCACCGCCTATGCTACAACCCGCGTTCCCATCTGCTCTGCCCTCCATATTTACACCCCCATCATCCCAACTATCACAATCATCGTCATACCCCTCCATCTTCACCTCACAAGCAGTGTCTCCTGCCCCTTCATCCCCAACCCCGTTCGCGCCAGCCGTTCCTACCCAGGAACGCAAAGAAGAGAATGTCCGAAAAGTCTACCTTAGGGTCAAGAACCAGTTTGATAATCTTCAATTGGCAGCTAGCAATCTGATAAAATGCACCCGAGGGATGGAATTGAGCAATTTCGGGCAATTTGGAAAGTATCTGCGGCAGTTGAAAACGGTCCTGGAGGAGGATGCGAAGTGAGTTGAGCGGATGATAGAGATATGGGAGAATGACTAGGACGAAAGTGTGGGCGCTCTCATAGTCGATGGAGACATTTATCTTGGGTGCTTTGAATACGGAGGCTTTGCTGCGCAGCGTCAAGCATGTTTCTTTTCCAGGACAGGAAAAGTCAACTGCTTGGGTGCATATGGGATCAGTGCCTTACGTACACATCTCCTCATCACATGCTCATTAAAGTGAGTCATGTCATAAAAGCAAGATGGCGTGTTCAATCTAGGAGCTTGAATAGACGCATTTGCATCCCCATAATGAGTAATGCCAACATCCAACTGAAGCAGTTGTGTGATGGGAGCTCAAAAGCCATAATAGACAGTGACGTTGACGTTATCGACGATACACCGCCATCCTGGGTACTATTCAAGAAGTTAGCTGTAATGTCAAAACCATATTCGTGGTCTTGACCGTACCTTGGCCCTCGCCCACACCAACACCCGATCTCCCTGTCTCAACGCATTCAAGAAGCCTTCTCCACTACCTGCGCCTTCATTCCCCTCGTTTACTTCACTCAAGCCATGCTCTTCCCAAGCAACATGGTACTCCTGCCCCGAAGCCATGACGCGATTGCCCTGCAAATACCACGCATAGTCCCCCTCACCTCCCTGCGGTCCCTGCAATGCGCTCTCTGGCCTCTTGACGAGCGACCAGCCACGACCAACCATATTAGTATGGTAATCCATTGGGCTGCTCAGCCAAGTATTGACCAACCGCGGAGTAGGAAGTCGACTGTTGATGTTGGAAGCATCTCGCAGGATAGATACTTCAAGCCATGAAGACGTCGAGAAAGTGCCTTGTGTGTCTTCGCTTGTCCATCCTTGGTCTCTGCTCATCACATCAAAGATAATGCGCTTGATCTTTACTGTTTCGCCACCAAGACGTATCCTTTCTACGACAGATGCAGAGAAGATTTCGGCTTCGAGACACAATGCTGCTGCGGATGAGCTGTTGGCGCTAGCGCTGGCGTTGGCATGGACTTCGCGCCCATTCTGAGAGAATTCAGCAATAGGCCAATATTGCGCATGCTCCAGGATGCTGAGTACTAGTTCAGTGGGCAGTTTGAGTGTCTTGAGGAGGGCGCGGGCGTGACAGACGTCAGCGTAGGTTGGTGTGAAAGGGCCAGTTGGCTCAGTTGTGCCGGACAGCCAGTCCACGCTCGGGAGTAGTTGCCGAATGCTGCTTAAAAAACTCATCGCTTTGAAGAATCGACAACTGTCAGTTTCAGTGTGGTCATGAGAAGGTGATGAAATGTCCAGAAGTGTGAACCTGCGCACGGTTGGGGGAGTCGCGTTGCGCTAGCAGGGGTCGCCGATGAAGGGCAAGAAGTGGCGAGATGGTATCGGTTTAGTCTGCCTTGGTATCCTGTCAAGAACAGTACTTTCCACACTTTAGAGTGTGCACCACAGGAATTCCAAGCATGGAAATGGAACATCATACTTTATGCACCTGTCACTTGCGAAGAGACTTTCAAGAATCCATTTTTGCAATCACTCGAGTTAGCTCGAACAGCATCTGTTTTTCGCCTCAAACCTCCGTCGTCGATCGTACAGCTGTAAATCAGCATGAAACATTGTGGTAGTTACCAGATATTGGCGCCTCAAAACCCAAACTTGCTCTTCATAGCGCCCATGACGAGCCCTCTCTTCTGCTTTCCAACAAACTTGTTGACATCGTTTGCCCAACCTGCACTGTTCTGCGAAAGATTATCCATGCTATCTCCAACAATGTTGAGTTTCTCCGTGCGTTCATTGAGCTGGCGACTCGCCCAAGCACCCCAGCCTTCTTGAGTTGGGGTCCCCGGTTGAGTGGGGTAGGATTGGTACCCTGCGGCAGAAGAACTGGCAGCGGACGGGTTGGCGCGACGGCGTTCTTGCTCAGCCTCTGCGCGTTGTTGCGCCATCTGACGATTCGACAAAGGTCGATCAGGACCACCGACTAAGGCATGTTAGTCGGTACTTGAGAGTGACTGGCGAGATGACTTACTGAGTAGATCCATGTCAGCTGGTGTGACGTACTGTGTGCCGGAGATCCATTGGATATTGCTGATAGTCGGTCGTGGCGGGATCAACAGCTCTGGGTTGAGCAGGACGTCTTTAGCGCGTTCACTAGAAGATATCAGTATAAGTATCGCTAGTTAAGAGAGGACTCGACTCACTATTGGAGTCCGGTTCCGAAAACGTTAACTAGAGCCATCTCTGCGGGACCTTTCCAACCGAAGATGTCACCAGTACTTGTGATGACTGCCTCGGAGAAGCGCCGTACGTCTAGCAGCTCACTGAGATTGATGGACACGATCTCCTTCAATGCAGGTAGTGAATAAGCTCTCGCACACCCATCACCATACAAGCCAAGCAGCGCATATCCTTTGTCCTCGTATCTAATCACAGTCGCCGCATCGCACAGGAACTGGTCAAAGGTTTTGTGCGCTCCCTTACTGGTAGCAGGGCGGAACAACCTCGCTCCCGATGCTGTTGTGGTTAGAAGCACACCGCCAATCTTGGAACCATTTCGAAGTCCAGCAACGGCAGACTGCGAAGCATAAGCTGGTCGACCAGTTTCGGCATGCATGGGACAAATGCTGATGACTTTGTCGTCAAATGAGCACACGCCCACAGACTTCACTGAGTATCGGCCACTTGATTCTGGTAGTAGCTTGAAGGTTGCAAGGTGACCAAGGTTGGTGCCCACATGAAGCAAAATGCTGGAGTAGTCTTCATCTTCGAGCGTCATTACACTGAACTCAATAGAGGTCGGCCACTCTGCTTTAGGAGTCGCCTGAGTCGAACTCCGTCGAAAGCTGGCGCGCTTGTCTGGTTTGATGAATTCTTGTATCGATGCTCTGTAGATGATTGCCGGTCCTCGCAAATCGATGATGGCCAGACTGCCGCCTTCAAAGCCCGCAGCAACGAAGCCAACGTCAGAATGTTTCAAGGCGGTGACTGGTCCGTTGCCCTCGTCAAGCAAGGTAAAGGGCAAAAGTCCCTCTTTGAGAGCCGCTTCACTCCTTTCTGAGATATCTGTGAGCGCTTGAGCTTTGTTTTCACCTGGTGGGTATTCCTGCCCAGCATGCTTGTTGACACCCCATCGGAACACAACTACTTCACCACTCTTCAGTCCTACAGACAATTCAGATGCCGCACCTGCGAATGAGGTGTGTGTGACGTTGACATGCTCTGGTCGGCCGACTGCTCGAGCAACGTCTACCTGTAGCAAGGCAGCGTTCTCAATCTCATCGGCATGGCCTGCATCCCACAATCTAATTGTGCCGTCTGCATGAGCTGTCTGTACTATGTTGCGGTGTTCGAATCGCTTGAGAGGATGTACAGCCTCGGCACCACCGATTAGAAACTGTGGACCGTGTTGCCGCTTCTCGGTCATGCCGAGCCATCGTGTGCGGTCTACCGGTGCCAGGTTCGCGTAGTTGATGTACGGATGTACAAGTGTCATGGAGAGATGCAGCTGGTTAGTGGGTGTGATTGGCATTCCGCTTGGGAACGATAAGGTGATCAACTCTCCAGAAGCAAGTAAAGCGATAATCGCAATTGGATCGTGACAGCCAGCATAGTGAGGGGAGGTCCGTGGAATGAGAAATAGATCGACCACTTCAGTTCCGGGTGGGCATGGAAGTATTCTTTGCCTTTTAGGGTTCTCGAAGTGATCCGACAGTACTTGCCAGGACGCGGTAGCATAAACAGGTGTCCGGCCCAACTCGAATAAAGTCAGACTTTTGGCTGAGATGTTGGATGGCTGTCCACCGGCGACAAGTATAGCGGTATCATCTGGATCCTGATTTGCACACCAAGCGATCTTGAAGATGGGTGACTTGAGCGCATATGACCCGTCGACAGCACCTGGACTGAAGCTCCCTTGGCCTGGCTTGTCCACGTTTGTGTCGGTCAATGTCCTCGCCTGCACAATGCGGCCGTCCTTGGAGTCCCAAATAACAATACTGCTGTCTTCATGCCCGGTCAGAACAAAGGTGCCAGTGGGATGCCAGACAGCCTGTGTCAAGGGAGGTTCGCGGTCCATGTGGATGGAGGCGGGATCGGAATCGCCTCCAGGAGCTCCCTTAGGAACCAGGTAGTGGAAGAAATGCAAGGCCTTGTTCTGCTTGAACGAGTAGATGACGGCGCCAGAGTTGTATCCAATCAGGAGGGAGCCGATGTCTCGCGGGTGGAGCGATAGTGTGACGACGGAGACGAGGCGTGCACGGGGAAACTTCTCTCTCCACAAATTGGGTATCTTGAAGGGCGTAAGAGCCTCCCTGGCCAGATCATAGGCGTACACATCGCCCTGCTGTGTGCCCAGAAGCGCATAGTCGATGGTGGGGTCGCAGTGGAGGGCCGTGATTTTGGCGGGCGGAGAATGGGCGTTGAGCAGCTTCTTGGTCTCGAGCGAGAAGACGGACAAGTCGTTCTTGGAGTCTACACACAGCAACTTCTCGGCGCAGAACTGCAGGATTTTGACTGAGGCGCTGCGCGTGGGCAGCGACAACACAACCTCGACTCTCTTCTGGCCAAAGACGTAGATTTGGCCAGGGCCGAACTTGCTCTCACTGGTGCCGACGGCTATGAGAGACTGGACAGGGTCGTATGCGACCTGGGTGACTTTGGAGTTGATGCCATAGTTGCGGATCTTCACGTGCTGTTAGCTCTTGCGCCTGTAGGGCTGTTGGCGAGGGCGGGAACGGCGGGGTGAGGGCAGCGAGCGCGTACATGGTCGACCACAAACAGATCAGGACTTAGGCCTTGGGACTCCAAGGACGGCCGCATTG
>Ga0181473_100209_pt1 | contig 12498 bp, 12 predicted proteins | sample In2P11_FD_119089 | JGI IMG/M metagenome (GOLD analysis project Ga0181473, IMG submission 119089) | Clean room microbial communities from NASA Spacecraft Assembly Facility at Jet Propulsion Laboratory, Pasadena, California, USA -... ... | reverse complement strand
GCTTATATTCTTCATTCTAGCCTCTCCATTAGTCTCTCTGATAAGGAAAACATCATTATTCATGTTTTCAACCATGGTTTGGGTAGGTGAAATGGGTTCCTCTTCTTCCCAAATAAGTTCTTCAAAGATATCAGGTTGTTCACCTAAAGGATCTTATAACTCCCCTGTAGTCAGAGAGGGAAGCTGATAGTCATCGAAGAAGAGTGAAGGATGATTTTTTGAGGGTGTGGGGGCATTTGGTAAGAATTTTCCTTAAGTATCTCTATTCGTACAAGGCATGAAAGAATTTTTTTCTTCTTTTATGTGATTTTCAAAAGTGAATTCAAAATAGAAAAATAATGCTTAAGTAGAAATAATATATGCCTAGACACCTCCCTCGCAACAGTGCCAAAAAGTGGTGAGCCCTGGTATTGCACAAAAAGTGTTGCAAATCCAAAAGGGTTCTTCAACTCTATTTATCAACCCGGGGTTCATGCAAACTTCGATGTGATAATGCCATATACACGGTAGATGGGATTCTACTCATGCCACCCTTAATTAGGACATTTGATCAATAGTGCTCTAAGACCATTCTTTCTACTGAATTAGAAGGAAATTGACTACTGAAGGTGCAATTAAGAAGCTAGCTCTAATGAAAAAAGGAAAAATTATTTTTAAACCTCAACTTGTATATGTTATTAACTTGTAAATGCTACTAAATCAATTCATGAAAGAAAACAAGAGCTACACTACTTGCAGAAAGTAAACTACACTATTTTTCGATCAACTATCTAGCTAGCAAATGTACCTGTAAATAGGAAACTACCCTATCAAATCATAACTCAATATTTCATGCATCATCTATATAGTTCACACTTGCATATAAATCAATGTTCTATTTGTGCTAAATTTGTGATAAAGAAACTAATGCTATTATATCTTGCAGTGAAGGAAAAGGATGGTTAGAATGGCCTAGGTGTTGCCCTTGATCATTGAGTCAAAGCTAGGAGTCAACCTACTCCTAAACTAAGTCAAACTTGCATCATAGGTCAAAATAGGGGGTAAAATAGGTTGCTACAGGCATGCTACAAGAAGCTGCTACAAGTGACCTATATTGTTATAGGAAGGCCTATAATGCTACAAGAAGGTTGTCGAAAAGGTTAGGAAGGTAGGAATGATGAGATCAAGGGATGGAAAGGTGGATGGAGGTTGTGGTGCATGGATGAAAGGTGGCCAACACTGCTAGCCAAGCTCAACACCTCAAGAAGGCATGTTTTTGTCTAATAAGGATACTCAGGGCAACCTAAGGGAATGAGCTCAAGAATAGAATTTTGGGATTCCTCAAAGAGGGTGAAGAAGTCCTTGATGGAGATGGTGAAATGCCCCTTTCATGCAAACCCAAACAACCTTGCAACATCACATGAATATAATCTTTTATCATTGACAAAATAAAACAACCAATCGTGGAAAATATGAGTTGAATTTAAATACCATATAATGTATTCCAAAAACTCTGATCTAGTCACAAATAAACTTCTAATCTACAACAAATAGATGCAAAACAGGTAGACTAACATAGACCTTCTTCCAAGAAATCATAAACATAGCATTTTTGGGTTGTAATTGTATATTCTTCCACTCATGCTCCCATGGGAGAGATGAGATAGAGGTTGCAATCACAATATTTTTGATGGGTTATGTTCTGACGAAATGAAGAAAACTAATAAAAATTCTAAGATAAAAAGAAATACCAATACATAAGAGGGACCTAAGCCACTGGGGTTGGGCCCAAAACTAAGATATCCAGCCCTCTAGAACTAACTTAGTGATGGATCAATAAGAAACTTCTTATTATCATTGCATCAACGTCAAATACATCACATAACTAGTGAAAAATAATAGTATCAAGTGCTTGAGCTCAATAACTTCTTATCTAAAAAAAAAAGTTCAAACCCTAATGAGCTCTTTGGCATGTTTATTTGTAAATGAGGGTAGCTACTAACAGCTCCCTAGAAATAGGAATTTTTTTCTCCCAAACCTCGAGAAGGGTGGATCTAGATCTTCTTTAACTTCACTTTCTTGGCTGCCAATGATATTGTCTTGATTGGCTGCTAATGACCTCGAGTTGATGAGAGAGAGTGTGGTGATTTTGGCTGATTAAGGGAGTTAAGTAGGTGGAATACATCCTAGAATATCTCCTTGTTGTCTACATCGATCTCCTGCATTGAAATCATCTCAAAATTGCTCTATTTCCTGCATTTCAATCATATTAGGCCACATGACATATAAAAATATCTTTTATCCCTCTCACTAAGCATAATATAACAAAAATTATAAATAAATTTAAGAAATAGATAATTCTAACACTGTAGGATGGCATTACAACCCTTATGATGTACCTATTGATGAGCCTCATCAGTAGTGATCAAAACTCTTTAGCAACCTAGTTGTCATCAAGGCTATAAGTACATGCATGGTCATTGCCTATGATTGTTTGTCTACTCCATCCTTAAGATTAGGGTTTATGAAATTTTTCTTTCATTCATTTTGCAAATAAGTTTTTGGTGTTTCTTCTCCTTTTATGTTTGTATAAGTTAAAGGGATTATGTCTTTAATAAGATGTCAAAGTTATACTTATGTGCACCTTTTGTATGCCCAGGGTTTGGACAAGTCTGCAACATAATCAGAAGGCTTACTGTCACCAGAAATAGTTATTATGGGGAAGCTTATATTGTGTTAGAAAGGATATAAAATGAACCAAGGTTCATTCTACCCTTTCCTTGAATAATTATACCATAAGTGTGTGCTTCTTCTTATCTTTCCTTGTGCCCAACATTGACATGCATCCTCTCTTGGACTTATCCTAGTGAAAGCACCCCTTGTTAAATTCTTGCTTCAAATGAAAAAATATAATATATTGTGATGGAACCTCTCGATAAGGTGCAATCGTAGTGTTCCAATATAGTCTCCAATGCACTATAATACAACTTGTGTTATATCATGTCTCCTTTTACCACTTCATCATGCACATAAGGAAACATTGATTTTAGTGAATTTTGCAATGTTGATATAACCATTCAAAATATCATCATATCACTTGTGATATGGCCTCATCGCATGTCTTATATATAATTAATTTTATTTCTTTCCAACTATCCATCACTTTTCATTTATCCACTTTGTGACACATAATGCATTATTCCCCACAATGCATTGTAGTGTTTATAACTCTCTTTTGATCATACATTTTGCACAAACATTCATAATTGAATTCATTGTTTGAAATCCCTATTGGATCTCACTGTCGATTATAATGGCACATCCCACTTGACCCTTAAGACTGGCAAATAGAGAAGAATTTTCTCCAAATCACAAATAACACCCTGACACACCACTGATATATTATGTGATCTCTACCCTTGAAGTCATAGTTCGCATTCTCAATCTGCAGTGGTAACCTCACTAGCCATTGAGTTTGTTATTTATGAACTTCCCTATGCACACTTAGTCACAAATCACATTTTCGCCCTGTAATGACTTGTCTTTGTACTCTAAGGTTGTGACCTACAACCTCACTGAGTCCAACACGTATGATAAATCTAGCACACAAGAATAATATATGACCTTCCATTTAGATAACCTATGCAATTGCGACCACTAGTTGATTCTTCATAATTGGAAGTGAGGATTTTGAATAACATGTGAGTGGCACCAACCTCAGAATAGTCGCAACAGGAATTCGATCATGAATAAATATAAAAAGGTATCAGCTAGGACTTCATTCAAGATTCTCCTTGAATACCCTTATGTAGTTGAAGTTACAGGAGATTCAAATGGAAGGAGGAAGAAGGTTCAATATGTAAAATATGAAGGTATTAGAGCTTTCAACAAGTTTGATTTTGAGAATACCTCAGAAGATTCCTTTACCCTCGAGAGAAAGTATATAAATCTCAAGTATGTTGGCCAGAAGATGGATTCTATTGGAGTTCCCACACATGTTATTGTATTTTCACAAATGTCTAGGAATGAAAATATGGATATGATAAAGAATCTCAAGTTGAAATTGGTCCAAGTGAGATCCATTTCACTTAGATTGAAATAATTACAACTTACTTCATTTGGCAATTTTCCCACTTTTAGTGATGGAAATATTACAAGGTTGGTGAATATTTTCCTCTGTGGCATTCCTATGAAATCAATCATTAGGTTGGGTGTAGTTTAGGCTTTAGTACTATGTCAAAAAATAGTGGTTTTCATACAAAATAATTATTTGTGAGTGATGGAATTAAGGTTTATTTACTTTCTCTTGCTAAAGATAAGCAAACTCCTAAAGCAAATCAACTTTACCCCAATTCTGAGTATGTTTTTGGTAGATCTCTAAACCTATGATTTTGGCACTATAAAAACTCGGTTGGATAAGGGTTATTATTCTGCCCCAATGGAATTCGTTGAAAATATAAGATTGACTATATCCTCCTAGTAATTATATTCATTATATGGAAATTAACACGAGTAAATTATTTTAGGGAAAATGGAAAATTATTGAACAAAAATTTGTTGGAGAAGAAGTTTATAGAAAATTAACTCAGGATGATTAGCTTATTCCAACCAACAAGAAATAGTGTAATAACAAAATTACAGAAACAAGAAATAAACCAAAGGTGCAACCTCCAAATTTTTCTCTTCTCTCAAATGCACCATGTCAAAAGAAACTGAAGGTTGAAAAATGAAAACACTTTATGTCATTTATTGAAAAGAAGAAGGTTAGTAATTATCTTGAACAGTTACCAAATGTCATTTCAACACCCATAATTACATTCTCAAGAAATAATATTGGTCTAAGTCAGAATGAAGAGGAAATATAAATTTATATTGATGCTTTTGATGATGATCCTTTATGGGAGCTACAGATACTTGTTTCCAATTGCCTCAAAGAGATAGGACAAGGCACTAGAAATTCCCACACTCCAACAAGGCTTCCTAATCATAAGCTTGTGATGAATAAGGTTGGATCACAATTGGAGAGTCAATGCACAAAAGTAGTCCTACAAGGTGGTGACCCTAGTGATGAATATGTTGATGTTGGTAGGGATGAGATGCCTGCAATGAACTTCCCTATTATTTATATTGAGAAATATACAACAAAATTGAGCATCAAATGTAGTAGCTCAAGTAGCTCAAGTAGTGATTATGGATCTTCCTCTAGTGATTATGATTCAGGAAGTTCCTCAAGTAGTGATTCAAATGAAAACTTGAAGCCACCAAGTTGAGTTATCTATTCAATGGTTAAGTCTAGGTAAATGTCTATGGTGAAATTGCAAGTTGTAGCAAGTAAAATTGATCTTCATTTCCCCTCTATCGCTAGTCCCATGTCCAATCCTTAGTGAGACTACATGCTAAAAATGTGATATGACCTATAGGTTTAAATTGTGACAAATCCTAGATCAAAGATCGTACTCTTATCCTCCATCAACACAATGACCTACACTATAGTTGAAACCAACAAATTGACTCATATCATTCCTATCCATTAGGTCACAAGTAACACTAGTAACCTTCAATTATAAAATGGATGTCACTTTTGTCAGCCTTGAAAGAAAAAGTTGGGTTCTTTCACAAGAGTTTATCTATTGTATAGGTGTCAATGGAAGAAGCTCTTATTCAAATTTTGACACCTATATGTTCTATTGATATCTTGAGGGGTGTGCATGCTACTAAAGAGCAAGGGAAATTGTATGTTATTGGTATTTTTGATGTAAACAAAGTGGGATAATCAACAAACCTTTTGAAGGTTTCATATTGGTTGTTGCAGTATGAATTTAGTGTTATGATGGATGTTTGTGATACATTTCACTCTAGGGTTATTGAACAACTTAGTACACATGTACATAGATTTTAGATTCCCATTTTTGGGAAGGGTTATGAGAAGGATTAAAAAATTGTTGCAAAAGAAGCCATTCAATAGGCTTATCAAAATAAGTCAGATGTCGTTCTTGTAGGTACAACTAAAAGAAATTTGCAATCTAGAGCCTTATTACTTTTATATGGGATATAGAATTGTCCCTGTAAAAGAAATAAAGGTTGATTTTTAATGCAATTCTAACAACTCATAGAAGTTTAATGATAAATGACAAGGTATTGTAACTTCTAAGACAATTGTTAAGAGAAACCAATCTAAAGTCCAATTCTTATTAATTCTATCATATCTATGTTCAAGCACGTCTATTTAGAAAAGAAGCCAGGGTTTTCCTCTTCACTACTTCCAATAATACATTACATGAAGAGTTGTTATTAACTCTGAAAACTTGTAGCTTCAAGATATAAGGAGAAGGAAAAAAATGGGCATGAATAGACCCTTGTTTCATATATCTCAATATAGAATTCACATAGAAATATGGCATGTGGCATGGATAAATGATCCAAGGATAGCTTGGAGGAACGTTTTTAACCATCCAAGGAGGTAGTAGGAAAATAGACATGCAATATAGAAAATGAATCTCACAACCATGTTAATCAATTCATGCAATTCTCCATGAATTTTCAACAACATTGGCAAAAAGTGCTCTAGGGTTCCCAATAATCATCTATATTCACCTCATAACTTCTCTTCTATGATAATGTAAATATTTCTCATCATAGTGACAATAACTATCTAGAGATTGACTTGATAATTTAATAGGCATTAGATGTTCAAGAGTCATAAGGAAGTTCAAGAGTCATGAGGTTAGATGAAAGGTCATGGGAGAAGGTGAAAGGTCACCCACCTCATTTCTATAAATCTGACCTCATAACTTATTCAAGGGGACTTTTAGCAATTTATCTAGGGATAGAATTAGATAGTTATTTTGTGCTTAAGGAGCTAAAGGCACTCAACTCTTGTAAGCTAATAGGGTGAACTTTGGTGAGGCTAGGGTTTTTATTTGAAACATGGCATGAGAAACCCATGTTCCACTTCTAGGATTTTATGGACTTGCTCAATATTTACTTGAATTTGTTGCATGGATAATGAGAAGTTATTCACTTCCATCATTGATTCTCATGCACCTTTATTATGGATGTATTGACTATCTTGTATTTCCATTATGTTTGTATGTTTGCATTCATGTGGGTGATATGTTAATGAACTAATTAGTGGCACTTCCTTGCGTTGTTAACAAGACACGATCTGTTGTAGTGACAAAGGCATAGATGTTGGGTTCCAGCAGTGCTTTGCCAATTGTTGTAGCCACTAAAACACCCAAAATTTTAGCCTAACACTAAATTTTGGGTCCCCATATGCTTTTCAAGGTCTTAAAGAATTCTCACAACCCTTTAGCAAACTAATTTTCACCAAGGCTATAAGTACATGCATGCCCATAGCCTATGGTTTCTTGTCTCCTCCATCCTTAACATTAGAGTTTATGGAATTTTTATTTCATTCGTTTTGAAAGGGATTTTTCAGCGCTACTTCTCCTTTTATGTTTGTGTAGGTTAAAGGGATTAGTTCATTAAGAACGTGTTGAATCTATACTTATGTGTGCCTTTTGTATGCCCAAGGTTTGGACAAGATTGCAACCTAATCAAAAGGCTTATCATCACTAGAAATAGATATTATGGGGAAGCATATACTATGGCATAAAGGCTATAAAATTCACCAAGGTTCATTCTACCCTTTCCTTGAATAATTATACCCTTAGTGTGTGCTTCCTCTTATCTATATTTTCACCTAGCATTGACATGCATCCTCTCTTGAACATACCCTGGTGCAAACACCCTAATCCTTGTTCAACACTCTATTTAAAAGAAGTTCTCTAATATATTGTGATGGCACCCCTTGAAAAGGTATAATTGTAATGTTCCAATATAGTCTCCAACGCACTATTAGGGAAACACTAATTTTAGTGACTTTTGAAATATTGGTATAATCATTCGTGGTATCATCACATCACTTGCCAATATGACCTAATTGCATGGCTTATATATTCTTAATTGTATTTATTTCCAACCATCCATCACTTTTCATTTATCCAATATACAATAGGTAATACATAATTCCCCGCAATGCACTATAGCATTTATAGCTCTCTTTTGATCATAGATTTTGCATAGAAATTCATGGTTGAAATCTTTGTTTGAAATCCCTATTGGATCACACTCTTGATTACAATGGAACATCCTACTTGACCCTTGTGACCAACAAACATAGAAGTATTTTCTCAAAATCACAAATCACATCCTCACACACTAGTGATTGAGTTTGTGATCTCTACCCTTGAAGTTGCATGTTATAATTGTAATGTGCAGTGGTAGCCTCACTAGACATCGAATTTATGATTTGTGACCTTCCCTAAGCTCCTTTCACACTTAGTCACAAATCACACATTTCACTTGCAATGACTTATATCTACACTTTAAGGTTGCAACTTGCTACCTCACTAAGTCCAGTGCATATGATAAATATAGTGCACAACCTCAATCTTTGACCTCCCATCCAAATAGTTTATGCAATTGTGACCACTGGTTGATTCTTGGCAATTGGAAGTGTGGATTTTTAATAACTCATGAGTTTCACCAACCTCAAAATATTCTCAATGGGAATTCCATCATGAAGAAATATAAAAATTTATCATCTAAGACTTCATACAATGTGCTCCCTGATTACCCTTATGTAGTAGAAGTTACAGGGGATTCAGATGGAAGGAGGCAGAAGGTTCAAATGCAAAATCTAAAAGTATTGGAGCTTCTTCTAGGTTTGATTCTGAGACTACCTCGTAGGATTCTTGTACCCTCAAGAGAAAGTTAATAAATCATAATTCTACAAGCCAGAAGATGGATGCTCTTCGAGTTCCCACATATGTTATTGCAATTTCACAAATGCCTAGGAGTGAAAAGATGGAGCTGAGAAAGATGCTCAAGTTGAAACTTGATCAAGTGAGATATGTTGCACACAAAATTGAAAAATTACAGCTTACTTCATCTAGAAGTGTTGCAACTATTAGTGATGGACATATTTAAATCTTGGTGAATTTTTTCCCAGATGGAATTCCTAGGAAATCAATCATTGGGTTGGGTCTTTTTCATGATTCATTATTATGTTAAAAATTTAGTGTTTTTGTATTTAATCATCATTTATGAGTGATGGAAGTACGGGTGTTTTATGTTCTCTTGGTAAATACAAGCGAAATCCTAAATTGGATCATATTTAACCCAATTTTTAGTATGTTTCTAGTAAATCACTAAACCCATGGATTTGGGCACTATACAAAGTAGGTTGGATAAGGGGTACTATTCTACCCCAATTTAATTTGTTGAAGATGTAATATTTATTTTTTCAATGCAATGAAATATAATCCTCCTAGTAATGATGTTCATTATATGGAAGTTGACATGAGTCAATTCTTTGAGGGAAAATGGAAAATTATTGAGAAGAAACTGGTTGGAGAAGAATTTTATAGAAAATTAACTTAGGTTGTTCAGCTTATTCTAACCAAGAAGCAACAATGTAATACCAAAATTACAGAAACAAGAAATAAACCGAAGGTGTAACCTCCAAATTCTTCTCCTCTCTTAGATACAACAATTTAGTAGAACCTTGAGGTTGAAATATGCAAGCACCTAATATCATTTAATGAAAATAAGAAGATTAGTAAGGATATTGAATAGTTACCAGATAAGATGTTAGCACCCATAATTACATTCTTAAGGAGTAGACTGGTCTACGTCATAATGAAGAGGAAATATAAGCTTATATTAATTCTTTTGATGATGATCCTTTATGGGATCTACAAAAACTTATTTCTAGTTGACTCAAATAGATAGGCCAAGGAATCAAAAATGCCTAAGCTCTAGCAGGATTTTTGAATCTTAATATTGTGAATGCTAGGGTCAAATCACAATTGGAGAGTCATCCAGAAAAGTAGTCCAACTATGTGGCGACCCTCATGATGAATATTTTTTTGTTAGTGGGGATGAGATGCCTACAATGAACTTCCCTACTATTGATATTGAGAAAGATACAACAAAAATTAGCATCAAATGTAGTAGCATAAGTAGCTCAAGTAGTGATTATGGATCTTCCTCTAGTGATTCTGATTTAGAAAGTTCCTCTTATAGTGAGTCAAATGTAGACTTGAAGCCACTAGGTTAAGGTATCTAGTCAATGCTTAATTATAATTAAACATCTATGGTGAAATCGCAAGTTGTGTTTTTTGTATGCAGTGGAGCTACACCCTAAACTTGTGACTAAACCTAATCTATATTTCCCCTCTATCACTAGTTACATGTCTAGTTACCAGCAAGACTACGTGCTCAAAATGCAACATGAGCTACAGGTTTAAATTGTGACAAGGCATGGGTTGTAGATTGCACTCTTATTGTTAGAAACCAGGACAACACTGAGAGGGGTGGTGAATAAGTATTGTAGGAATTTAAAAAGATTATATTTTAATTATATTAGGACACCATAAAACTCCAATAATTAATTCATATGAGCAAGACATGAACCAATATAAACAACTAAAACAACACACAAATATTCTTTAAACTTTTGTAATTTCTTCACAAGACAAGCTACAAATTGTTGTTACAAACTTATCTGGCTACAATCAATAGGAAGCAACTTCTCCCTAATTTATCATATATAGCTGAAAGGATCTACAACCCCCGAAAATTTCTCAGCTTCTACTAAAATGAGGTCCAACCCCTAAAAATTTACCAGCAGCTACTGAATAGAGCTACAAACCCTAATTTGCAAGCTACAACTTTCTTGGCCTCAATGATTCATATTTCATCCATTTTCAAACTAGAACCATGAATGCTAAATATTTTTACAAGATAAAACAAATTTTCCACCATTACCTTCAGCAATCTATTACTACTAATAAAATCACCGTCCACACTAATAACCTCAATCCAACTCGCATGCACCACAAAGCTCATGCGCACTGAATTCCTCAATCAATTATGTTTATAAAGAATTTTAACTGATATTTTTAGCTTCTTTTCTTTTTAGTTAACTTCACTTTAATCCTTGCATGAACTTGTTATTTCATATTTTTTCTTGCTTCACTAAGTCTTCTGGATGTGATCTCCAAGTTATCAAGCATTGATCTACTAATCTGAGCTCAATCTCTCAGTTCTTCTTGTCAATTATGCTTATTCTAGCACATTACAGGGTTTAGCTAGGACTTTAGTTGCAGTTCCAACTTTGGTTGACTATTAAATATGGCCAAACTTGCAAATAATCCACTTAACTCATCCATGCCATGAATTTTCTCTTTATGTGCTTAATATATTGGCCCTTTTGGCCCATAACACTAAGGGTTATGACCTGGTCCTTAGTCTCTATTACCCACCACAAGTGGGTAGTGTATATAAGAGAAACATTTTCTCCTAGATGGTCGTCAACTGACATCTAGCATCCCCCAGATAGCCCGATGTGTCATTTTCTCCACCACCTGAGCCATCAATGTGGTCCCTCACCCATCTGTTATGAATGTATGCTTGAAGGTGGGCCTTCCAACCCCAAAGGTATGACTTTTCATTGGTTTGGTTAAGTAATTTTATTTAATTTTCATGGGACATTTTGGGCATGGATTGCTAGGGGGATTCAACGAAAAGAGTGGATTAGGTCTATATTCTTGTCTCCACTACCTGATTCTCTCATTACCCTTGTATCCTAGTCCAATGGGATCTCCTTGACTGGACATCTACTTTAGGGTTGGCATTACATGGTAAATCACAATTTTGGTTGTATAGTCCCGCTTCCTAATACCACCTACATCACTCCACTTCCACTCTTTTTAGCCTTGCTCATCTATTTTCCCATCTAGGTCCACATGTCACTGTTGTTTCCAGATATGGTTAGCCTCCCCTTCCCCTTGTCTGCACATTGGGTCAGGCTTGAAACAATGCCCTGAAGGGTGATGTGGCTAAAAACAAAAGAAAGAGCATAATTTTGCCACTCTCAATAGGAAATGTAAAACAAAATGAAAAATATGATTGGGACATGCAAATTTACCACGTGGGAAAAAGCCAAAACATGATATCTACCCCTCATCCATGGCTATCACCCTAGTTCCTATGGGCCCTAGATGATGCCCCTCCATCATTAAGGAACTCGTGATTATCCCAACCCCTAGTGGGCAATGAATAACCCCAACTTAAGGATGTATCCATTTCTATATACTACGCATCATGATCTCATTCCCTGGAGCTCCGAGCAGTTATGAAGAAAAATCAATCAAAGGAAGAAGGCATATGAAGAAGCGTGGAAAAACAAAGCTTGGGGTAACTCATTTACCATGATTTTCTCCCTCTTACACTCATATACCTAGGTATGGGCTTCCCTTATTATAGCTACCCTTGTACCATGACATGTGGTCTAGATGATTCCCCTTATTCCCATTCTGTTCCATTACTATATCATTTTCCACCAACCACTTGAGGGATGTACCACGGACATGTTCCCCTTGTAAAGGTTGAACCACCAAACAGGGTCCTTGATTAACCCCCTATTGAGCTTGGAGACACTTGTACATG
>Ga0181473_100208_pt1 | contig 12498 bp, 9 predicted proteins | sample In2P11_FD_119089 | JGI IMG/M metagenome (GOLD analysis project Ga0181473, IMG submission 119089) | Clean room microbial communities from NASA Spacecraft Assembly Facility at Jet Propulsion Laboratory, Pasadena, California, USA -... ... | reverse complement strand
AAAACTGATATACTAGGGACGCTAACTACAAAACTTGATGTTATGTGGGCCAAGCAGAGGCAAATGGAGGCAGAATAGAATTTGGCAATCTTCTATCCCCGATGTAGGAAGAAACATAGCCATAAGGAGTGTCCACTAGATGCAGTCTGAACATGCACCATCTGCACAAAAGATGACCTTACGGAAAGTTGTCCCTCACTTCTCGGATTAAAAGCAATATATAAGGAAGCAAAAGAAGAGCCAGAATCAGTATATTTTCTCAACCAGTGCCGTCATTGGCAGCTGCGACTATCTGGTATTTTTTTGGAACTGACCTCTTCTTTTCAATCTCCACAGTATAATGCTCAACAATATAATATGTGGCAAATTCAATCCCAACCCCTGCCACCAAACTGGTCACCTCAGTCGTTTTCTTCATCAACCTTGTGGCTGAATTAGGCAAGCCCATCTGGTTGGCCGAATTTTCCCTATACTCCACCATATTGGAAAAATAACGCAGACCCACTGTTATCAGTCAGGTTGTTCCCTGGCTCCTAAGGGAATATGGCCGAGGTAACCACTAACCAATCTTTTAGATGTAGGTCCTAGCCTACCTGCAACCAGAGAGGGATCTCTCTTTATAATTTAGCTTTGTTTTGGTGAGATTTTAGGCTAGTTATGATGTATAGAGTCTTGTTTTAAGTTTGGTTGGATGATGTCCTCAAACAGAGCTGGTATGCAGTCTTCAGAGTAGCTTAGTCCATTGGGCAGTGGAGTCAATGATTATGTATTGCTGAAAGTGCTTGTTGGAAATGGTGATGCTACAGAGCCAGACAAGCATCCATGAAACAATCTTTCAGATCTGAAAATGATGGAATGAAATCAGGGAGTGAAAGGCAGTTTAGGATCTTTCACTATGCTGATGGAGGGAAAGTGTGAGAATATTATCTAGGAGCAATTAGGAATTCCTAAACAGCATTCATAATGAGAGAATCAGTGCAAACATGAGCAATCAAGAATTCATATTGGTGACTAATTCTGAAGAAAACATAGTTAGTAATAGAGATTAAGCTTAGGGTGCATTCAAACAAATCCTGAGCTATTATTTTTCTCCACCACTAAAGTCATGTACCATATGTGAGTTTTGTGAACAAAGAAAAGAAAAACACAGTTTAGAGAAACTTGTTGTTCCATAAAATGACACAGGAATTCTGTAGCAGAAAGCAGTTCATCAATTTCACATCCAGACAGTGCAAAGATCATGAACTCCACCAACTCTTTGTATTAGAAAGTCTGAAAGATTTACACTGCATCTCTTCAGAGAGAAAATCACCAACCCCAAATCCGTTCAATGGGGTCGTATATATACAAAAAAAGAGATAGAAAATATATGGTTGATGAGTCTTCAGCTCATAACTTCTTTTACCAACTTCAGACAACAGTAAATGAAAAAGTAAATGCCAGAGTAAATAAGAGTGGGCTAGCTGTCCACTTTGTTAGAGGTATTTTGACTTTTTGGGCTAAGTAAGTCGGTCGACTGATGCGCATTCATTTGGCGCCTTTGTCTTTTGCTTCTTTGTTGTGGTGTCGATGTTTTGGCCTTGTCATCGGTACTTGGTCACCGTTGCTTGATGAGGCTTAGTCATCACCATCTGTTGCTGTTTTGTTGTTTGTATTTGCCTTGCCAGGTGGACTAAGCTTGTGAGTTGACTGAATTTACTGACCTGTAGCTGATCAAAATAATGATAGACAAAATTAATTTATCTGAGCAATGTCTCTATCATTCCTTTCCACCAATTCTCTGTAGGCAGTTGATGTCTTTGTATTTCAATCCAAGTCTCATCAGCTTCAGTATATTTGTAATAGTTTGGTGGGACTTCAAAAAGGTTCTAATTTCATGTTCGATGTAGAATAGATTTTCATGTTTATCATAGAGACTCTGTCAAGATGGGGGCCCTGTTTCCTCTGAGGTGCTTGAGGATGCTGTAATTTAATTGGAGGCATAGTTGTTAACCCTCTTGGCATAATTCTCATGTGATAACAATCTTCCAGCACTGGTTACAAAACTGGGAAGTCCTCTGCTCTGCAATGCTGTGATCTTCATGATGAATTCATTCACTTCTGCCTGCATTTCTTGGCACTTCTTTCTAGAGTCTGTACAAAATTTCTTAAGGTCAACACCCTCTTTATTAGTAAGATGGTATCAGTCCTACTCCTGATACCTATTGATGCTAATTGATCTTTGGTGCGAGTGTTAAGGACCTGGATCATCCTATTTGCTAGCTCAGGAATATTTCCTAAATATGCTCTGGCCTTTTGATTTTCAAACTGAGCCAAGCTTACCAAATCCATTTGCTCATGGATGGTTTCAATGGATTGCCATTGGTCTGTGATGGATTGGCCAATCTTGGCCCACAAAATTCTCTTGACTTTAGCTAGAGTTTTATCAAGAGTAAGTTCCTTTTCCAATTCTCTTATTCTCTTTTCCAAAGCTTTTACTTCCCTTGCCTTCTCAGCTACATCTTGCTTTGATTTGTCATATTTTTCCTCAATTTTGGCCAATTTTTCTTTGGCCTCCTTCAATTCTGCCATTTGCAATTCAAGGGCTTTGATTTCTTTCATCATGTTTTGCATGTTTAGGCTGGTCTCCTACTCTGAAGGTGTTGCTGTTGTTGTCATTGCTGGAACTGGTGCTGAGCTTGAAGTGCCTACTTCTGATGTTTGACCAGTGGGAGGATCTGTTGTGGTGGTCATAAGAGGCGCAGTTTCAATAGCTGTAGCTATTCGTGTTGGCTGAGAAGCCAAATCTCCTTGTTTTGCCTTCATTGATGCCTCCAAGGCACCCTTTGTTTCTATCAACCTTTTGTGTAAGGTCATGAGTAAAGCTACCACATCCTGTTCTTCTTTTCGTTTCACTACCTCTGTAGTTTGAGGATGCAGTGTAGCTGGCAGCTTGATTTGTCTTCTAAGGGCTGCTATGTCTTCATCCTTTTTCTTTATCAAATCTTGTATGCCCTTGGTGTCACTGGGATCATGTCCCAGCTCTATAATAATCTCCTCCAAGGACTTGATTCTATTGTCCTTGGCCTGTGATGAAGCTTTTTCTAATTCTAGCTAGGTAGTAGTATTGTGCAAAGAGTTTTACAATCTATAGCCCATCAATGTCTTGACTGCCAGGGTAGAGTATACCATCTCTCCGGTTTTCTTATGTAACTCAATCTGGTCCATGGGATGGATGTCCTTGGAGAGAACCTCCAAATTGGTTCTGATGTAGTCGGTAGCTGATTGTGGTTGCTACATTATAGGTCTGAAATGACTGAGAGTCATTTTCCCTTCTTGAATGTCATAGGCTGCCATTAGCCTTTGTTGATTGGTGGGTGCCATCCTTAACAATTGGTTGTAAAGTTGATACCTAACTGGCTCATTTCTAGCTTTGATATCCAGGAATATGTTTTTGATGTCAGAGCTCTACCTGCTCTGCTGCCTTGAAGAACTCACCTCCACACCCTATTGTCTCTCCTGCTCCTGCTGAAAGGAGCTAGCTGATGTTTCCATGCTTGGGGGAACTGGTTGTTCAGCTGGCCATTCTGGCATTTCCTCTTCAGAGAAAGGATTTAATCTCTGTCTTTTTTCTCCTGGCTGGTCTGTGGAAGTCCCTGGGGGTGTCTCTTCTTTCCTATCCCTTTTCTTTGGCCTCTCTTCATTTGCAGGAGTTTGCAATACTGGAATTTTAGTTGCCTTTGCTTGAGTAGGAGGGCCTTGCCCTTGACTTTATTCATCTGTAGTAGCAGGTCGGTCTGCCATTGCTTCTTGCTGTTCCAAATTGTGCACTTGTTCTTCTGAATGTTGCACCTCTTTACCTTTATCTGTTGCTCCTGGTGGGGCACTCGCTTGGGTAGGTTGCTGGGAGACTGTGGTAGATGAGGTGCTTTCTCCAAGATGCTGAGGGGCTATAAAAAACACCTTTCCAAAAGATTCCAGGTCAACTACCTTTACAAGATTTTTTATTGTTGTTTCTGCTAACTCTTCCTCAGAAAATTCTTCAACTAGTGTGCCCTCTACCCACTCTTGTTGGTTAGCATATTGTTCAATTTGAGGGATACTGCAGTGGCCATAACCAGTAAGCCTGTATTTGACTCTTCTAAGGCTTATAAAGTGATTGGGTTCATATGGTGCCCAATAAAAGCTTGTTTTTAACAGTAGGACATTTTTCAACATCTTGTCTGCCTCTTCCCAGGCTTCTTCCCTCTTATTGAAAATGAATGGGCCTAGTTGATGTATTATTTTGAGCTGTGCCTTTTTACTTCTGCCATATAAATGAATCATATCTGCATTACCAAATTGTCGGATGTATTCCAAGGCAAAGAGTCTCATAGGGACGTACTTTGGCAGTCTGTATGGGGCTAACTCACAACCATAAATCCTGACTACTATGTGGTTTTGGTAAAAATACCAATCACCAATGCCATAGCTTTTTAAAAGCTGTAGAATTTTTTGCATCTCATCTGTGAGTCTAGGAAGAGGAGTGCTCACCAGTAAGGAAGAAGCTAGATATATAAATAGGTCAATAAACTCTCAGTAGGTGTATGGAGAGTAATAGACATGGTGGTAGATTGATGACCAAAATATTACAGACCTTTTCTTCCCCTCAGCATCCAACTTTTTGAGGAACACTGAGAAACTATCAGGTTGATAGTACAACAGCAAACGATATATGTAGGAGGTGTATTTGAATACCCTCTCTCTCTACAAATTCATGAATTGTTCATGAATCTTGTCAGCTACAAAGGTGGCATAATCATACTAGATAGCAGGGGGCTGTCCTAGAGCAAACATAGATAGTAAGACCAAGACTATCTCATCAGCAAACTCACTGGTATAGAATCCTAAGATGCAGGATATCATGTCTACTAGCAGTCTTCCTGTTTCATTGAACCAAATGTGCAGATAAGGAGGAGGTTTCCGGGGTTGGAAATCTGGTTGCATGAACAACTGTGCAATTCTTGTGATCTCTGAGCTGGATAGTTTGGCACCTTGGTCAAGCAGAAGCTTCATGGAGAGAGGAGCCAGAGGATTTGTTGGCTCAAAGTTTAGCATCTGGTTTATAGCTTGAGGGGTAATGTGGAACAGGACAGTTCCAGATGGAGCCAAAACTGCTCTTTGATTGGGATCATAATTCTCACAACATTGATGGATAAAGTCAGGGAATACATTCACTTGTGGGAGATAATAGATTGGCATATTGGACTCCCAAATATGCAGGACATCAGCACTGTTTCTATGTTTTTTCCTCATCTCACAAAAAGTTTCAATATGATATTTGTTGCACAGTTCCACTGTTTCCATCATTTGGTAATCCCTGTTAGCAAGGGGCAGCCACTCCAAGCTCTTGTGTGGGGCATTCAAGGGGGCAATATTTAAGGTCACTGGAGCCTCCATTGTCAATAGTGTTTACAACTGGATTTTGAGTTTGAGTGACAATAGGAAATCGGGTGCTTTTGGTGGTTTTGCAAGTAGGAGCGAGCTTAATTTGAGATTACAATGGATAGCTTGGCAGATGGCTTTAGCAGGTTTTGCCCAAAAAGCACTGTGAAACAATGAGTTTGGGGCATAGAGAGTTGAGGCAACAATGTATTGTGGTTAAGATAACTCTCTCAGTGAATTTAATAGAGAAATTACACAGGAAATACAAGGTTTGCAGGTGACCAACAGATAAATACCTGTTCCCCAGAGTTTGGCACGAAATGTGGCTGCAAGTGGAACAGAGGAGGTCATGTTTGCAGCTTGGATTCTTCTAGGTGGAGGGTTGGAGCTATGGCAATTATCGTCATAAATTTCATGTGGGATTTTCACAAACAGACGAATTACAAAAATGCAAAAAAACATCGTTTTCATGACTTTTTAACAAATTTTGGTCTTTTGGACATTTTGGCAGTTTTTATGCTGACATCATCATGACATGGATTTTGTCATGTAGCAGGTACGGACGGTGACGTGGGGACCGACGTGGGCGGTGAGATGGCAGGATGATTAGGTAGATGTATTGGATGGAACAGTGACAAGGGGTTGACGTAAGTACTGACGTGGCGCATGATGCGAGCAGCGAGGACCAAAGGCGGTAAATGGTTTTATCAGACCGTCTTTGGTACGGGGGCGGTATTTGTCAGAACCGCTCCGATGCAATCATATGAGGACACATGTCCTTTGTACGACGGAGAAACCGCCATGCTATCGGACGCTAATTGCAGTACGTCGAGGTGGCTCCGAAATCGGTGAGGGCTGTCAGATCTGGATGGGCGGATCGGAGGGTTGACGGGATGGAAACTTGCGGGTATGTTACGGCGCGGGGGCCCACCTGAATATTAAATTAATATTACGCAATGGGGGGTTTATAAACTTTGGTAAATGTGGACTTATGGGTTTATGTGCAGGCGGAAAAAAATAGTTTAATGTTTAATAAACCTTTAAACACCAAGCTATGTAAAATGAATGCAGAGGGGTAAAATGGGAAAATTACATGGGTATAGGGGTAGGTATAGGCTATTAACCTAACCAGAGGTTAGATTAATCCCAGGGTTAGGACATGGATGGGTTCATAATAGTCCCAGATGGACCATTATTTCCCAAAACAATATTTACATAGCTATAGTGCTATAGGGTAGGATATTTAGTATTTTTGGGGTTTTTTTATGACTTTTTGTAGAAAATAGGGACGGGAGAGTAGGTAGGGAGCTATACAATAGAATTAGAAGTTAATATGATTTTTCGAAGTGAAAGTGTAAGGGGAATGATGCTAAGTTTGCGAAGTGAAACTTAGACATAGGAATTGCATGGACTGTGGAGAAATGATTTTTACACAAGAAATGTGGCTTCTTTTTCATTGAGGGAAGCCAAACTTGACTCAATGTTTTACAAAAAATGATGTGAAAATAGGACTGGTTGGGGAGATCCCAAAGTCCTCAAGGGGTGTTAGTAAGAAACTTTGAGGGGTAGTGAAAGGGAGTTAGACATGCTTCCAAAGTTCTACCACCAAACCACTGCTTTGACACTTGTATTATTGATGAGATGAATCTTTCTTTGACAAGACAAAAACTGATGATGACCCTGCTTCTGCAACCTCAAGCTACCTACCCAGTCTAATACACCTAGCATTTTTTCTTCCTTTTGGATGGGTGCACTTCGACTTGCTAACCCTAATTTTCCTCTTTTCTTTTGACTACCCTCCTATCTAAGTTTACCCTTATTACTTCCAAGGGCCCAGATTAAACAGTTGAGCTCCTTAATTTCTCTACCTAGCTACTGATCTGCCAATCTTAAACTGTATGGACAGATGCTCTTTCTCTATTCTACAACAGCAATTTAAACATGGCATGGTCTAGATTGAACTGTTGGGCCACCCATCAATATAAAGAACAATATTTACACATCTATCTGTATACAAAATATGGAACCTTTGCAGCATCAAAGATGAACATATTTGGAACTTCTATGTCAATCATGAAATATGAAATCTATTGATATAGGAACCTAACAGTGGCTACACTTGGGGATGGCTTTTCCATATGAAAAGCCAAGAACAACAGGTCAGATTTCCTTATTTTTCAACTCTTGCTATAATCTAAAAATCTCTTGTTTTGGAGACCATTGATTTGAATCTTTGTAACCTGTATGCAGTACCTTTTTGAGCTAAATTGCTGTGAAATTGCAGCTCTGCTTCTTACTGGTTTCTTCTGAGTGCTTATCAACCTCTTCATATTTTCCCAAGCACTTCCTTTGAGATAAATTCAAAATACACATCAGAATGGTGCATTTCCTTGATTCTCCCTTCAAAATTTGCTGCATTAGTTCCTTATCTAACTGTTGTAAATAAAATGTTGGAAATACAAATATTAATGTACAATATACAGCTGTGTTACGTTCATAAAAAAGGATCAAAATAGTGTTCGAGCATTCGCCCATTGATTGGGCCTTCCTCAGTATTTGTGCCATCCAAACTCTTCAGAAAGTAGGTGTTATTACCTTGTACAACTTGAATAACATAAGGTGCCTTCCATAGGAAATCAGATTTACTATGTTTTCCTTTATCTTCCCTCCTTGACTCCCATCTAAGCACTTTGTTTCCTATGAAGAAATCTTCAGCTTTTGTTCTTTTTTCAAAGATCTTTTTTAACTTTTCTTGTAAAACTTGGGTTATGTGATATACTTCCTCTCTTGTCTACTGCAAGTGAATAGTTTGATTGATCCTTCTTTGCATATCATTAAGGTCTGCTTGTATTTCTTGTAGCAGCTTGATCACAAGGATTCCCAAAGATGAAGGGAATCTTGCCTCCATTCCATAAACCAATTCATATGGACTTGTACCAATGGATCTTTTAGTGGTCAATTTGTCAGCCCATAGTGCATTCACAAGTTTTTTGTGCCAATTCTTTTTGTTTTCTTCCAAGACTTTTTTGATGATGTTGATAAGGCTTTTGTTGGATGACTCTGCTAGGCCATTACCTTGAGGGTAATAAGCTATGGAATGGCCTAAAGTAATGTGGTAATTGTGACAGAAGTTGATCATTCCTTTGGATTTGAATGCAGCAGCATTGTCTGTAATGATTCTTTCTGGACAGCCAAACCTAGATAAGATATTGGTTTCTAAAAACTGTATGATGATTGAGTCATTAGCTTGCCTACAAGGGATGGCTTTTATCCATTTGGTGAAATAGTCAGTGGCAGTCAAAATCCATCTGTGCTGGCCAGACGAGGAGGGATGAATCTCACCAATGAAGTCTAAACCCCATTGTTGAAATGGTGTTTCAGTTGAAATAGGTTTGAGGGGTAAGGGTAACAGCTTTCTTTTGCCCTCAAAGATCTGGCACTTATGGCATGAAACAACAAATTTCTTGACATCGGAAAATAGGGAGGGCCAATAGTATCTAGCCCTTAGTATTTTATCAGCTGTTGACTTCCAGTACAGGTGTCCACCACAGTCCCCTGCATGAAACTCCTTCATAACATTGTCAGTTTCATTCAATGTTAAACAATTAAGAAAAATACCTTCATGATTTTTCCAAAACAGGGTACTGTCTAAAATACAAAACTTTGATGCCTTCATTTTTAAGAACGTCTTTTTTGTCCTGGACAACCCTGGAGGATCTTGTAGGTTTAACAATACAAAACATATGTCAGCATACCAGAGTGATTGTAAAAAGGCTTGATTGAACTGTGGAGTCGCCATCTCCTGTTCGTTGTCCAATTCATTGATGTTAAGGGCATGAAAATTAGTTTTAGTCATTAGTTTGGCTAGCCCTTGTCCTTTTATCGGTTTTGTAGGCTTAATTTCAATGTCATATTCTAAAATGTTGGCTATCCATTTGCCCCTTTTTCCCTCAATTCCTTCTTGAGTTAAAATATCCTTAACCACTGCATTTGGAACATATGCTATGACATGTGAGTACAAAATGTAAACTCTGAAATCTTTGATGGCTTTTACAAGGGCATATGCTTGCTTTTCCATGATTTGATACTTTAAGGGAGCATCTCTAAGGGCTTTGTTGAAGAATGCAATGGGCTTTTCACACCCTTGGTCGTCTTTTTGCAATAGGACAGCAGCAATTGTATGTTTAGAGGCAAAGGAAAAAATGATGAAATACCTATCAAATTTTGGGTTGGTGAGGACTGGTGTTTTTGTTAGGGCTGTTTTGATGTCCTCAAAGGCTTGTTTGGCTTCCATAGTCCATTTAACTTTATAATCTTTCTTCATCATATTGTTTAACAATATTATGAGCTCAGCTAAATTGGGAATGAATCTTCTCAAGAAATTAATCTTCCCTAGAAAGGCTTGTAGTTCTTTGTTGTTTCTTGGATGAGGTACTTGAAGAACAGCTTGAATTCTATCCAGGTCAATCCTAATGCCCTCTTTCGAAATAATGTGTCCTAGAAGTTTTCCTTCTTCCAGGCCAAACTGAGATTTTTTAGGGTTTAAAGATATGCCATATTTTCTGCAAGTTAAGAACATTTGCCTCAAATGTTTTAAATGTTCTTGGTCTGATTTTGAAAATGGAGTAAGATCATCAAGGTAGACTACTAAGAAATCATGGATTTCTTTGGAAAAGGAAATGTCCATTGCTCTTTGGAAAGTGGCCCCTGCATTTTTGAGTCCAAAAGGCATTTTTACATATTTGAAAGTACCCCAAGGCATTGTGAAAGCAGTTTTGTCCTGATCATCTGGGTGAACTAAGATCTTATTGAAACCTGAAAATCCATCAAGAAGTGAAATTCTGGAAGATCCCACTATCCTTGGTAAAATATGGTCCATCTTGGGTAAGGGGTAATGGTCCTTGAGAGAGACTTTGTTTAAATTTCTCAAGTCAACACATAATCTTATCTCTCCACTTTTCTTTCTAGTAGGCACTAGATTTGAAATCCATTCTGAGAACCTAATTGGTGCAATAATACCGGCTTCATACATATGTTTAACTTCTTTTTCAATGAGTGGGAGGAGGAGAGGGTTCACCCTTCTCAGCTCTTGTTTAAAAGGTTTTTGATTCTCCTTCAAGGGTATAGTGTGTTGGATCACTGAAGTATCATAGGATTTAAGGTCCTCATAACTCCAGGCAAAGACATATTGGAAATCTTTAAATAAGTCAATATATTTTAACTTCTGATCAACAGGCAATGATTTGGACGGCTTTACCATTTTGGGCTTTTGTGTGGTCCCAATGTTTCAGTCCTCAATTTCAATATTCAGGGGTTGCATTTTTGGTTTTTTACAAATGTCATTTGAATCATATATCCTCTACAGGAGTTAAACCTGTGGGAAAAAAATTGTCCTTTAGGTCAATCACTTCAGCTTCTGCTTCATCTATTTCATCAAAATGGGATTGGTGTAATTCTTGTACATTTTTATGATCAAAAGTTGTAGGGTGCAAAATTTGTTTTGTTGTCTCAGCTGATATAGTTTGCTCACCTTTGCTTACCACTTGTTGTGGGTCATCCATGGTATTAGCATCAATGTTTATACCTGAGAATTCTTGTTGTAAGGTGAGGAAATTATTTATTTCTGTGTCATTTTCAAAGACTTGCCAATTCTTCACATTATCTGGGATGCAGGCTTGTGTTTGATTTCAGCTGTGAAATGGTGGTTAGGTTCAAATGGCAGCTTGCATGTGCTGGCAAAAGTTGCCAAGCTATGTGCATGTAAGTTGTGGTTTCTTGAGATTTTGGTGAGTTGAAATTCTGAGAAAGTGTTAAGTATTTCAGTGGCTGCTCCTTTGTAAGCTCTTAATCTATGATCATTTGTGACAAAATTTCCCTTCATTTGCTGTATAATCAGGTCTGAATCACCTAGAATTGAAACTTTTGTTTCCCCTAGCGCTCTGATCAATTTGAGACCTAATAGAAGGGCTTCATACTCTTCCATATTGTTAGTACATCTGAAATTTAACCTATATGCATGACCTTCAGCATGGTCAGTTTGCATGTTGTGGATCCAAACCCTTGCCCCTACTCCTAATTTGTTTACCGAGCCATCAAACTCTAAATACCATAGGATTTCATGGTCCTGACTAGCATTGGGAGTTTTAGAAAACTGTATAATAGGCAGATTGGGTTCTTGTAAATCACTTGTTATGTCACTTTCATTTTTTGTATCAATCATATCAAGGATTTTCTAATTTTGGACGAAAGTCTCTTCATCTGTGCTTTGTGTTGCTTCCAGGAATTTGACATCTGTTTTGGGACAAATATCAGCATTATGTAAAATGAATGATCCATGTCAGAATGGATAGAATAAATGGGAAAGTTTTGGGGCTTTTCTTGACTGCTGACCACATATTTCATTAATGTTTCCCTGTATAATCTCTTTGGTTGTCCAAAGACTAAAATAGTGGCATAGGACATGTCTAATTGCAAAGATCCTTGGAGTTTGGCCCCCCAAGATCTTGATAAAAGCATAACATATTTGGGTGGAATATCAGCTAACACCATGTCCATTAGGATTGTTTTGGTTGGGTACGGGACCAAGGACACACATAAATCTTTGATTAGGCCTAGACACCTGACTTGACTGGAATCAAATGAAAACAAATATTTGTAGGGTCTTTTGATATCTAGATCTAATTTTTCCATTACAACCTTTGGCATCAGGTTATGTGAAGCTCCAGAATCAAACATTACATTGTGTAACACTTTGTCATGAATGTTTAAACTAACATAGAATGGTGGAACACCTCCATTTGCTATTTTATAGTTAACATCAGGACCAAACAGTAATTCAAGTTGATCATCTAAAACGTTGAAAACATCCCTATTCTCTGGTATCTGGAGTGACCTATTGATTTGCTGTCTGTAGATTTCATGTTTGGCAAGCTCAGAGAAAGGAATAGCTATTTTCAATTTACCAATTTCTGCTTCTAAATTGAATGGTTTCTCCAATTGAGTCTTAATGTTGTGACTAGCAAATTTTTGCTTTTCAGTTGCATCTTCAGTGTTCTTTTCTTGATCTTCAATGTTGTTATAGGCTTCTTTTTTTTG
>Ga0181473_100207_pt1 | contig 12512 bp, 6 predicted proteins | sample In2P11_FD_119089 | JGI IMG/M metagenome (GOLD analysis project Ga0181473, IMG submission 119089) | Clean room microbial communities from NASA Spacecraft Assembly Facility at Jet Propulsion Laboratory, Pasadena, California, USA -... ... | reverse complement strand
TTATTTATATTGTTGTGCCCCTATTACCCCCATATTGTTATTTCTGTGCCCCATAGAATCCCTCTATTGTTATTTTTGTGGCTTTATATTATTATTGTTAGGTCGGCTGGATTATATTGTGACTCCTTAGACTCCTATATATAGAAAGGAGGTTTTGTCATTTGTATCATCCAAGAATTGTTCATTTATGTAATGTAAAGGAGGTTTCCCCCTCGAAGAGGCTGAATTCTAAGGCGTTGATCTATCTTTTCTATCTTTTCTTGAGCTGGTTTCATAACATTTGGTATCAGAGCTTTGGATTCTAGGGTTTCGCTTCTTCAAACAGGTCATCGTGGAATTTTCGCCATAACTGGTTTTCTGTGACGTTTCAGAAGTCGAAAAAAAACCCATGTGAGAAGAATTGGCGCTGAACCTTGGGTCCGAATTTCAGAGCTTTTCGCGCGATATTTTCGGAGATATGATCTGAGGAAGTTGGCCTTTTTTCAGACTCCTGAATTACATTCAAAACAGGTGACTTGGGGAAAATCATCATAACTCTCTCTCTGAGGATCGGATTGAAATTTCGTAAAAAGGTACAGAAATAGAACAGACTGTAGTTTCGTGTATGTGTGTTTCAGATTCAAAGGTTGAAACAGTGACTCGTGGCACGTCGTACAAGTTCGCTCTACTGAACCAGTCTAAAAGCAAGTCACTGTGGGAGATTTCACATAACTCTTCCTTGGAGAATCCAATTTGGCTCAGACTTGTGGCATTGGAAAGAGGACGAAGAAGGCTACTGCAGGTAGCAATTTCAGAATTGGATGATCCGAAATTACAGAGATACATCAGATTCAATATCAGGCTTCTATAAAGTGAAAAAATGTGTGTAGTTTGTTTTTAATTTTTGTGTAAGCTTGGTTTAACGGAATTCAAAGGGCATAGTAAAACATTATTATCGGTAACTGATGCCCCGAGGAAAGAAAATGCAAACACCTAGTAAGGAACCTGAAAGCTCTAGCATGACTCATGAAGAAGAGGAAGAAATGCTACATGATATATCAAAATTACAAGAACAAGTGAAACAAATGTCACGCTCACAAAAGCTAACAGAAGCTAAGATAAGTGGCGTGGAATCTAAGATAAATGGCGTGGAATCTAAGGTAAATGGCGTGGAATCTAAGATAACGGGCATGGAAGCTAAGATGGATGGCATGGAAGCTAAGGTGAATGGCATGGACGCTAAAATTGATGGCATGGATGATAAGATGGATGAATTGAAGAAGTTGCTACAAGAAAGGGTCACTAATGGTGAAAGGGTAGTAAAGGAAACTCATGATGAGAATAAAAGAAATGTTAATCATGATTCCATAGACTCTAATGTTGGATCGAAGACTCACCATGTTCCAAAAATCGATATGAGGAAGTTTGATGGCAAGGATCCCGCCACATGGATATTACAGATGGAGCAATTCTTCGATCTCAATAATGTGCAAAACACACAAAAGGTACGTATGGCAACTTTATATTTGGAACCAAATCAGTTTGTATGGTATCAATGGCTTTTTTCTCGTAAACAATTTATCACTTGGGCAATTTTTACGGAAGAATTGATAGCACATTATGAGGATACAAAAAGCAACACTTTTTTTAGCCAATTGATAAGTCTCAAACAAAAGGGTTCAATAATGGAGCACATTGAGGAGTTCCAAAAATTGAACATAAGGGTAAAAGATATTCCAGAGGAGCATAGGATTGATGTGTTCATAGGGTCTTTAAAGGATAATATCCAACATGATGTGCGCCTTTAGGAACCTGATTCATTAGAGAAGGCATTCAGGTTAGCAAGAAAAATGGAAAGCAAAATTATGGCAACTTGGAAGCATACCGTTCACAACTATAAAGAAGGAAGTGTTGTTGCCCATAGTCTTCCACAACCTACAAGGTTGACACCACAACAATTGGAAGAAAAAAGAGCAAAAGGGCTTTGTTACAATTGTGATAGCAAATACACAAAAGGTCATAAGTGTGCTGAGAAGAAATTATTCTACATAGATTGTGAAGAGGAAGAAGAAAAGGAGCAAGAAAGGTCAAAAGAAGAGGATATATTCCAGGAACAAAGCCTAGATGAAGAACAAATAAATCCGACCATATCTTGTAATGCATTGGCGGGAATTACCACTCCTCAAACCATCAAGATAGAAGGACAAATCAAGAAGAAAAAGGTAATAGTGTTGATTGATTCGGGAAGCACCCACAATTTTATTCATTGTAGGGTAGCAAAAGAATTGAATTGCTTCCTATATCCAGCACCAGAGTGTCAAGTGATGATTGCAAATGGAGGAACAATAAATTGTTCTGGAAAGTGCCATAATATCAAGCTATCCATGGGAGAATATGTATTCACTAGCCCAATGCTTTCCATTCCAATGGGAGGTGCTGATGTTGTACTAGGAGTCCAATGGCTGCAATCCTTGGGTACAATAGCTTTTAATTTTCAAGAACTTTTCATGAAATTTTCTGTGGAAGGAAAGGAAGTTGAATTAAGGGGTATTGCAGGGAAACCAGGAAAGATAATCAGCTCTAATGGCATGACAAAGCTTCTAAAAAAGGAGCAAAGAGGTGTAATTGCACAATTATGTTCGCTAGATGTTTCCACATTGGAATCATCTATTTCTCCAGATCTCCAAAAAGTCCTGGACAATCATTCCAAGGTATTTGAGACTCCCAAAGGTCTCCCACCTATGCGTGATCATGATCATGCTATTCATCTGATTCCAGGAAGTGTTCCTCCAAACATCAGGCCATACAGATATCCCTATGTCCAAAAAAGTGAAATTGAACGTATGGTTGCAGAAATGTTAGAGGCTGGTATAATTCAACCAAGTCAAAGTTCTTTCTCTGCTCCAGTAGTATTGGTGCACAAGAAGGATGGATCATGGCGCATGTGTCCAGATTATAGGGAGCTCAACAAGCTCACTATTAAAGATAAGTTCCCCATTCCTGTCATTGATGAATTACTGGATGAATTGCATGGATCAATTTACTTCACCAAGTTGGATCTTCGTTCGGGATATCATCAAATCAGAATGAAGATTGAAGACATTCCGAAAACAGCATTTAGAACTCATGAGGGTCATTATGAATTTTTGGTCATGCCTTTTGGCCTTACCAATGCACCTTCAACATTTCAAGGTTTGATGAATTCAATTTTCAAACCATTCCTTAGAAAATTTGTGTTAGTATTTTTTGATGATATACTAATCTACAACAAGTCTTGGAAGGATCATGTTGAACATGTTGACAGGGTGTTACAACTATTGGAGGAGAAACAATTATATGCAAAAAGATCCAAATGTTTCTTTGGAGTCCAGGAGGTCGAATAATTGGGTCATATTGTATCCCATGAAGGAGTTAAGGTAGACCCTAGCAAAATTAAAGCCATTAAGGAATGGAAAATCCCCACATACATAAATCATCTGCGAGGATTTCTTGGGTTGACAGGGTATTATCGCAAGTTTCTTAAGAATTATGGGAGAATAGCAGCACCTCTAACAACATTATTGAAGAAAGATTCATTTTCATGGACTTCGGAAGCAACAAAGGCCTTTGAACATCTTAAAGAGGCAATGTGCCAAGCACCGGTCTTAGCTACGCCGGAATTCACAAAAACCTTTATTGTGGAATGTGATGCTTCAGGAAATGGAATTGGTGCTGTTCTAATGCAAGATGAAAGACCCATTGCTTTTGAAAGTCGTCCAATTAAGGGAAAGTTTTTAAACAAAGCTATTTATGAGAAGGAAATGTTGGCAATACTCCATGCACTTAAGAAATGGCGACCCTACCTAATGGGAAGACACTTCAAGGTAAAAAAGGATCATGATAGCCTTAAATACTTTTTAGAACAAAGATTATCCTCTGAAGAGAAACAAAAGTGGGTCACAAAGATGTTGGGTTATGACTTTGAAATCATCTACAAAAAAGGGAAGCAAAATGTGGTGGCAGATGCACTCTCAAGAAAGGATGAGGATGTGGAAGCATTGTTGTGTGCCATTTCTATTATCCAACCAGATTGGATAAACGAAGCAAGGGAGGAATGGAAGAACGACGAAGAAGTGTGGGCACTTATTCAAAGCTACAACAAGATTCCAGTACTTCTGATACATTTAGCTGGCAAAATGATTCGTTATGGTACAAAGATCGCTTATACCTTTGTAAGAATTCCCAACTAAAACAAAAGATTCTTATGGAATTGCACACTTCTCCCTTAGGAGGGCACTCAGGATTTTTAAAAACTTACCATAGGGTTAAGAAGGAATTTTTTTTGGGATGGCCTTAAATCAGATATTCAAAAGTTTGTGGCGGAATGTTTGGTTTGCCAACAAAATAAAGTTGAAACAATTAAGACACCAGGTCTATTACAACCTTTATCCATTCCAAGCCAACGTTGGGAGGAGGTTTCAATGGATTTTATCACAGGTTTACCCAAGTCGGAGGGAAAGAGTGTCATCATGGTGGTAGTTGATAGACTTACCAAGTATGCACACTTTTGTGCATTATCACATCCATTTAAATCCAGTACAGTTTCTACTGCATTTATGGAAATAGTTCAAAAGCTACATGGAAACCCAAAGATTATTGTAAGTGACAGAGATCCCATTTTCACTGGAAATTTTTGGACAGAATTATTTTCTTGTCTTGGTACTCAGTTAGCTCATTGCTCATCTTATCATCCTCAATCTGATGGGCAAACTAAGATAGTAAACAAATGTTTGGAAGGATATCTTCGTTGCTTTGTATCTGATAAACAGGCACAATGGGTCAAATGGTTGCCTCTAGCTGAATGGTGGTATAACACTTCCTTCCATAAAGCAACAAAAATGACCCCATTTATGGCACTTTATGGGTATCAACCACCATCCATCACATCATATTTAAGAGAAAATTCTAAGGTTCAGGCAGTGGAACATCACATCGAACATCAACAACAAGTCCTCCAACTCTTAAAGGATAACCTCGTGTTGGCACAAAATAGAATGAAACAACAGGCAGATCAACATCGCAGTGAAAGAAGTTTTGATGTAGGTGATTGGGTATTCCTACGGATACAACCATATAAGCAAATGTCCCTAAAGCAAGCTAAGAAGGATAATAAATTATCACCAAAGTATTATGGTCCGTACAAGGTGTTGGAAAATATTGGTACTATGGAATACAAATTGGAGCTTCCTGCAGCTTCTCGATTGCACCCAGTTTTCCATGTTTCATGTTTAAAGAAGGTTATAGGTGACAAGCTCCCAATTCAAACAATATTGCCAGAACTGGACGAGGAAGGAAAAATTATATTGGAACCGGAAGCAATCACAGAAACAAGAACTCGACAACTACGAAATCAATCAATTTCGGAGTATCTTATCAAGTGGAAGAACTTATCCGCTGAAGATTCCACATGGGAGGATGAGAATTTTATGCAGAAGTATCCAGAACTGCTCAAGCGTTGAGGACAACACTTTTTTGAAGGAGAGGGGCATGTTGGGTCCCTATAATACTAGTGATTACCCCATTACTATTGTAGTTATACCCCCTATTTATATTGTTGTGCCCCTATTACCCCCATATTGTTATTTCTGTGCCCCATAGAATCCCTATATTGTTATTTTTGTGGCTTTATATTATTATTGTTAGGTCGGCTGGATTATATTGTGACTCCTTAGACTCCTATATATAGAAAGGAGGTTTTTTCATTTGTATCATCCAAGAATTGTTCATTTATGTAATGTAAAGGAGGTTGCCCCCTCAAAGAGGCTGAATTCTAAGGCGTTGATCTATCTTTTCTATCTTTTCTTGAGCTGGTTTCATAACATTTGGTATCAGAGCTTTGGATTCTAGGGTTTCGCTGCTCCAAACAGGTCATCATGGCATTTTCGCTATAACTTTTTTCCTGTGACGTTTCAGTAGTCGCAAAAAAAACCCATTTGAGAAAACGCCGTAAGGCAATAGATAACATATAACACTATGTAAGGAAATCGATAGCTATCGATAGCATATAACACTAATTAACGCTTCTTTGACAATTGTTGAAAGACAAAAAAAAAAAGATCAACAAAAAACAAGGACCATGCTATATGCAATACATGCTTCTTAGCCTTACAAATCATGAGTCATATGTCATATAACACTAATTAATGCTTCTAGCATATCACACTAATTAATGTTTCTTTGACAACTGTTGAAAGAAAAAAAAAGAGATTAAAAAAAAAATGAAAGGACCATGCTATAATGAAAACAAATTAATGCTTCTTTGACAAGTGTTGAAAGAGAAAAAAAAGATCAAGAAAAGGCAAAGGACCATGCTATAATGAAAACAAATTAATGATTCTTTGTCCCTGTTGAAAGACAAAAAACAAAGATAAAGAAAAGGCAAGGACCATGGCAAGAGCTAACCAGCCTGCTATCGGGCGTTTAATGCACCCGATAGCGGCCTCACCATACATACATGCCCATGCCATCCATCATTTCTCAGGGAGCTCGATGGCAATTTTTTCCGGAACGGGTGACGCACCACCTCCAAGCTGGCACCCGCTGTGCTGGCAACCAACACCCGCGCAATTTCAAACGATCGCTCACGCCAAACATTCATTTGCTCCATTCGCACAACCGGAACAGGTCCTCTGCAACCCTCTCGAGCATTCGTTTCTCTTGCTCATGGTGCTCGCTCACCTCGCAGGTCCGCTCGCGGTGTTGAATCCCGTCAGGCTGTGCTCCAGGCGTAAGGTAAATTATAATCTGTGAACAATGACATCCACCATTTTGGCGGGCGCCCGGAAGGCCCATGCATACAAATCCCACCCCGTGCTGCTATAAATTGTCTGCATGGCAGCTCCCAGTGTCTGGCGGAACATATACATTCAAGGTCTCCATTTGGGCGCAGGTTCGAGCGATGCTGAAGGTGTTTTGCCATTGCATCGTAATCAGTTACCAGATTTATAACGAACCACGTAGCCATTCAGACATCTTCAATAGTTTTTAGGACGTGGTTTAATGGTTAATAGTTAAGTAGGGAGGTCTAATCTCAAACAAAATTATATATATCTGAAAATTGCTCCAAACGCGGTCCAATCTCAAGCAAAACTATATATATCTGAAAACTGCTCCAAACACAATTTTTTCAGTTGAAAAAAATACAATAAACCACCGCCATTACAATTGCAAACTCAAGCTCCTGCATCCAGTGTGCTTGATTGTGTACTACCCACTTAGCCATGGAGGCCATGAAAATCAGATAATCCTAAACCACCGCCATTGCAAGCTTCCTGCATCCACTGTGCCTGCCTGTGCACTTTGCCAAGTGCATAGTTTATTTGGGCTTTTCATTGGGGTGAGATTTTGAGTACAAATATATTCAATTCTGTGAGAGGAATTTGGTGCACATTAATTTTCACATGCTTGCTAGGAAGGATGACCACGGAAAAATGCAAGGGTGCCAACCGGTGGAGCATTGATGTAAGTAGTAGGCTCAGACTGCCTGAAGTATGTTGCCACATTTGCTTTATCCTCCTTTTCAACTGAAAACATTTTCCAATGCTCCTTTGGTGTGGTGCCATTGCTTTCTGCAATAAATGAATTATACCTTGCTATTTTAGAAACAAAAAATATAATTGCAAGTGAATCTCATTTTCGTGTCAAATCAACAACCTTTTTCTCGAACTTGTTGTTCCTACTCGCTGAAAGAAAACTGTGTTTTTTGTTATCAACCTTAAATATTTCTTTCATGTCTTCTCTTGCATTATTATGGCAATCTGGGCTCTATGTCAAATGAAGTGACCAGACTGTCATAAGATTAGGCTAGTAATGCAAGCAAGGCGATGACTGCATGTACATTTTGAATTGGTGCCTCAACAGGTGCTAGCATCTCTAACAATTTTTTGAAGTGATTGATGTTGTTGGCCACAGCTTATGTTGTCATCTTTATTTGTGAAAACTTCCTCAGCTATATCTTAGGATTACAGCTTGATATTCATAAATGTTAAACAGCTAGAATTTCAATTGATTGTTGTGTTTGGCTACATATTAGGAGCCTCCTCTTTATTTGGTGAAGTTCCCTCAGACAAATCTCATAGTTACAACTTTATTTTCACACACGTGTGCCCCATTTTTCTTTTGGTGTTTTGGCACCGCTGATGTGAGTCATTTGATCATTAATGCTCAAAATGCTACAAGTAAGAGTCCTGTGATTATTAGTTTCCCATTTGTTGATTCTTGCAGTTCATATGGTATGTTTGACTTCATCTTCTTCCAGAATGCTAAATGATCTTGTTCAATAATGGAAGTCCCATTTGCAGCTTCCAGATGAAATCCCATGCTGTTAAATTTTACAACCAGATCTGTTTTAGACAAAGAAGAAAGTCAAGCTAGCTATAGCCATGGTTCTGGTGTACTTTGAGACTTCTAATTTGCATGGGTGTTTGTTGTATTGCTTGTTATTTTACAAATAGGTAACCAACCTGAAAATTAAAGTCTGGCCTTCCTTATGAATAGACCATTAGCTTTGGTATCAAATATTGGAAAAAATTCTAGTGATCAAAGATAGATATTGAGCTTGTGTTCGCAACACTAGAGTGCTCAGCAATTGGAATCAAATTTATTGATTAAGGCATGAATGTACAGCAAATAAAAGACATACCATCCACTGAAATATTTTAATTTTAGTAGAAAGAATGTATTCACAGTGGACAAATATTAGAGAGTAAAATATACGATAGAGAATTGCAGTGCTTTGGAAATAAAATGCATGAGTCAACTTTACATTATCTGGAATTCTCCCACACTTACAGAGTGTGACTACATTTTATCTATTCAAGTTGTTGCCTAATTATCATGCTGTCTTCTCTGTTGCATTCTCCTCTGTTTGTCTTTTTTTGTGACAGTTTTTGTTGCCTCATTATATATTTTTTATTATTTAATTAAATGTATTCAATACTTCTCTATAGATAAATGCTAAAATGATTTTTTCTTCCTAAATGGCTATTCATAAAGCAAGGGTCAGTTAACCTTCCTAAAGTACTATTCAGTTGTCCTTACATAGACAGTAAGACAAAACCTTGCTTTCTAGGAGATGTAGGTCCAGAGGATATGTGAAGATTAAAAAAAAATCTAACATTCAGTATATTTATCTTGCATGTTTTAGTTGATGTATTTCCTACATTTGCTATCCATGATAAACATGATTAGTTGTTTGCCTCTTGTTAGAAAGGGGTAATTCAGGGATAATTGCTGCACAAGGCCTTGGGCTAACTTGGAATGTGTGTTACTCAATTTAAAATTTTGTTGTTGTTAACTCAATGTAGCTTAGTGTTACTGCCACCTGATTCAAGAAAAAAATGAAGTTGGATAAATAAGCTTAGAGTGTATTGTCTGAAGATCCAAGGCCCAAATTATTTGTTGAAGCCTGAATTTTATATTACCATGTATTGGCTGAAAATCTAGAAATATATGGTAGTATTTTTTTCCTTGAGATTTACTGTGTTATCAAAAAGCCCTATTTCTTTTCAACTTGTATGGATGTCTGGGGCCTGGCATGGTTTTTTGGCTGGATGTTTACACAGCAGCTATGTGAAGGCAAAACACACTTCTGCTTTATATTTGTTGTAACTTGTTTTATGGTGCATCTATAGGCTGCAATAGTCAGTGCACAAAAAAACTGTAAGCAAGTCAAGTATTTACACAGCAGAAACTTGAACAACACAGACAATGCCATAATGCCACTACACAACATATGCCCAAGAGCCAGTAAGACATGTTTCCTTTCTAATTTATGGCAAACTATACTTTAGGAACTATTGAAACTGTAGAAAACTTTGGAACGTTAAGAAGGCATTCAACAGTTAAATAAGCCACCTTTGATGCAATACATGAGATTCCAGTGTTGGTTGGCAGTTTAACTTCTATTAATCCTCCAGACAAAACACCTTCGATGCTATTTATGAGCTTCCAGTGGTGGTTGGCAGTTTGACTTCTATATTATCATTCTCCAGCAAATGTGAATCAGTGATTCAGACGTTGATTCCATGTTGACCCATTTCAATTCCCAAATAAAAATGTATTACAAATCCTGGTAGCCCAAATTAACTTAGGCATTGTTTACGAAGGTACCATGCGGTGATTGTGAATCCAACTTCCACTTCAATGACTTATTCCTTTGTGAGGTCCCAACATGTATCCTAGACTGTTTCTCTTTTTCCAAGGTAATGGTTATCAGAGTCTAGTGACTATCAATAATACAAAGTGTTGGAGTTGATATTATTCCCTTGAGAGGTCCCGACATGAATCCTGGACCATTTATCTTCCTCCATGGTAATGATTATCAAACATGTGGATTGTCAACCGAACAGTAAAGATTACAAATCACAATTGCTGACAGAATGTAATCCAATTCAAAACGTGATGCAAGCCCTGGAAGTGTTTTACAAAACCAGAATTCTATACAGGGTATGATCTCTATAACTAAATCCCGATCACAACATAAATTCTGAGCTCAATTAAGATCAGTGAAGAATCTATCAATATCTTAACTGGAAACAAATTTTGTTTTTGGTTGTGAGGATTGCCCGTGAACCAGTGAGACTCTTGTATCATTTTGCATACCATAAAAACCCTGTTTACATTGATTCTGCTGTCAGAGGACAACATCTCATGCGTGGCAGATCATTCTCAAGACTCGTACTGGTACTGCAGCTAGCAAGAAGGGTTGGTCTGCGAAGGCATGAAGTGCAGTGGATAATCCCTGTATATAAAATGACCCTATATATGAGCCTTCTCTGTTTACACTATAGACAAATTTACTTTGACATAGAGGCCTAAGGAATCAGGATCTACAAAACCAAATTGTGTTAACATTGCATAAAGGTTTAAAGACCTTTTTCCTTCAAAATTAAGATTAAGGAACAATCCCTAACTCTGTTAACATTGTACACAGGTTTGAAAATCATTTTAATTAAGTGCAATTTAATTATTTTGTTTTTTGGTTTTTTTTATTCGGGGTTATAATTTTCGGTAACATTATGAATTTGTATTATTCAAAATATTTTTTTGAATAGATAAATAGATTAGTACTATGAAAGTTCCTTCTACTCACACATCTGGATTATGCAGATTTAGATTATGTAGATTTTACAACTCAAACTTGTGATTCTAACTCTTTCTTATTAAATTTCAACAAATTAAACAAAAAAATATAACAAAAAAACACCAAAACATAAAAGATTTGACTGGATTAAACTAACCCTTACCAAATGGAATATTATAAAAGCACTACAGAACTGTGCTTTCAATTTTTAAATCAATGAAAACTACAACTACTCCCGACCCACAAGATTAAACGTTTCTATGAAACAAAGATATCAGAAATTGCAATAGTAAATGGTTTAATCAAATAGTCAGAAATATGGCATTGAATCAAAATCAATGAAAACTATAGCTACTCCCGAGCCACAAGATTAAAGATTTCTATGAAACAAAGATATCAAAAATTGCAATATTAAATGGTTTAATCAAACAGTCAGAAATATGGCAATGAATCAAAAAAATATGTCCGAGCAAATATCAGTGGGAAAAAACCACTCAAGGCTATACATCAAATCCTTCAAGAAAATAAGTAAAATTTCATGCTGGAACACATTTTCCCTTTTAATTTTCATTCATCCAGCCCAATTTTGAACTAGAATTGAAAAATAATTAATACAGAACATGAAAAAAATTATAAATTTGCATGGGAGAAAACGCAACTAAATTTGCATGGGGAGAAAACACAACTACTTTTCGTCTGACATCAATATGTACTGTAAGCTGTGTATAATCATGTCTCACATAACTAAATATCAGGAACCTACAAATTTTACAACTAGAAATGAAAGGTATCACGTTTACATTTTCTAAAAATATTTTATAAGGGAACAAATTACACAATCTCCCATATCTATCTAGTTGGGACCCTGATATATGTAAGATCTTGAGCCTGCCAAACTTCAGGGCCTGCTCATATCTAGAGGGTTTAAAACTGTCTTTTCTTGTGCCCAAACTAGGGTGAGAACATGTTCTGTGCTTAATATACAACAAACAATATATGATTCAACTTAAGCCATATATAGATCAAGGCAAGTGATCAAAGTTCCAGCCCTTCCCATTTTATAGTGGGTTACTGTATCATGTTGATGCAAACTTGGAACCCCGACGTTACCCCTATTAATACAGAGTTGGGGATCCATGTTAAAATGAATTACTATATTGTGTTAATGCTGAGTTCGGGGCCATGCTAAAATAGGTTATTGTATTATATTAATTTGGGTGTTAGGGTTCAAAATTCATTACACATCAAATAAATATTAAAAACTCGTCCAAAATCCCAAACAAGAAGATTCAATCCGTAACATATGAAATAGAAAATTCATCCAACAATCTACAGAGGAGAATGCCACTGTGAAAACATATACCCACCATAGCACATAAACTATCTATAACCTGATACCATCAATCACAAA
>Ga0181473_100203_pt1 | contig 12535 bp, 7 predicted proteins | sample In2P11_FD_119089 | JGI IMG/M metagenome (GOLD analysis project Ga0181473, IMG submission 119089) | Clean room microbial communities from NASA Spacecraft Assembly Facility at Jet Propulsion Laboratory, Pasadena, California, USA -... ... | reverse complement strand
AAAAAACATACTCTTTTATTTCCTTTGAAGTTAAGCTACTTTCAACAAGACACAAAGGAATATCTAGTTGGAACTTAGTTCTAAGCTTTCTTTCCTGAAGTTCTCTAAGTAGTTAATTTATAATGCTTGTGAACTAATCCATCGTTAATTTATAATGCTTGCGAATTAATCCAACGTTAGCTAATTTATGATGGTCGTGAACAAATACAACATTGGTCAATTCTACACATTTTAGTGGGAATCTGAGGCACATATACTGGCGAAGTTTCCATTGCATGTTTAGTTCTACACATTTTAGTGTAGATTCGTTACATTTTGTTAAGTTTTTGCATCCCTTCTTTGTCAGCCTTTTAATATTGTTTTTGTTCATTATCCTTGGTTCGAAAAATTTAGGTGATCTATTAAATTTTTTTAAAACCCTTTTTGAGATCAACATCGGCTGGACGAAGCATTGGGGCGAAGATTTCAACATAATGTTCTCTGCATCATTTTCTAAACTAATCCAGGGTTAGCTAATTTATGACGCTCCTGAACAAATACAACACTGGTTAATTCATAATGCTCGACAGACTGCATGGAATAAACAAAATGGCATGATAGGTGCGGTAAGAAAAAAAAAAAGTAGGTAGAAAGATTTGTGGTTAGAATGGTGTAATTAGCTCTACAAATTAGGGTCGAAAGCTTCAGATAAAATGTGTAAGGATGGTTTTGTTTTTTTAATTAGAATTCACTTTTATAATTTATGGTACAATAGTGAATTTTAGTTTTTTGAAATGTTTTTTTTTGTTAATGTATAAATGGATTTATTATTTCAAATACCCTTGAAATTTCTAAAATATATAACTAAAACTTAATATCTTAACAAATCCGGTTTATATTTAGAAAAATTTAAGAGAATTAGTTACACTAATATTTCTTTTCACATCTATCTTTTCATTGACATTGCATCTAAATATGTGTTTTCAACTAAACTGTATTGTGTTTTTCATAGAAAGGGAAGAACAAAAACACTACAAAATAATAAATCATTAACAGTGAGTTCAATGAAAAATGATTACATACCCCAAAAAAGAAGAAAAGACGGAAGAAAAGAAGATAAAAAGATAAAAAGGAAGGCAAAAAAATGGAATCAAACTCTTTTATTTCCAAAGTGTGAAGTTAAGCTATTTTCAATAAGTCAAAGGAATATCTAAATCGAACTTAGTTCTCTAAATGTTTGAGGTTAGCTTTCTCTCATGAAGTTCTCAAAATAGTTAATTTGTAATTCCTGTCAACTAATTCAACATTAATTTATAATTCTTATTTCCAAAGTGTGAAGTTAATCTATTTTCAGTAAGTCACAGGAATATCTAAATCGAACTTAGTTCTCTAAATGTTCGAGGTTAGCTTTCTCTCATGAAGTTCTCAAAATAGTTAATTTATAATTCCTGCCAACTAATTCAACATTAATTTATAATTCTTGTGAATTAATCCAGCGATTGCTAATTTATGATGTTGGTGAACAAATACAACATTGGTTATTTCTACACATTTTAGTGGGAATCCGAGGCACATATACTGGTGAAGTTTGCACCGCATGTTTGGTATATTCTTTATATTTTATTAATTTTTTTTGCATTCCTTAGTTGCCAACCTTTTAATATTGTCCCTGGTCATTCTCCTTGGTTGAAAAATTTTGATGGTCTTTTTAATTTTTTAACAAACCTTTTTTAGATCATGAAGAGTTGGGCCAGGATTTCAACGAAATGTTCTTCTCTGGATCATGTTCTAAATCACTCATATGGTATTGATTTGATCACTAAAACGACATTTATTGAATTGTTGTGAATTTATTGAAGTGAAAATGGATCTGGAATTATCAAGAATATCCAAAAAACTGAAGCTTGATAGTTGTAACCCAGATAACCAAAACTTAAGGCTAAATCAAGATTTCAAATGTAATCTAAACTATATATTAAAAAAGTATTTTAAATAGAATGCTTATTTGAAAAAAATGCAAAACAATGGATTGTGCACCTTTCTTAGCAGATAGAAGGGCACAAAAACCCCTTCAAATCATTCCACTAATCATTCCAACAAATTTCATATGGCTTGGATTCAACAATTCCAACAACCCACCCACTCATAAGTGCTTTTTTTATAATAGATGGAGTGGTGGTTGTTAGAATCCTAGATGGAGTGGCGGAATCCGCTTTACAATCCAACTAATAAAACATAAAACATAATATCCCTAATAAAGATAGAATTCAACTAATAAAACATAATCCATCAATACATTAGGTTACAGTCCAACAAATAAAGCATAAATTCCCAAATAAAAAATGCAATTCCACTACAACTTTGTTACAACTAATTAATTTAACAATGTATGGAGTGGCTTTCATTACAATGTAGGTTACAATCCACTAAACGGAGTGGTAGGTGTTACAATTCATATTTTTTAATTTTTTTTTTCCCTCATTAATTAACATACTTGCCTACTAGCACCAACAAACTTTTAATTCATTTTACTTAAATGTTTTGCCAAGTGGCCATACCTTGGAGGCCAAAGTGATTACACACCACTTACCTAATAATTTGTACAAAACCATTAGAGAATGTGAAAAGTTTTAACTTTTAATCACAATTTGATGACGACATGAATAGGACATACAATAAATATTTAATGACAATTTGGAAAGGTCACCCAACAAACCTTGTTCTTATTCCTCCACGTTGCAATATATTAATGACAATTTCAAAAGGTCACCCAAGAAACCTTGCTCTTATTCCTCGAGGTTGCCATATATTCCTCCCTGTTTTAGCATGCAAATGTTAGAGAATGTAAATAGACATTTATTTCATAGTGATATATGGAACTAGATTTTTAATTTCAATTTCTCTAATCCCAATACTTTGTGACAACTAAGGTGAACATTAAATTTTTAATGATGATTTGGTAAAATGTAAATTTAAACAAAGTTTAAATACATGATTTAGATATTCAAGGAAGTTCTGAGTTTTAATTTGATTTACTGATAGAGTGGGCATCTTTCAATTTGGACCATCCTATAAAAAAAAATTAGTTAGCAAAAAGATTTAAGTGCTCAATTCCAAGAGGAGGGAGGCCTATCCACCTAATTAACATAAATATATTAATTTCATACATTTTTTTTTTCTCAGTAAAGATTAAGTCTATTAAAGGAAAGTAATCTACAGCAAGAAATTACAGCCGGGAGAAGCAAGAGCACAGGCAGCTGGAAAGGATATGCTATCCACCTCGGCTCCTAGAAGAAGAGAGAAGAACGTAGAGCTAAGCAGGAATTAACTAGAAGAAACAGGGAGTGAAAGCAAAGCATAGGAATCTACCCAACATGGGCAGAGTCAACTATTCGGCACTTTTTCCTTTCCTTTTTACCAATTTTGACCCATTCAGGAGGGCAATGCTGAGCTGGCATGATTTGCAAACTGAGTTGGGATGACTGAGAGTTTTCCTTATCTGAATCCAAGGTAGAAGATTCATGAATTCTTTTCTGAGAGGATGGTTGGATGGACAAATTTTCAGGCTCAACCGAGGGCGGATCTTGTACCATCTTTGCAGCCACTTCCTCCTCATTCTCCTCCTCTTCATCCGAGCTGAAATTAAAATCGTCCATGGGGGGAGGGTCATGAGGCTTCCAGCTTTTGGATTTCTGCTTAAGATTGGCTTTCTTTTTTGGGGCTGGCATCGAGGGACAAGAGCTCTGAAGGTGCCCTGTGTGATGGCAGTTGCGGCAGCGGAAGGCTGTGTTCTCATAATCCAGGTTCTGAGTCCAGTGGAAGTCTCCAATCTTGAGATTGATCTTGTCCGGGAGACCTTTGCTCATGTCTATTTCTGCACATATTCTGGCAAAGGTGTATAGGCCCTTTTCCCCTCTAGACGTGTCTGTGTCTAGAAAGTGGCCTAGAGAGTTACCTATCCCTTGGAACACTGCAAAGTGCCATAGATTTGCTGGGAGATTAGGAAGTCTGACCCAGATTGGAAGCTTGGTGATGATTGTTGTAGATGGATCAAAGTCTGGGAACCAAGGGGTGAGGAATAGACCTGCTGAGCCCCAGAACCATGGCCCTTCTTTTAAGGCTTTTTGGTAGTCCTCATCAAAAGCAAACACTGTAATGAAAAATCCTTTTGAGCATAACATAACCTGACAATTGTTGGTCCAGTTAGAGTGAATCCACTTGGAGAGGTCTGCTGTGCGCGGCCATAGTCCATTGAACTTGCATATAATACCATGCTCTGCATACTTTTGGGTTTGCTCATCCAGCGTTGGATGCCCAATTTCGTTGGAGGGTGTTTCCTCCAGTTTGTCCACCAGAAAAGGTTTGGGAGCCTGAACTGGTGGAACTGTTTTTTCCTATTTCTGTGCATGGATAGCCTCTTTGTATGAGTATGCCTTGGCTGAGGATGATTGTCCTGCAGCTCCTCCTCTCAAATGAAGGGCAATACTAATGGAAGCATTTCTTTTAATGCTGTAAAAAGAAAGAGAGTATAGATCCTCAAGTTGTTTACCTTTGTAGAGAAGTCGTTGAGCTGCCGAGGGGATTCCCAGCTTGAGATCCAGGGTGTGCTTGAGGTCCTGCACTAGATCTGTAGATTTCACCCATTGTAGGAGGGTTTTACCAGAGATAAGCTTGATTTGGATCTGAAACGAGACTAAAAGATCAGAATTCCTCTTTCCTCTAGAGATCTGAGACGAGGGGAGGTAGGAGCATTGCTGGGTATTCTTTTTCTGAACTTACCGGAAGGGCATGAGAGAAGAGGATGGGGGTATTCCATCGTCCTTGAGACTGTCGATGCATCCCGCGCCATCAGGCCTCCATATGGACCGTCCAGATAGATCCAGGGTTTTGAGAAATTTCTGGAGATTAAAAACAAAGTATTGGCTATTCTTGGGAGGCAGAGGAGGTAATAAGAAGGTTGAGCAGCCTTCCAGATCATAGAATGTCTTCCCATTTGCCGTCATCTGAGGAAAAGCATGAGAATGATCCACCTGATCATCCTTGGCCATCATGTTTGCAGTCTGAGGGGAGCGAAGGGTGCCAGAAGCAACCACAGAGGGCCGCCCTCTGGAAACCCCAGAAATCCGAGCGGAAGCTGAAGAAGAGCGGGAGGCTTTCATACAGAGATGAAATATCTGCCTATCATTGCTTAAGGGGAAGACTAGCACCCTGTGGCTGAAACGCGCTCCACCGATAACATCAAGGCCGAACAAAGGCCATGCGGCGGCCAGAGGAAGGGATGCGGCCTTCAAGAAATTAGGGAACATTGTTCCAGCCTACAAATCATTGCTTAAGGGGAAAACCAGTGCCCAGAGGCTAAAACGCGCTCCGTCGTCCACATCATGGCCGAGCAGAGGCCAGGCGGTGTCCAAAGGAAGGGAGGCAGCATCCAAGAAATTAGGGTTCATTGTTCCACTTCCTTCGTCCTGATAGACCCTAATTTTTCAATTTTCACTCTTCAAATTTCTCTGCAATTAATTTCGTACATATTAAATATCAAATCTATATTTAATATAAACTTAAGCTTTTGTAAATCAAATTCATTAAAAAAATGCATGTGTTCTTTATATCCACGCTGAGGTGTTATGCTTTGTGTGTAGATATCTTGATATTTTGAACCCATTTTTTAAACAAAATATTTTAAAAGCTTATAGTATTTATTTTCAAATTCTTTTGTAAGATAGAGAATAAATTTGATGATGATAATATAACAATAATACCAAAAATATGTTGATTTAGATGTATCAAAAGTGATCATCAAAACCTATAACCGAACAAGTCATCACCATTACAGGTGTGGAAAATGACTTGACTAAATTTTTAGTATGCACATCCTAATCATAAAAATTGAGAATAAAATCTCAATTCCTCACCAAAATATTGTTTATTAACAAGAATAACAAGTTACCCAATCACCATAAATTTGATTGAAAATAAATGAAGAAACACACCATCTCTAACTAATTGTTGCATCGACCAGAATGATATCTGCTTAGAGGTGATGACAAAGTTGATTTTTTTACAAAAGAGTCAACACGATTAGATCAATTAAAGCATTACTTGACCGAATAAAAATAGGGAAAAAAAGCACCGTCAAAGAGAGATACAATGATAGAGTTAAATCTAACAACGAACAAAACACTAAAAACAAACAAGTGCAGATGAAAAATATTTCATTGTGTCGGCTAGGAAGGTGAGAAGGAAGCTTTCCTTGTGTTTCCTCTACAACTCATATTTGAGCACGTCCACACTCTACACAATGAGAATTTCCTCTACTCTTCCGAGTGAAATTGATTACGCGGAACCAATTCTTGCATCCAATCGCAAATGAAATTGTAAATTAAAACTGTATTTATGAGGAAATGTAATAAAAGAGAACTTTTAACAACTATTGAATTAGGAGCATGTTAAAACCAATTGTTTGAACCTTTATAGTATTTGGAGAAAAAGACTTCACAAACAATGCTTATGTGTTGATGGATTTGGATGCTTTTGTGTTGATGGATTTGGATTTGATGATCTTAACAACTTCAGTCTTGAGCATTAATTTGGGATTATGTTTTGATTATTTGTGGAAGCTCTATTTTGGTGTGTGGAGAAAGGGATTTCAGGAGAAAGAGTCTAGGGTGAATCGATGTGCGAAAGAAGGAACATGAACTCTTTTACACACCCTTTCTCCCACGCTCCTCGAATAATTTTTATGAACATTAATAATCAAATAAGAATAGATATCACAAAAAATGTATATAATTATGATTTGATAAGTGAACCTTGAGAAGGGTTAATTAAATTACATGAGAACATGACTCTCTAAAAGAAATTGTGCCAAGTAATTCTTATGTGAAAGAAATCATCTACAAGTTGGATATGTATGGAAGAAGTGTGTGTAGGTGAGAATAAGGACAAATTGTGGAAGCTATTGCGGAGATGGAGTGTTCTCAAATAATCCCAAAACACACACCTCACGCTTCCCTAATTGCACCAACATATCGATAGCTCCAATGAAACTATAAATTAAAAATATCTTTATACGGAAATGTAATTAAAGAAAAGTTTGAACAATTACTGTGTTAACAGCATGTTAAAACCAAGAGTTTCAAGCTTTACTGTACCTGGAAAGAAAGCTTCAAAAATAATTCTTATGTGTCGATGGCTTTGGATATCATGATTTGTAATGAATTCACTTTGGGGCATTAATTTGGAACTGCATTCTGATTCTTTGTGAAAGATTTATTTTGGTGTGCAGAGAAAGAGAGTGTGGGAGAAAGTATGTGCAAGTTGGAATGTGTGTGTAGTGCAAGGAACACACACTCCTCCTCAAACCCTTTCTCTCATACTTCTCACATAATTGTGTGAAAAATAAAAATTAAATAACAAAACAAATACAAATCCACCTTAGCATAACTACAATAGTTTTGAAAGCATAATGTGTAAGTTTTCCTCCACCCATGGATGCTTTTCGTAAAGGGTCCCATCTTATCATGATTCATCTTTTTCTTAGTTGTACTATCATGTTTTCTTGTAGGTGTGAAAGGAGATTTCATTGTGCAGATTACAGATGTCACTTTTATTGTGCTAAGTGCATAGTGCGGAAGTGTAGAGGAAGTTGTGTAAAGATGGATTTCATTGTGCAGAGTGTGGAAGAATCATGTCTAAAAGTGAGAATATCTATAGATTATGCAAGTGATTTTAGAAATAAAACATCCTTCAATAATGAAAAACATAGACCTTGCACTACCTTAGTTATTTAATTAGTTGTGGAGACAAGGACTATGCTTATTTGTAACTATTAATCTTATTGTATTTCAAGTTTTTAAACATCCAATGTTTTGAGAAGTATTTTATCTCTCCAAAACCATAAAATTTATCAAAAACAAATCTTTGAAAGTGTAAGGTTTTTACAGTTAACATGGAGAAGATATTTTCAATTAAGGGTTTTACATTGAATAATATGAAAACATATTTTCCGTATTGATTTTACATTACATAATAATTAATAAATAACTACATAATTAATTATTATGTAATTTTGTAAAGAAATAAGTAAGCGTAAATAATTTATAAATTAAAATTGATGAATATTTAAGAGTATGGTTTTAAATATTCTTAAAATTATTTAATATTAATATATAAATTTTTATATTAAATTATTAAAATTATATATCATAAATTTTATACTTATAAATATATATTGGTATAGATTTGTTTTAACTCAATATTTTTCAAGCATAAAAAAATCAAATCTCCCAATATACAATTTCTTTAATGAAAATTTATAGAAAAGGTTGGCCCTACCAGGATTGATTCTTTTAAGATTAGTATATGTTAAAATAAATCTATTAAATTTCACTTTTTTATGTATATTTTTGCCCTAATTTATATTTTTAATTTATTTTTCAATGTAACATACATAGAAATGATGATATAAATATATAAATACATAAATATCTAAGGAAACACACTTTATTGTGAAGACCAATTTTTTATATAATTATTAATTAGCTTTAAACAAGAAGATTTGAAATATAATGCTCACTAATATGATTTCTTATTATTTTAATTTATTTTAATATGATATGCATGATTTTTAATATTTAAATATATTGGTGGTTAATATGAATTATTATTCTTTTAATTTATTTTAATATGATATGCACATTTTTGTTTTTTTAATTATTTGTAATTTTTTATTAATAAAACAAAATCATAATGTAATGTATTGAGTTGAACATATGTTTATGGCTTTTCTTGAGTAATAGTCTAATTATAAAACATTTTAATCTTTTTTAGTGTATTTGTAGTGCCTCGCTGTAGTTGATTGATCATGATATGACATTAGCCTTACTATGGCCTTAGGGATCATATATTATTTTCAAGGACCTCAGATCAAGGGTCCAGATATTTGTCTTTTACTACTTGTGGATGTAATAAAAGCTATTTTTGAGATTGATGTTATGATGATACAATTGTAATGGATGTGTTTATGACTATGTCCAATCATTTGATGTGTTCATTATGTTGTCCTTTTACATTAGTTCTTATTCGTAGTTAATAAGATATTGATGATCATGTCATGGTAATTATTTAGTATGCATGATTATATCGTGACTATTATTGTGAACAAATACTACTGATGATTATTGAGAATGGCAAGAGACTACCTAGATGCACTTGTACATGATGAGTTGACAACCTATGGTGTGGTTTGAATCATATAGTATTTTCTCAAAAAATTTAAAAGTTCAATTGAAAATTTTGTTATGAATTCTAATCACATGTTAGTGGTTGTAGTTGCATGTTAGATGCTTGACGAACCAACTCACACATGGGTGATTGGGCTATATTGTTAGATGGGATTACATGGGAGGGATGGGAAAGTGTTCCTTCTTCCACCTGCTAGCACTTGCGATGTGACTTGTGCTAGAAGGGTTTGGATAACTTTACCTTGAAGATCTCAACGCCGTGGGGGCAGGCTCTAGATTGGGTCACTCACGATGATTTTGCTAGGGTATAGACATTAAGGTGGATTCCTCGATCCCCATCACCATTTTCCTCACTATAGAGGGTGGCGGAGGAGAACATAACGTTCTCCATCATTGTACTTAGTTCTTCCCCTCATATTCACTAGATGCTTGAAGGGAAAGTGGCATGGTACCCTTGAAAATTCGAAGGAAATTTCTGAAGGGCATGATTGACTTGGCACCATTGGTATCAAGAAGAAATTGATTAACCTGGAACCCTTGGAACTTCAAATGGAAGCTCTTAGAAGGCATGACTGACATGACATCCTTGGCATAAAAGAGGAAACCAATAAGATATAATTAATATACTTGGTAATCATGATAATTCACATAATGAGGTAAGTGAGACTTTAGAACCAAGTAAACTAAATCTAGAGTAAACCTTGGGGTAAAGGGAGAGTAGGAAAAAATAAAATATTGGAACAATTAATAACTGTACCCTTCCTAAATTTGGAAAATCTTAGGTAATGAATGTGTATGTAAAGTAACTCCAATTCACATAAGGCTTTAGTATCCAAAGGTGGGAAAGGGGCATAAAGCTAACTAGGAATATTAGTCCTAAAATAGTGTAGCTTCATTAAGAAAGATAGTTGACAATGAAAACAAAGTATTAATAAATTAAATTAGAGAACATTTAGAGAATCTACATGTGTCAAGATAAAAAACAAGGATCTCCATCTAAGAGTCCCTTTGAGCTAAACTAGGATGTAGTTGGTGGGTCAGATACGAGACCGGTTAACTTTATTAATGAACATAAATTAAGGAGTAGAAAAGGCGGATGAAGAGACAACCAAGAGTCATGTTGGGGTGAGGAAATTTATTATTTTTGAATAAGAATTAAAAAAAAAAAAATAGGAAATCATTCGAGAGAGGGTGACACACGGGTGTCTAAATAATCCAACTTTTAAATTAAAAAAAATAGTTATTTTTGCATGAAGCACCAAGTGTCACTTCTGAAGCCTCCTATAGAAAAAGGAACAAGTTATGTTGAAGTTACCCCTTTCCCTATTGTTGGATGGAGAGATAATCCTATTCTTTATGACTACAAAGACTATAGTGATCTTGGTGAGGAGGAGGTGATAAGAGAGGGAGCTCTTGAGCTAAGAGTGATCACCTCTATTGGATAATATTTTGTCCTCTACTTACAACCCCATTGCAACTCAAGGGTGCGTGGGGAAGAAGAGTACCCAAAGAGTAGGTTGGAAAATCAACCAATGAGTCATCATCATTCAATTGGGATTCCTTATCCTTCCCACATGGACATGGAAGACAAAAAGGGAGTGAAAGAAGAAGCAAAGCTAAGAACCAAAACTCCACTCCTTGGTGAACATTACCTTGTGTATTCATAAAGTCTATGATATGATTATCGATGTATCTATAATGACTATATTAAGAAGGGGGTGTTATGATGGTCGAATTGAAATTCATGGCTATTGATGACGTATCTCAAGTTTATGTATTTTGAATGTTGATTTATTTTTTAGTGATATGCGATATCATAAAGGATGTGGTTAACTATTGAATAGTATAAAATGGATTGCCTAATTGTTTATTTTTCAATGTTGTGTTTATTTAGTTAAATATGAATTGGTTCGTATATCTAGAATGATTTACTTTATCTTTAATTTGAATTGTATTAAAAAAAATGGCATCATAGGGATGGTCCCTAAACGATTTGCCTAGTGAAGGTCCCTAAATGAGAGCTAATCCCAACGCTTATGCCTAATGAACCCACACATTTCTATGTTAATTTTATGGATAATAAGGAATGATGTAGTTAACAACTATACTCTAAATGAGTGAATGTATTTCTCGTTCTTTTACCCTAATAAAAAGTAGAGTATCCGTAAGCATATAATAAGATGTGGAGAACCACTACAACATATTAAACTGTACACCCTTTGGGTCATGATAAATTAAATTATAACGGCAAAGAGAAAAATAATTTCGAAGGAAAACTTATGTCGTAATTGTTGGGCTAATAATTTTTCATTATTATTATCACTTCTTCACATCCATTTTGACTATTCTTTTATTACATTATTTATCCTAATTTATTATATAATTCCATTTCATAATTATTTATGCTTTTGTGAATAAGCAATATTCTTTTTCTTTATTTTTAATAAATTGATGACTATTATGCATTACTTTTCCAATGATGGTTTATTGATGAATTTTTTATAACATCACTCACGATTTTAGCCTCCAAGATCTCTTCGAAATTGCAAATTTGATCTTCAGCTCATAATCAAATATTCCAAATGAGAAATTTGATGGAATAAAACGTGTCTGTTTTGCGTTTGACGTTTCAAACAAACAAAGAAGAATATTGAAAATATGAGACACAGTTTTGTGTGGAATGGACCAAATTAGTTTCCCATTGAGAAAATTTCCACAATTCAGTCTAGATTGCGGGAAAAGTAAGGTTCTCCGAAGGACGTATTCACATATTTTCTGTTCTGGCCATTTTCCAAACTGCCCGATTGCAATAATGAGATTCGACTTGTTCCAGCTGAATCATGATGGGAGGATCTCCCATATCTCATCTTGCTTATTAATATTTTGTAATCAATCTAAATTATATGAGAAATCATTTTGTAATTGGTTTGTTGTAAATTTCCCTTTGTTGTTTGTATATTTAAAATACACAAATCATAAAAAAAAGGAGATAACACATATAGGGAGTAGATCAGATATTGAAAATTTTCCTTTGAGAATGTAACAACAGACTTTATGTATTTTCCTTTTGATTAATGCAATCTTGATCTTCTCAGTATTACCAGCCTTCAATATTTTTGCCATAACATTGATTGGATAGTTGGGCCCACTCTCCTCATGAGGTGTTGTTGGATTAGTGTTGTTGTAGACTTAATTTTGTTGTCATTATTTATTTATTATTGTAATGGTTCATTAATTTGTGTTGTTTTGTATCCTAATTTACTGTTACTCTGATTGTTGTTACTGATATTGCTTTTTGTTACAAAAGCATAAAT